>OOAC01001363.1_pt1 | contig 16894 bp, 10 predicted proteins | sample 1671041 | NCBI WGS metagenome assembly OOAC01 (sample SAMN06348116, study PRJEB24527) | human gut metagenome | biome: human gut; feature: ankylosing spondylitis patient; material: feces | host: Homo sapiens | place: China | collected 2015-10 | reverse complement strand
AGCAGTTTGACAAGGTATACCGGGTGGAGCACGGAAGCGTCACACAAGCATAAAAAGGAGGGCCTGTGCCGGGTTTCAGCACAGGCCCTCCTCTTGTTTTTACCGGTTATTTTGCCGCGTCGAACTCGGCGAGGATGTCGGCCTCCGGGGCCGGGGTCACAAGGCTGACCACCACGCAGACAGCCAGCGAGACGAGGAAGGCGGGCAGCAGCTCATAGATGCCGAAGACGCCGCCCAGCGGGCTGACGAGGTACTTCCAGACGAAGACCATCAGGCCGCCGGAAAGCATACCGGCCAGCGCACCCTGCCAGTTGCAGCGCTTCCAGAACAGAGCGCAGAGGACGACCGCGCCGAAGGCGCCGCCGAAGCCGGCCCACGCGAAGCTGACGATGCCGAAGACGCTGGAGTTGGGGTCGCGGGCCAGCACCACACCCACCACGCTGACGCAGACGATGGTCAGGCGGGCGGCGAAGAGGCTCTGCTTCTCGCTCAGCTTGAGGTGGGCGAACTCCTGCAGGATGTTCTGGGACACGCTGGACGCAGCGGCCAGCATCTGGCTGTCCGCCGTGGACATGGTGGCCGCGAGGATGCCTGCAAGGATGAGTCCGGCCAGAATGGCCGCCAGCACGCCGTGCTGGCTGATGAGGCTGGCGACGCGGACGATGAGGGTCTCACTGGTGGAGCCGCTGAGGAATTCCAGCGCACCGGCCTTGGTCATGCCGAGGCCCACCATGCCGATGAGGATGGACGCTGCCATGGCGATGACCACCCAGACGGTCGCAATGCGACGGCTGAGCACCAGCTTCTTCTCGTCCTCGATGGCCATGAAGCGGAGCAGAATATGGGGCATTCCAAAGTAGCCGAGGCCCCACGCCATCGTAGAGACGATGTCCAGCAGGCTGTAGGACGTCGCTCCGCCTGTCACGGCGTCGTGGCTGGCGGTCATGGTCAGGTAGCCGGAAAGGCTCTGGGCGTTCTCCACCACAGCGCCCCAGCCTCCGGCCACGACGATGCCATAGCCCAGAACGGCCACGAGGGCCAGCGACATGACCACCGACTGGATGAGGTCGGTGGTGGTGACGGCCCGGAAGCCGCCCAGAATGGTATAGCCCACGATGACGAGGGCCGACACCAGCATGGCGGCCATGTAGTCCACCCCGAAAAGGCTGTGGAACAGCTTGCCGCAGGCCGCAAAGCCCGAAGCCGTGTAGGGCACGAAAAAGACGATGATGATGACCGCGCCCAGAGCGTTCAGCAGGTTGCGCTGGTCATGGAAGCGGAGCGACAAGAACTGCGGCACGGTGATGGCGTCGAGGTTGGCCGAGTAGCGGCGCAGACGCCGGGCTACGATGAGCCAGTTGAGCCATGTGCCCAGCGCAAGACCGATGGCCGTCCAGCCCGGCGAGGCGATGCCGCTCAGGTAGGCCAGACCCGGCATACCCATCAGAAGCCAGCTGGACATATCGCTGGCCTCGGCGCTCATGGCCGTGACCAGCGGGCCCATCTTCCGCCCGCCGAGGTAGAAGTCGGTGCTGTCGTTGTTGGTCTTGCTGTAGGCGAAACCCACCAGCAGCATGGCCGCAAGATAGACGACGATGGTGACGATGATACAGATCTCACTCATATACATTTCCCCCTTTGCTGCTTTCTCTATAAAAGCATGGCACGATTTTACCACACTAAAGCAGCAAAGTACAACCCTCTCCGACAGATTCTTCCCCTATGACCGAAAATTCGTCCTTTCCAGCGTCCAAAATCGCTCAATATGCCAACAGGCCGCCCCCTTTTCAGGGGACGGCCTGTTGGTTTGGATGAAGAAAATGATGAAAATAGAGAGAATGTCAGTTTATTTTGCGGCCTCGCCCTCGGGGAAGATGATCTTGTTCACGAAGAAGAAGATCACCATCGAGATGCCGCCGTTGAGCACGGTGGTGCCGATGTTGTAGATGAAGTCGGGCACCAGCAGACCGGCCACCGCCACCCAGATGCAGTTGATGGAGTTGACGATGCAGGTGATGAGACAGAAGGCCAGCAGGTACCAGCCGATCTGTTTTGCCAGATTGCCCTTGCTGCGGAAGACGAGGCTGCGCTGGATGGGGAAATTGATGCACTCGCCGATGATCATGGCCACCATGTAGGCGCAGAAGTAGGGCAGGCCGCCGTGGGCCGCATCGTAGCCGAGGATGTTCCACTTGAAGGTCTCCCCGAAGAGGGTGATGTCGATGCCCGGCCAGCCGAAGTCCACCACCGGCAGACCGGCAAAAGCTTTGGGCAGAAATTGCAGCAGCAGGTACTTGAACACGGTGATGAGGTTGGACACGATAACGAACAGTCCGCCCTCCCGCACCCATTTGGCCGCAGCCGGATGCTTTTGGGCAAAGATATTCCAGAAATTCACGGTCGTTCCTCCTTCTCAGCCCTGACGCAGCCGCTTTTTCAGCTGAGCGTTCAGGATGGCGTTCTTGATAAATTCGTAGATGACCCGGACGATGCCCACCAGCCAGAAGCCCTTCAGTTCCCAGACGAGGCCGTCCACCATCCCCATGCTGACCATGCCGTTGGTCATCTTGGCCAGCGCACGGAGGGGCATATTGTACTGGAAGACGGTGTTCAGGTCAGGCTTGCCCTTTGCAAAGCTGGCGTCAAGACGGCTGCGCAGCACCTTCTGGGCCAGCCAGCCCAGCGGGCTGCGGCCATGATCCATCTCGCCCAGCGTCATGTTCCGGTCGATGCGGACGACGTCCTCCGGGATGGGATGGCCCAGCAGGGCCTCGAACTCGGCGTCGGTCACATAGGTGATCTGACCGGAGACGTAGTGGGTCAGGCTCAGGCCCGCGTAGGGGTCGGGGGCATTGGTGCCCTTGACGGTGATGTCTGCCGTCAGGCGGATGTCCACGCTGGACGCGCCCACCCGGAGCTGGTAGCTGCCGCCCTCGACCTCCCATGCGTTGGTCTTGACGTTCCAGTAGCGGAACGCCTTATCGTCCAGCGCGATGGCCACGGTCTTGCTCTCGCCGGGGGCGAGAGAGACCTTTGCAAAGCCCTTCAGCTCCTGCTCGGGGCGGAAGACCTTCGCATCCGGCTTTGCGACGTAGAGCTGGACGATCTCGGCACCGGCGGCGCTGCCGGTGTTGGTGACGGTAAGGCTCACACCCGTTTCGTCGGCCTTGAGGCCGCTGTATTCGAAGGTGGTGTAGCTCAGGCCGTAGCCGAAGGGGAAGGCAGGCTTCACACCGGCGGTCTGATAGTAGCGGTAGCCCACATACAGGCCCTCGCGGTACTCCACGTTCCGGCCCTCGCCGCCGAAGTTTGCCTTGGCGGGGGTGTCGTCGTAGGCCTTTGCCCACGTCTGGGACAGCTTGCCGCAGGGGCAGAGCTTTCCGGTGAGGATGTCCGCTGCCGCACCGGCACCCGCCTGTCCGCCCAGCGCGCCGTAGACCAGCGCCTTGCACCGGCCCACCCACGGGGTCTCCACCGGCGCACCGGCGCTCAGCAGGACGACGACATTCGGGTTGACGGCGGCCACTGCGTCCAGAAGCTGCTGCTGGTTCTCGGCCAGCGCCATATCGGCGCGGTCGAGACCTTCGCTCTCCCGCAGCTCATCGAGGCCGAGGCAGAGCAGGACGGTGTCGGCCTGCTTTGCGAGGGAGACGGCCTCCTCCTGCTTTTTGGGGTCTGCGGCTCCCTGACGGTCGAAGCCGGAGGCGTAGCCCACAAAGGCGATGCCGCTGTCGTCGGCTTTGATGCAGTCCAGCAGAGCATCTACTTGGAGCGCATTGACGGCGCTGGAGCCTGCGCCCTGATAGCGGGGCGTCTGGGCAAAGTCGCCGATGACGGCCAGCTTTTCGCCCGCCTTCAGGGGCAGGATGCCGTCCTCGTTCTTGAGCAGGACGATGCTCTCGGCGGCGGCGCGGCGGGCCAGTGCGTGGTGGGCAGCCGCGTCAAAGGTGCGGGGGGCTTTCTCCACTGCCGCGTGGGTGGAGAGCACCAGCTCCAGCAGCTCGTCGAGGCGGGCGTCGAGGTCGGCCTCGGTGACTTTGCCGTCCTTCACGGCCTTCATCAGCTCCCGGATGGAGTCGCCGCCGGGGCAGGGCATCTCGAGGGTGGAGCCGTTCTTCACGCCGAGGGCGTGGTCGTTGGAGCCGCCCCAGTCGGTGACGACCGCCCCGTCGAAGCCCCAATCCTTCCGCAGGATGTCCTGCAGGAGATGGGCGTTCTCGTTGGCGTAGGTGCCGTTGATGAGGTTGTAGGAGGTCATGATGGTCTTGGGCCGGGCCTCCTTGACCACGATCTCGAAGCCGGTCAGGTACAGCTCCCGCAGGGTGCGCTCGTCCACCACCGAGTCGGAGGCCATCCGGCGCAGCTCCTGACTGTTGACCGCGAAGTGCTTGGGGCAGGCCGCGATGCCTTTTTTCTGGATGCCCCGCACATAGGCCGCAGCCATTTTGCCCGCAAGGATGGGGTCCTCCGAAAAATACTCGAAGTCACGGCCGCAGAGGGGGCTGCGCTGGATGTTCAGGCCGGGGCCGAGGAGGACAGCCACCTCCTGTGCGGCGGCCTCCTCGCCCATCGCCTCGCCCACGGCCTCGCCGAGGGCCTCGTCCCAGCTGCACGCCGTGGCGGAGGAGGTCGGGAAGCAGGTGGCCGGGACGCTGGGGTTCAGGCCCAGATGGTCGGCCGCCCCCGCCTGCTTGCGGACGCCGTTGGGGCCGTCCGACAGGGTAATGGACGGGATGCCCTTGCCCGGCAGAGCGCAGGTGGTGAAGACCGTCTCGCCCGAGAGCAGGGCACATTTCTGTTCTAGGTTCAGTTTCCGGATGATGTCAGTGTGCTTCATCGCATTTTCCTCATTGATCCCTGAGCGGGGCAAAGGCCCGCTGTTCGCTGCAGCGGGCCTTTGCCATCGGTTTTGTTCAGGTGCTGCACGGAGAGTGCTTACGTCTTAGACTTCTTCCTCTTCCTTGCGCTTTTTGTAGTTCTTGATGGCGGTGTACTCCAGACCGACGATGAGCAGTGCGGCGACGACGTCTGCACCGATCAGGACGATCTTCCACTTTGCCATACCGGGGTTCAGGTTCTCCTCATCGTAAGCGCGGCTGTTGACCACGGTGTAGAGGATGTTCTTGGCAGCGGTGCGCATGGCCTGCTTGCTGCTGTTGGTCAGGACGGTCACGTTGTTGTAATCGTTGCCCGTGGTGCAGAGCATCAGGTCGCCGCCGTTGCGGACAGCCTGATCGGCGGTCATGTAGCCGTAGACGCCGAAGTAGTCGGTCTCGACGAAGCCGAGGAAACCCCACTCGCCGCGCAGGACGTTCTGCAGCAGCTCGGAGCAGCCGCCGGCCCAGCGATTGCCGATGTAGTTGAAAGAGGACATGACTGCGTGGCAGTCTGCATCCTTGACCGACATTTCGAAGGGCTTGAGGTAGATCTCACGGATGGCCTGCTCGTTGGACCAGGTGGCCGCCATGCAGTTGCGGTTGCCCTCCTGATCGTTCAGGGCAAAGTGCTTCATGTAAGCGTAGACGCCGTGCTCCTGTGCGCCTGCGATGGCGCTTGCGGCCATTTCGCCGGACAGAACGCCGTCCTCCGAGTAATACTCGAAGTTGCGGCCGGAGAATGCGGTGCGGTGGATGTTCATGGCCGGGCCGTACCAGCCGGAGGTGTTCATCTCGTTGGCCATCTTGCCGATGCTGTCGCCGAAGTCATGGGCCAGATCCTTGCTCCAGGTCATGCCGATGAGGGTAGCAGCCGGGAAGCCGACCGAGCCGACGCCGGTGAAGTTGTTGTTGATGGAGGCGGGGCCATCGCAGTCGTTGGTGCGCACCTTGCCGACGCTGTCCACCGCTGCGGTCTGATAGCCACCGAAGCCGATGGTCTGCTGCAGGTCGTCGATGCTCATCTCGTCCAGCAGGTCATCCCACTTGGAGTCGTTGTAATCCACGCCGCGCAGGTCAGCCAGCTTGAGGCCGTTCTTTGCGCCGGTGGTAATGTCCTCTGCGTTGGGGTCCTCGTCCTTCTCGTAGCCGGACTCGGTGTAGGTGAAGCAGTTCTCGAAGCCAGCCTTGACCTCGTCGCTCATCTCGTAGGTAGCAGGAGCGGCAGTGGCTTCATCGTAGTTTGCGAAGCCGTCTGCACGGGACAGATAGGTGATCTCGCCCTCAGCGAAATCGAACTGGTTGGTGGCCACGACCTCATCGCTCTCGCGCTTGTTGGATTCGTTGTAGACGATGTCCGAAGCGAAGGTGCAGGTCTTGGAATCCAGAGCGGTGTGGGAGTCTGCGTTGGTGCTGATGACGTAATCGCCAGCCTCCAGCACATAGCAGCCGTTGTTCTGGTAATCGTAGGAAGCCAGCTCCTCCACCGGGATGGTGAAGTCGATGGTCTCGCTCTCGCCGGGAGCCAGCTCGCCGGTCTTGGCGAAGTCCAGCAGGTTTGCGGAGGCCTTCTCGATGCCGCCGTTGGTATACGGAGGATCGCTGTAGATCTCGACAACATCCTTGCCGGCAACAGAGCCGGTGTTGGTGACAGTGACGGAGAACTTCAGGTCTGCGCCATCGTTGGTGATGTCGCTCATCTTCTGGGTGAAGGTGGTGTAGCTCAGGCCGTAGCCGAAGGGATAGACCACTTCCTTGTCGTAGTCGATGAGGCCCTCATCGGCAGCCGTCTCATAGAACTTGTAGCCGACGTAGATGCCCTCGACGTAGTTGACGAAGGAGGGAGTGGTGCCCTCGGGGTCGAACATACTTGCATTGGAGTTGAACTCGGAAGCGTTGGTGTACTTGAAGTCGCCGAAGTTGTTCCACCACGGAGAGGCGGTCAGGTCGGTGACATAGGTATCTGCGGTGCGGCCGGAGGGGTTGACCTCACCGGCGACCACGCGGCCAAAGCCCTCAAAGCCGGACTGGCCGGTGCCGGGGCAGAGCAGAACGCCCTTGATCTGGGGGTAATCCTTGACCCAGCCCATCTCGAATGCGTTTGCGCCGTTGTAGACGACGATGACGTTGTCGAAGTTGGAAGTGACCAGATCGATCAGCTCTTCCTCGCGGTTGGACAGCTGCAGGAAGTGGTCGCCTGCATCCCAGTCGTTGCCCTCGTTCAGGCTGTCGTCATAAGAGCCGTTGTAATAGCCAGCGCCGCGCTGAGAGCCGCGGTAGTCTGCCACACGGCGGACCCAGCTGCCGTCCACGACAGCAGCCATATCGGTGGGAAGGTCTGCGCCCTCGCCGCCGACGCGGGTGATGACCACCATAGCGGTGTCAGAGTATTCCTTGGCGTTTGCCATCATCTCGTCGGTGTACAGGCTGACATTCGGCTCAGGCAGGGTCCAGTCCTGCTGTGCCATGCCGACGCTGGGACGGGTAGCGCAGTAGTCGGTGTAGAACTTGCTCAGCTCGTCGTTGGTCTCAATGCCCGCATCGTGCAGGCCGGTGAGCAGATCGGTGACGGGATAGGCGTCGTTCAGTGCGCCGGAGCCGGTGCCGCCGTAGCAGGGGCTGGTGGAGGCCCAGCCAAAGACGTTCAGCTTGGAGCCGGAGGCCACAGGCAGGATGTTGTCATCGTTCTGTGCCAGAACGATGCCCTCCTGCGTGATCTCGTTCACCAGCTCGGTCGCCTCTGCGGAGGTCTCCTCGCTGATGGAGCCTTCACCGGAGACCAGATCCAGCATGGTGGACATGGGGCCGGTGCAGATGAGGTTGACAACGATGACCAGTGCCAGCAGAATGGCGACACCAGACTGCGCACGGACCATCTTCTTCTTGGCTTTCGGCAGCTTCTTGGCCGCAAACATCGCAACGAGTGCGACCACGACCACGACGCCGAAGGCGATCAGGTAGTTCTGGATGTTGGAAACTACCTGCATTACATCATCCATATTGACGGACAACATAATTCTTCCTCCTTATTCTGAATTCATATTTCCCGGGCACAGCTCCCGGACTGTCGGCATCCATTATAAAGGAATTCAATGAAAATTTACAAAGATTTTCACAACCTGTCATTTCCGAGGCATATTTTGCAGAAGTTTCATTTTGGTTTCAAATTTTATTGTGCTTATTCACAAATACAGGCCCAGCTTTATTGTGCAAAACAGAAAAACCTCTCCGTCATTGCTTCGCAATGCCGGAGAGGTTTTTCTTTATTCCGGGATCGGCAGCAGGATCCGCAGCGTGAACCAGCCGTCGGCCCAGTGAAGGGTCATGGTGCCGTCGTGGTCCTGCGCTGCCGCCTGCACGCCCCGCAGGTCGTAGCCGCCGTGGGTGTTGTGGCGGGGCAGGCCGTCTGCGCCCAGTTCCACGGGCTGGGCGCAGTAATTCTCGAAGCGGAGCATCACACAGCCGCTCTGGTCATAGACGGCCACCCGCAGCAGCCGCTTTTCGGGGTCCGGCTCGGCCGTGACACACTCGATGGCGTTGTCCAGCGGCGCGCCCACGAGGGTGCACAGCTCACGGGTCGTCAGGAACCCCAGCTTGCTGCCATCGGCCACGCTGGTCATGTTGATGCCCCGCTGCTGGCAGTCCATGCTCTTTGCGGTGAGCAGGGTGTCCAGCACCGGATTGCCGGTCTTGTTCTCGGCCTCATACCGGCGGATGCCGCTTTCCATCCGGGCCAGCGCGGCGTCCTGCTTGGCCCGGTCGCGCTCGGCACGGATGTCTGCGATCTGAATTTTCAACTCATGGTAGCGGCTGTTGATGAGCCGGATGCCCTCTTTGCTCCGCTTGTACTGCTCATACTGGCGGTGGAGCACCTCGTCCATCGCCGCAAGCTCACTGTGGAGGGCCGCCTCTCGCAGCTGCTCGTGCTGGACGGTCAGGATGAGGACGCCGCAGATGTCCACCAGCGTGCGGATGTAGTAGACGCTCATGTCCACCTCGCGGTCACCCAAGAACAGCAGGTTGCTCACCGCGAAGACCATCGCCGCCATGACGACGGCCACGAGGGCCGCTTTTCCGCTGATGACGATGCGGCCCTTGGGGCTGGCGTGCTTGTGCTCCAGCAGCCAGATGCAGCCAAAGACCCCGCTGTAGACCACCGCCAGCAGCGCCAGCGACAGGCCATCGGCCCCGCTGCGCTGGGGCCAGAGGAAACAGTGCAGCTGCCACTCGGCGCTGGCGGCCAGCTCGGCCAGAACAAAGGCCCGGGCGCAGACATACCCGGCCTCCAGCAGCGAGATGGTGCGGGTGAGCCAAAGGTAGAGGTACTGCATCGCCACCGCCGCCGCCATGCAGGGGATCCACCACGCCAGCGGGACGCTGCCCGTGGCCTGCAAAAAAGCGCAGAGGACCAGCGCCCACGCCGCGCTGACGGCGAGAGTAGCTTTCGGGCCGAAGCGGAGGCCCAGCGGCAGGGCGTAGATGCCCACGGCCAGACACTCGGCCAGCGCCGTGTAAAGGCGCGGGATATTGGGCAGCGCCGTCATGCGCCTCCACCTCCGATGTGGTCGGCCAGCGCCGCGAGGAAAGCTTTCCGCCGGGGCCGGCTCAGCTGCAATTCATAAGGTCCTACCTGCACCATCCCCTGCTGCACCCCCTTCACCTGCGCCAGATTGACGAGGTAGCCGCTGTTGCAGCGGGCAAAGGGCCGCTCAGCCAGCTTCTCCTCGAAGGCTTTCAGGGTGCCCGCCGCCGCGAAGTCCCCCTCCTCGGTGTAGAAGCGGACGCGGTGGCCCTCGCTTTCCAGATAATAGATGAGGGCAGAGTCCAGCCGCCGCAGCCCGCCCTCCACCGGCAGGGCCAGATAGTGCCGCACCCGGCGGCGCAGCTGCTCCTCCACCTTCCGGAGCTGCTGCGAAAAAGCAAAGTAGGGCACCGGTTTGAGCACATAGTCCAGCGCACCCACCGCGTACCCGCCGATGGCGTACTGGGCCATATTCGTGATGAAGACGATGATGACGTCCTTGTCCAGCTCCCGCACCCGCCGGGCCGTCTCCATCCCGTCCAGATGCTTCATCTCCACGTCCAGAAACAGGACATCGTACACCGGGCGGTAATCATCCAGCAGCTCCATCCCGTCGGCGAACTCCGTCACAGCAAACTCGGTACCATACTGCCGGGTGTGCCGCTGCACATAGCCTTGCAGCTGCGCCCGTACCTCTGCCTCATCCTCCACAAGAGCGATGCGTATCATTGCCGCACCTCCTTTTTCCGCAATTTCTCTGGTTTTTATTGTAACACGAAACCGGGCCGGTGGCAAATGGGAAGGCCCTTTTTCTGCCGCGTCCCCCAGTCCAACAGCTAAACGAAAAAAGCAGCAGCCTCACTCTGCGTTCGGTGAGGCTGCTGCTTTGTTCTTTCAGGGAAGATCTCAGTTCGTCTTGACGGCCACGAGGATGCGGATCTTCTTTCCGCCTGCGCAGCCAAAGTTGTCGTACCAGCCGATGAGCTTGTAGTCCTCGGTGTTGACCTTGGGCAGCGAGGTGGCGAAATACTGGCCGTTCGACCACAGATAGACCTGCATATCGTCGGCGGTCTCATATCGCTTGTCCCCGCTCATGACCGAAGCCGCGCCCAGCCTGTCGATGACCACCGGCGAGAGCTGGAGCATCCGGTTGATGGCCTTGCCGTCGGCAGAGCGGCCGATGGCGATGCCGCCCGCCACGATGGGATACTTGGTGGCGGTGCTGTAGGCCACCTGCTTGCCGCCGGTGTAGCAGACGTAGGTGGCGCCCTCACCCAGATAGTTGAGGAAATCGCCCAGCGTGCCGCCCACACTGTCGCCGGTGCGGCGGAGCACATAGCTGAAGAGCTGGTCCGTCTTGCCGGTGAGGGTGTTCCAGGTAGAGCTGACGATGCTGCCGTCGATGAGGCCGTAGAGCACATCGCTGGTGCTGGGCACCAGAATGTTCTTCACGTCCTGAAAGGTCTCCTCGTCGGTCTTCTTCACCGTGGTGGTGGTCGTTGTCGTCGTGGGGAGGCCTGCGGCCTCCTTTGCGGCGTCCTGCGCCTTCTCGCTGATCTTCTTGTCGATCTTCTTGGCGGCTTCGTCCGTCAGGCGGCGGACGGAATCCAGCGCGGCATACTCCCACAGGTCGCCGGTCACATCGTTGAGGATGACCCGGTCGATCTCACCGGCGGCGTTGGTGGTGTAGTAGCGGACGTCGTTCTCACTCAGCGTTACCCCCGATAGGCGGCTGGGGCGAACTGCCCCAGCCACACCCTCCGACGTCGTATCAAGGATCTGCACGTTGTCTGCAAACGGGGTGTCGCCCAGTGCGGTGCCGTCGGCGCGGATGGTGCCGCTGACCGGGCGGGGCGAGATGGACTTAACGCTCTCGCCGCCCTCGTCCACGCGGACCTCCACCAGCTTGCCCGCCGGGAAATTGAGCTTATTGTTTACGTTGACGGTGCGGGCCGTGCCGTCGGTGCACATGATGGAGACGGCCTGCTGCACCTCGGCGCTGTTGGTCTCCACGAGGGTGCGGGATGAGGACTGCACCACGCCGTAAAAGACGGCGTCGGCCTCCTCCCCGGTGAGGACGGAGACTGCGGCGTCGTTCATGCCCAGCAGCAGCGTGACCACCTGACCCACGCCGCCGCCGGACAGGGAGGAGAGCTGGTAGGCCACGGAGGGCGAGGCAATGGTGTAGCTGACCCCGGCCACAGTCACAGAGGTCGGGGCGCTGGCCGAGGGCGAGACCGCCGTCACACGGCCTGCGGCACGCTTATTGTAGATCCACACCGTGCGGGCGCTCTCATTATAATAGTAGACATCATAGGGCGAGAGGGCCGCAGAGGTGGTGACTTCGTCGTTGCGGTAGATGGCCGCCGGGGCAAAGGGCAGGGCCGTGGCCGCATCGGCCACGAAGGGGCCTTTGACGTTGTCCAGCAGGACGGAGGAGATGTCCACCTGACCGTTGCTCACCGCAAAGCCCAGCGTGGAGGCGTAGACCTGGCCGCTGCCGTTCATGGCCGTGAGGGCATTGTAGAAGAGCACGGTGCCCTGCTCGAGGGTCAGCACCTCGCCCTGACGGGCGCTGATGTCATTGCGCAGGCCCAGTGCGCTCGCCTTATTGAGCTGGGCCGAGGGGAAGGTGCCGCCGAGGCTCGCCACATCGTAGCCCAGCAGGCGGAGGGCCATGGTGCAGGCCTCCTCCAGCGTAACGGCATTGTCCGGGCGGAAGCTGCCATCGGAGTAGCCGGTCATCCAGCCGTTCTGGACGGCAGTGCGGATGTAGACGGCGTAGGGCGAATCGCTGTCCACATCGCTGTACAGACGGCCGGTGCGGCCCTGTGCTGCGGCGGTGTCGCGGTAGGCCGAGAAAGCCGTCAGGAGACGGGCCGCCTGCCCACGGGTGAGGGGCGCGCCCAGAGAAGCGGACTGCTCTGCGGTCAGACCGCCCAGCGCCGTCGCCGTCTGGACTGCCGCGTTGGAGCCGACCGCCGAGGCGGGCAGCACCAGCATGGAAACCGCCACGCAGACGGCCAGCAGGAATGCGAGGAATCTTTTTTTCATGGTAAACTCCTTATAAGTATAAACCTCTCAGTCTCGCATTCGCTCGACAGCTCCCCTACCGAGGGGAGCCTCTGGCGAAGAGAGGAAGCTTTCCGGAATGCCAAGGCCTCTCCTCGATAGGAGAGGTGGCAGCGCGTCAGCGCTGACGGAGAGGTTAATCATACCTCAACGCCTCGATGGGGTTCAGGCGGGCGGCACGGCGGGCAGGCAGGAAGCCGAACAGGACGCCGATGCCGCAGGAGATGCCCACGGCGATGGCCGCTGCGTCCGCCGAGGGGGTGACGTTCAGGGTGATGTCCGTCAGGACGAACGGAAGGATCTGGTTGATGATGGCCGAGACGATGTAGCCCAGCACGATGCCGAAGCAGCCGCCCAGCGCCGACGTGACGCCGGCCTCCACGACGAACTGAGTCAGGATGGTGCTCTCCTGTGCGCCCAGCGCCTTCCGGATGCCGATCTCGCGGGTGCGCTCGGTGACAGACACCAGCATGATGTTCATGATGCCGATGCCGCCCACCAGAAGCGAGATGCCTGCGATGGCCGTCAGGACGCCCACCATAATATTGATCATAGAGGACATCTGCGACATTGCCGCACTCAGGCTCATGACGAAGACGTAGTCATCCTTACTGACCAGCTTCTTGAGCCGCGACTGCAAAAACTCCTGTGCCTCGTCCGAGTGGTCTGCATCCTGCAGCACGACGTAATACTGGCTGACGCTGCTTCCGCTGCTGAGGCTCAGCAGGGTAGTATAGGGGATCAAGACGACATCGTCATTGCCGCCCTCGTACTGGGCGGCGGGCTTGGAGCGGCCTTCCAGCACGCCCACGATGCGAAACTCGTTTGCGCCCACCTTGAGGGTGCTGCCGAGACCGTTGCCGCCGAAGATCTTACGGTCCACATAGTCGCCGATGACGCAGATGTTTTTGTTATCCATCAGGTCGGCGTACTGGATGCCCCGGCCCTTGGCCACCTTATAGTTGTTGATGGTCAGATAATCCTCATTGACGCCGCTGATGTTGGTGCGGCGGTACTTTTCCCCTGCCACCCGCAGCGGATCCGTCCCGGCGCTGGCGATGGGCGAAAGGCCCCTGTAATACTCCGGCTTCTGGTTGATGATGTTATACACATCGCTGACCTCCACCGTGCGGGTGCTGGCGGTCATGACGTTGACCGACAGAATATCGCTGCCCATATCGGAGTAGAAGTCCTGCATCATGTGGGTCATGCCGTTGCCGAGGCCGACGATGACGATGACGGCCATAACGCCGATGATGATGCCCAGCATGGTGAGGAAGGTGCGGACTTTGTTGCTCCACACGTTCTGGATGGCCTGCTTGAAGGTCTCCTTTATCATGCGTGCGCTCCCTCCTCTCCGGCTTTCGGGGCCGACATCATGAAGTTCGGCTGCACCACCGCCTCGGGGGCGTGGGCGTCGCCGTCGTAGACGACGACCCCGTCCTCCAACCGGATGATGCGCTCTGCCTGCACGGCGATGGAGTTGTCGTGGGTGATGAGGACCACGGTGTGGCCCTGTTTATGCAGCTCCTGAAGCATCCCCAGCACCTCCCGGCCGGTATGGGAGTCCAGCGCGCCCGTCGGCTCGTCGGCCAGAATGATGGGCGGGTTGCGGACAAGGGCGCGGGCGATGGACACACGCTGCTGCTGGCCGCCGGAGAGCTGGTTGGGCTTGTTCCGGAGCTTGCTGCCCAGACCCACCTGTTCCAGCGCTGCGATGGCGCGGCGGCGGCGCTCGCTGCCGCCCACGCCTGCGTAGATGAGGGGGACTTCCACGTTTTCCAGCAGGGTCAGCTTGGGCAGCAGATTATACTGCTGGAAGATGAAGCCCAGCTTCTCGTTCCGGATGGCCGCCAGCTCACGGCGGTTCATCTTGCCGACGTCGCTGCCGTCCAGCAGATACCGGCCGTGGGTGGGCACATCCAGACAGCCGATGATGTTCATGCAGGTGGATTTGCCGGAGCCGGACTGGCCCACGATGGCCACGAACTCGCCCCGGTCTATCTTCATAGAGATGTGGTCTGCCGCTTTGACGAGGGTGTCACCCATCTGGTAGTATTTGCAGACCTCGTCAAACTCGATCAGGGCGCTCATTCGTCGCCTCCTTCGGCAGACACCATCATGTTGCTGTAGAAGTCGGTCGCGCTGACCGTCGAGGTGTCGTAAGCGATGGTGTCGCCCTCCTGCAGGCCGCTCTTCACCTCGATGTAATCATCGTCGCTGATGCCGGTGGTCACTTTGACGTAGACATAGCCGTCGGGGGCGGTCATGGAGGCCTCGGCGTTGGCGGCGCTGGGCGAATCCTTCGTCACCAGCACATAGCTGCCCCGGACGAGGGCGGCGTTGGGCAGGGCCAGAACGTCCCTGACGCTGGCGGTGGTGATCTTGGCCGAGGCATTCATGCCGGGCAGCAGATCGCCCATCTCGTCGATGCGGACGGTGACGGGGTAGCTGGTGGAGCCGTTGGCAGTGGTGCCGGCCACGAGGATGCTGCTGATGGTGCCCTTATAGGTCTCGCCCGGGACGGCGTCGGCGGTGATCTCCACCTCCTGCCCGACCTTCAGAGAGCGGATCTTCAGCTCGTCCACGTTGAGCTTCAGCTCCAGATAGCTCATGTCGTAGATGGTGCAGAGGTTCTGCATGGCTGCGTCGTTGGCGCTGAGCTTATCGCCGGCTTTGACCTTTTTGTCCACGATGGTGCCGCTGATGGGCGCATCGATGGTGTAGTGGCTGATGTTCCGCTCTGCGGAAGACATCCGCAGCTCGGCAGAGCGAAGATTGTCGGCGGCGTTCTGGGCCTGCTTGTCCAGATCCTTGCCGGTGATGCGGAGGAGCACGTCGTCCTGACGGACGGTGCTGCCCTCCCTGACGCAAAGCTCGGACACGGTGCCGGAGGCAGCGGCCACGACGGTCTCCTCGCGCTGGTAGGCAAAGTGGGCCGAGTTGAGGGAGCTGACGCCGTTCACCTGCGCCACTGCGGCCTGCGCAGTGGTCAGGCTGCCCGTGTTGGGCACCGCGATGGTGACGGTGCAGGTCATAAGGCTGGCGTCACCGGAGGGGTCTGCGCCCGATACCGAACGGATGGTGCCGTTCAGCACCTCAAAGGTGGTGTCCGGCATGACCTGTGCGGCCTGACCGACGGCGAAGCTCTGGGCCTCGGCGGCGGGGAAATCCACGGCCAGCAGCATCACAGAGGTGTCGCGGACGGTGGCGACGGTCTGACCGGCCTGCACCGCGTCGCCAGCGGCCACGGCAAAGGAGCTGACCTCGCCGCTGATCTTCGTGCGGACGTTCCGGGCGTCGGCAGCGTCATCGTAGCTGCGCTGGGCCTGAGACACTGAAAGCTGTGCGCTCTCGAGGTCGCCCTCCACATCCGAGCTGTCGATGACGTAGAGGACATCGCCCTTCTGGATGGTGTCGCCCAGCTCGAAGTCAGCGGTGAGCACCGTGCCGGTGACGAGAGACTTGACGGTGTAGGAATCGGCGGCATTGATGGTGCCGCTGCCGTCGTAGACGTTCACGATGTCGCGGCGTCCCAGCGCCTCCTGCACATACGCCATGTCTGCCGATGCACTGCGGCTCCTGCGGGGGATGACCACCACCGCCAGCACCGCCACGGCCACGACCGCGGCGATGCAGCGCTTTTTGTGGGTCCGGATAAAATGGAGCACCTTATTTTCCCCGCCGGTATTCTCCTGCGGAGAGGCGTCCTGTGTCTTTTTGTTGAAACCTAGCATGAAAAGCCTGACCTCCTGTGATTTTTTCCTGTAGACCTGTGAAAAAGAAGAATGCATTCCTCCTGCGTTCATCGCTCTGCGCCCTTCCCTCTGCACCCGCAAAAATCATCCCACCTGCGAGTTCCTGCTCCGGGTCAGCTGCGCAAATCAATGTCATGATACCATCTTATAAAACGGACTACAAGGAAGATTTCCTGCACGATTTGCAACTTTTTTGAAAATTTTTCCACTGTCCTGAATATCCCGGGAAATAAAGGCTCCCACCCGGGGCAGATCCTCCGGGCGGGAGCCTTGCTGTTTTTTACGTCTGCTTACAGACAGCCGCATGGCAGGCGGAACAGGCTCATCTTGCAGGAAATGAAAAACAGGAAGCTCCCGCCGGGGAACTCCCTGTTGTACATATCGTAGAGGTTACTGCAGTATCCCATAGGTTTTCTCCGGCACCGGCTCGCACCACTCGTTAGAGGTGCCTTCGCCGGGCACTTCCACTGCCAGATGAGAGAACCAGCAATCGGGTGCGGCACCGTGCCAGTGCTTGACCTCCGGGGGAATGTTCACCACATCGCCCGGATGCAGCTCCTGCGGCGCTTTGCCCCATTCCTGATAGTAGCCCCGGCCTGCCACGCAGACAAGGATCTGTCCGCCGCCCTTTGCAGCATGGTGGATGTGCCAGTTGTTCCGGCAGCCCG
>OOAC01001352.1_pt1 | contig 17032 bp, 7 predicted proteins | sample 1671041 | NCBI WGS metagenome assembly OOAC01 (sample SAMN06348116, study PRJEB24527) | human gut metagenome | biome: human gut; feature: ankylosing spondylitis patient; material: feces | host: Homo sapiens | place: China | collected 2015-10 | reverse complement strand
CCCGAAACCGTGCGCATAGACCCGGACTGTGCCGAAAAGTTGGAGCACGCCCGAGGCAGGATACTGAACCTCATCAAGGAGAAACGCCCGCGCTTCGTGCCGGCTTTCGAGCTGATGACGTTCCGCGACAACACGATCTCGGTGAGCGTACCGACGACGGAGCTGCGCGAGGAGATCCTGCGCAGCAAGACCGGGATGCTGATGCGCATCGCCGAACTGGCGGGCATCGAGGGTATGATCGAACTGGAGGTCACGGTCAATGAAGAGATCCGGGCGGCACGCCCGATCAAGCTCGAAGACCGCGTCCGCTACATCACGGAGAAGAACCCGCTCGTCGCGGAACTCCGCAAAGCACTGGACTTGGAAGTAGAATAAAAAGAACGAACAATAAAAATGGCAACAAAGAATTTCATCGAAGAACTCGAATGGCGCGGCATGATCCACACGATCATGCCCGGAGCAAAGGAACAACTCGAAAAAGAACAGACGACGGCTTACCTGGGCATCGACCCCACGGCCGACTCGCTGCATATCGGCCACCTGGTGGGCGTAATGATCCTCAAGCATTTCCAGATGTGCGGCCACCGTCCGCTGGCGCTTATAGGCGGCGCGACGGGCATGATCGGCGACCCCTCGGGCAAGTCGCAGGAGCGCAACCTGCTCGACGAACCCACGCTGCGCCACAACCAGGAGGCGATCAAGCGCCAGCTGGCCAAACTGCTCGACTTCGAGTCGGACGCCCCGAACGCGGCCGTGCTGGTGAACAACTACGACTGGATGAAGGAATTCACGTTCCTCGATTTCATCCGCGACATCGGCAAGTGCATCACCGTCAACTACATGATGGCCAAAGACTCCGTGAAGAAACGCTTCAACGGCGAGGGCGACGGCATGTCGTTCACCGAGTTCACCTACCAGCTGGTACAGGGCTTCGACTTCCTGCACCTCTACCAGACGATGAACTGCAAGGTGCAGCTGGGCGGCGCCGACCAGTGGGGCAACATCACCACCGGAACGGAGCTGATCCGCCGCAAACTGGGCAACGAGGCCGAAGCATTCGCCATCACCTGCCCGCTCATCACCAAGGCCGACGGTACGAAATTCGGCAAGACCGAGAGCGGCAACGTATGGCTCGATGCGCGCTATACCTCGCCCTACAAGTTCTACCAGTTCTGGCTCAACGTCAGCGACGAGGACGCCAAGCGTTACATCCGCATCTTCACGCTGTTAGACCGTGAAACCGTCGAGGCGCTGACCGCCGAACACGAGGCGGCGCCCCACCTGCGCGTACTGCAAAAGCGGCTGGCACAGGAGATCACCACGATGATCCACTCCAGGGAGGAGTACGAAAAGGCGGTCGAAGCCTCGGCGATCCTCTTCGGCGGCTCGACGTCGGAGGCGCTGCGCAAAATAGACGAAGAGACCCTGTTGCAGGTGTTCGAGGGCGTGCCGCAGTTCCGCATCGCCCGTGCCGAGCTGGGCCTGCCGTTCGTCGATCTGTGCGCCGAAAAAACGCAGGTGTTTCCCTCGAAGGGCGAATGCCGCAAGATGGTGCAGGGCGGCGGCGTGTCGCTCAACAAGGAGAAGGTCGCCGACCCGGCACGTACGGTGGGCGAGGCCGACCTGATCGCCGGCAAATACCTGCTCGTACAGAGGGGTAAGAAGAACTACTACCTCGTAATCGCCGAGTAGCATGGAATACCGCATCGTCCTGACGCGCATGGAATTCCACGCGCTGCACGGCTGCTACGAGCTGGAACGCAAGGTAGGCAACCGCTTCACGGTCGACCTGGAACTGACGGCCGAACTGGGCCATGCGGCCACGGACGACGACGTGCGCAAGACGGTCAACTACCTGACGGCCTACGAAGTCGTCGAGATGCAGATGCGAATCACGCAGCACACCATCGAGCGGGTGGCGACGAACATCATCGAGGCGGTTTACGCCACCTTCCCGCAGGTGCGGCACGTAAAATGCACCGTATCGAAACTGGCGCCGCCGCTGGGCGGAAAGCTCGAGAAGGTGAGCGTCGTGCTGGAGAAATAGGGCGGGTGTGCGCATGCATGCGCACACCCGTTTGCGATAATAAACAGGTTAGGTTATGCATCACAAGGAGAGTCGCGCCACCTTGGGTGGCAAATTGAGCGCCGTGCTGGTCGCCGCGGGAAGTTCCGTGGGGCTGGGCAACATCTGGCGCTTCCCCTATGTAGCCGGGGACAACGGCGGCGGGGCATTTCTGATAATCTACATCCTTTGCGTCCTGCTGCTGGGGCTGCCGCTCATGATCGCGGAGTTCACCGTGGGGCGTGCTTCGCACCGCAATGCCGTGGGTGCCTACCGGGCGCTGAACCCACGGTGGAGTTTTCTGGGTTACAACGGCGTGCTGGCCGCATTCCTGATCCTGGGGTTCTACTTCGTAGTATCGGGATGGACGGCCGAATACATGGTGCACTCGGTGACGGGCAGTATCGCTCGTTTCTCGACCGCCGAGCAGTACAAGAGTCTCTTCGAGAACTTTATCAGCAATCCCTGGAGGCCGGTCGTCTACACCTGCCTGTTCGTCCTCGCAACCCATTTCGTGATCGCCATGGGCGTACAGAAAGGCATCGAACGCTCGGCTAAAATCCTCATGCCGCTGCTGTTCCTGATTCTGATCGTACTGTCGGTACATTCACTGCTGATGCCGGGCGGGGAAGCCGGGTTGAAGTTCCTCTTCGCCCCCGACTTCTCGAAGGTGACGCCCACGACCGTGCTCGTCGCACTGGGGCAGGCGTTCTTCTCGCTTTCGATCGGCATCGGCACGATGGTGACCTACGCCTCGTATTTCAAACCGGACACGAACCTGCGCCACACGGCGCTCAACGTCACCATCCTCGACACACTGGTGGCCATACTGGCCGGCGTGGTGATCTTCCCGGCGGTATTCAGCGTAGGCATCGAGCCTTCGTCGGGGCCGTCGCTCGTATTCATCACCCTGCCGAGTATCTTTAACGGCATGCCGCTGAGCATGGTGTGGTCGTCGATTTTCTTCCTGCTGCTGGTCGTCGCAGCACTCACCTCGACCATCTCGCTGCACGAGGTAGTCACGGTCTACCTGCACGAGGAGTGGCACCTGAGCCGTAAGGCTGCGGCATGGCTGACGACCGCCGCCACGGCCGCCCTGGCGTCGCTGGCATCGCTGTCGCTGGGTGCGTTGGGCAGTTGGAAGATCGCCGGGCTCTCGCTTTTCGATTCGCTCGACTTCCTGACGGCCAACATCCTGCTGCCGGCAGGCGGGCTTTTCACCTGCATCTTCGTGGGCTGGAAGCTCGACCACCACATCCTCAAGGCACAGATCACCAACGACGGAGAGCTGAAATTCCGCATCTACGGCCTGTTCAGCTTCCTGCTCCGCTACGTCTGCCCGGCCGTGCTGCTGCTGATCTTCCTCGACAACCTCGGCGTATTCTGACACGGCCGACACGCGTTTCCCCGACCCCGGACTTCGGAAAGTCCGGGGATTTTTATTTCCGCGGCCAGGACGGAATGGAGGGCGTACATTTCGATTCAAAACCACTCTTTCTCAAAAAAGCAGACATTTCGCCCAGTTTTTTTGTGTTTTATTTTGGAAAATAAAATTAAAGATTTATTTTTGTTTCATAATGAAATTAAAAATATTACACATCACAATAAAAAACACAAATACAACCGAAAAACCCAAAAAAGGTAAAAAGCGGCACGAGATCCAATCACGACCGTAAAAGGCAAACCGCGGGCAGCACCCGCGGCCTGCATCCGTTTCAGTGACAAGCTTTCGCAGCGGCAGCCGATTGCCAGGGTATGAAAAAAGGATTACATTCCGGTGACAACGACACACGGAGCCAATTATTAAAATATTTTTGCAGCCGGAGCGACAAAGGCTCCCACCTATAATAATAAAGAAACCATTCGAAAAGACCCGGCCATGAAAAACCTGTTACTTTTCCTGCTGGCCTGCAGCCTCGGCGCCGCAGCCGCAGCCCGCCCGATACGGGGATCGGTCAAATGCGGCGGAAAGCCGATGGGCGGCGTGACCGTAACCGACGGTTATACGTTCGCGCAAAGCGACGAGCAGGGCATATTCACGCTCGATGCCGACGACCAGGCGCTGTTCATCAGTCTGGTGACCCCGTCCGGCTACCTGGCTCCGCTCGATGGGGGCATCCCGCAATTCTACCGCGCATACGACCCGGCGGCCAAACGCTACGACTTCGAATTGCAACCGTGGCCCGGCTCGGGCGAATGCTACGAACTGCTGGCGATCGCCGATCCGCAGCCCAAGACCGAAGAGCATTTCCGGCGGTTGCGGAGCGAGGTCATGCCCGCATTGCAGGCGGCAACCGATAACGGGAGGACGCGGGGCTCGAACCAGGCCGCGATCGTGCTCGGGGACATCGTATGGGACTCCCCGGAACTCTTCGCAGGCGTGAAAGCGGAGTTCGCCGGGCTCGGGGTACCCGTATACGGCGTGATCGGCAACCACGACCACGACCTGAACAAATACACCGACCGCGAGGCGACGGAGAACTACCGCCGCCATTTCGGCCCCACCTATTATGCCTTCGACATGGGGCGCACGCACTATATCGTACTCGACGACATCGTTTACCACGGCGCGAAGAAATACGAGGAGCAGATCGACACAATGCAACTGCGCTGGGCCGCCGCCTATGCGGAACGCCTGCCTGCAGGGTCGCGCGTCTGCATCGCGATGCATGCCCCGGCCATGAAATCGTGGCTCGGGAACCGCGTCATGGAGTCGGCCGAGAGGCTGATGGACGCCTTCGCCGGGCACGAACTGCACTTCATCACCGGGCATACGCACCTCAACTCGAATTACGACATCCGCGAGGGGGTCACGGAGCACAACGTAGCGCAGGTCTGCGGCAACCTCTGGTGGGATCCGATCAACTGGGACGGTACGCCCAAGGGCTTCCAGCTGTTCCGCGAATGCGGCGGGGAATTCTCGTGGGAATACCGGAGCCTGGGCGAGTCCCCGGCACGGCAGATCCGCGTATGGCACCCCGGCCAGGTGGCCAAGCACCCGGCCAGCGTCGTGGCAAAGGTGTGGAACTGGGATTCGTACTGGACGGTCGTATGGTATGAGGACGGCCGTTACCGCGGCGCCATGCAGCGTACGACGCTCGACGACCCCGATTATACCGCACACATCGACTCGCTGAAGGCCGCCGGGAGGAAAATCTCCAAAGTCCAGCGTCCACGCCCGACGAACTTCTATTTCACGGCACGCCCCTCGGCATCGGCCCGCGAGGTGGAGGTGGTCGCCACCGACCGATTCGGCCGCCGCTACTCGGAGCGCATCGCACTCGGGCACACCGACTGACATACAGGACACCAACACCAAAATCATCAATAGCCTATGAAAAAACTGATTACTTTAATCGCCGGGTTGCTGCTCGTCGCCCTGCCGGTCGGACTGGCCGGTTGTGACGACAGCGACAAGGAGATCTACAACGATGGCCGGCTGGTCACCGATGTAGTTATTCCGACCTCGATGACCGTCTACCGCGGGATGGAGGTTTCCGTTTCCGGCTACGGCTTCGCCCAAGGCGACGCCATCGCGTTACGCGCCGGCGAGGATCTCCCGGCAGCGACCACGGTAGCATCGGAAAAACTGCTGACGTTTGTCATACCCGACGGCGCGGCAGACCAGACCGTCTATAAGGTCGTGCTCAACCGGGCACAGGACTACCAGGTGCTCGGATCGAGCAAGATGACCGTACAACTGGCCATCGACGTCGACCTGGGCAAGACCATCTCGGGCAACTGGGGCGGCGACGCCGTGATCCGCGGCCGCGGGTTCATGGCTACGGACAAACTCCTATTGGAGCAAGGGGGGGGGAAGTTCGAAGCGCCGGTCAAGGGTGCTGACGATTCTTCGCTGACCTTCACCATTCCCCAGAACGCCGCCGACGGCGACTGCGAATTCACCCTGCAGCGCGGCGCAGAAGAGCAGGCACTGGGCTCCGCCAAGCTCAACCTCTCCCTGGGCGGCGTCACCGTACCGGACAAGGAGGGCGCAACGATCAAGGGTATCGTCCACCTGGCAGGACAAGGCATCGCCGACGTCCTTGTCTCGGACGGCGACCTGATCACCAAGACCGACGCCAACGGTTTCTATTGGCTCAATTCCGAAAAACGCAACGAACTCGCCTTCGTCATCCTGCCTGCGGGCTATGACGTCCCCACCGTCAAGGCGATGCCCCAGTTCTGGCAGCCCTGCACGCTCGACGCAAACACCGTCGAACAACTCGACTTCCAGCTGCTCAGGGCCGACAACGACTCCCACACCATGCTCGTGGCCACGGACATGCACCTGGCCAACCGCAACACCCCGAAAGATTACGTTCAGTTCGCCGACGGCTTCGTCAAGGAGCTGACATCGGCCTACAACTCCGCCGCACCCGGAAAGGTATACTGCCTCAACCTGGGCGATTTCTCGTGGGACGGCTACTGGTACGACAACAAGTGGGCGCTGCCCGAATGCAAGCAGACCGTCGAGGATTTCAATTTCCAGATGTGGTCGGTGATGGGTAACCACGACAACGACCCCTATGTAGCCTCCGATTTCGGCGCCGAAGGCCCCTACCGCCAACACATGGGCCCGGTTTACTACGCCATGAACATCGGCCGGATACACTACATCATGCTCGACAACACCGAGTACCTCAACACGGGCGGCTCGCAGGGTACGGTCGGTTCGCGCAATTACAACCGCCGCTTCGACGACCGGCAGCTGGCATGGCTCAAGGAGGAACTCACCCATGTCGACAAATCGACCCCGATCGTCGTGGGATGCCACTGCCCGCTTTACTCGTACAGCGGAAGCGGCGGCGTGAGCGTAGCGCTCCAGACCCAGGCCGACATCGACAAAATCCTGGGCTGCTTCGCCGGCTTCAGCAACGTGACTTTCGTCACGGGGCACACGCACGTGAACCGCAATATCCAGTCGCCGACCTATGCGAACGTCTACGAGCAGAACATCGCGGCGGTCTGCGGCACCTGGTGGTGGACGCAGCAGTACGGCAACAACAACGTCTGCACCGACGGTTCGCCCGCGGGTTACAAGATCTTCACGGTCGACGGAACCGACCTCAAATGGCAGTACAAAGCCACGGGGCTTCCCATCGAAAAGCAATTCATCACCTACGACATGAACGAGGTCAAGGAGTACTGGGCCACCGACGCCACGGCACTCAAGGCCTTCGCCGCAGGCAACGACATGCGAAACCGCGACAAGGATTATTCGACGGTGGGCGAAAATGCCGTCTACATCAACGTCTGGGCCTACGAGCCGGGCTGGACGGTCACCGTGACGGAGAACGGAACCCCGCTCGACGTGAAACAGGTCTGGAGCAAGAAAGACCCGCTGCACAGCATTTCGTACGACATCCCGCGCGGCGCGGCCAACAACGGCACGCTCACCTTCCCCTCGACCTCCTGCATGCATATGTTCGAGGTTACGGCCTCCTCGGCGTCTTCCACGCTGGAGATATCGGTTACCGACCGCTTCGGCAACGTCAGCACGGAGTCGATGACCCGGCCCAAGGCGCTCACGACCGACGTGACCAAATAACCCTCAAAAAACCTTAAGACAATGAAGCGTATAATGAACAAATGGTTGTGGTCGTTATTATGCGTCACGCTCCTGGGAGCCGCGGCATGCAGCGACGACGACACCGAAGGGGATTCGGGGAACCCCATCCCCCCGGCACTCTCCACCGAAAACCTGCCCGATGCAGGACTGAAGTTCCTCTATTCGGCACTGACCCCGCATACATTCACCATGAACGTCGACGCGCCCTGGGAGATCACCAAGACCGCAGGCTGGTTCGTCGTCACCCCGAACAAGGGCGAGGCGGGCCAGAATATCCAGGTCACCGTCACCCCGGCCCTGAACCAGGGCGAGGCGCGCGACGGCGAATTCACCATCCGCGCCAACAGCGGCAACAACCTCCATCCCTGCCTGACGGAGAAGAGCATCCCGCTTTCACAGGACGCCTACCTGGCGGCCGGCATCGTGATAACGGGGCTCGACGAACGCCTGCTGGCATTCGAAGCCGAAGATACGGATCCGGTGGTCTTCACCGTCGAGACATCCTACGACTGGACGCTCACGGTGGAGAACGAGACCTGGCTGACGGTAGCGCCCAAGAGCGGCAAGGCCGGCTCTGCGGCCCAAGTCACCATCACGCCCAAGGCCAACACCACCGACGAACGCCACGAGTCGAAAATCACGATCACGGCCGGTGACGCCGAATTCGGCGAGAACACCGCCGAAGAGATCATCGAGCTGGTTCAGGCGCCCTACATGCCCAAGGACACGCATGCCGAGGGATACGTCTTCTTCAGCGACGACTTCCAGTGGATTCCCGACAACTGGGTGAGCCCCTACACCAAGTACGGCTGGCCGAGCGTATCGATCGACGGCACGAACGGCAACGAGTTCGCCCTTTCGACCGACGGGATGAAAGAGGCCGTAGCGGCCAAGGGCTACACCTACACCCCCTCGGTATATGCCCGTTACGAAGGCCATGTCAAGCTGGGTAAGACCGCCAACATGGGCGCCATCACGATTCCCGCGCTCACGGGCATCGACGCCGGCAAGGCCGCGACGCTGCTCGTGCAGTTCGACGCAGCCGCCTATTCGTCGGCAGGCGGCACGGTGGACAACGGCGACGACCACATGGACGTCACGATCGAAGGCCCCGGCACGATCGGCGACCTGGTGGAAACCTCCGCGCTGGTCGAAGTGAAGAACGTCTGGGAGTGGACACGCTACTCGCTGATCGTCTACGGCGCTACGAACGAAACCCGCATCACCTTCGGCAGCGAGCGCGAAGTGAAGTGCCGCCTCTACCTGGACAACATCACCGTGACGCGCGCCAAGGACGAGAACCCCGAAGCCCCGGCACCGGAGGCACTCGTCACCCCGTTAGACAAGGAGATCGTCAATACCTCCGATCCGAGTCTCTTCGATGCCAACAGCATGGTGGTTGCCGAAGGCGGCACGCTGACCTGCTCGGTGCGCGTCAACAAGGCCTGGACGGCAGAGACCGACTGCGACTGGCTGACGATCACCACCGTACGCTGCGGCGACGCAGACCCGTCGACGGTAACGGGCGCCAACAACGGCGCATCGCTCTCGAACGGCGTGGCGACCGTCAAGGCCACGGGGCTGCCCTACATCACCACCAAGGTGGAAGTAGGCAGGAACTCCGGAGGCGAAAGCCGCACGGGCCATATCATCATCAAGTCGGAAGGCGCAGAGATCGAGAAGGTTGCTGTCACGCAGGCTTCCGGGGCACAGATCACCATCGAAGGGCTAACGGACAATACGCTGGAGCTCAGCGACAACCCCACAGAATCGGGTGCCGAGGTGAAATTCACGGTCAACGCCCCCTATCCCTGGACGATCGCCCCATCGGGCGCTGCGGCATGGTACGAGGTGAGCCCCGGGCAGGGTGCCGCCAACACCGACGTGGAGGTAACGGTCAAGGCGCTTGAGCAGAACCTCTCGTTCCGCCGCTTCGGCGAGTTTACGATCACGGCGGCCGAGGGCGATGCAACCCTTACCGAGAAGATCGCGCTTTCGCAGCAGCCCGTATCGCCCGGAACGGTGAAATGGAACTTGGCGTCTCCCGTACAATGGTCGTTCTCGGAAGAGGATATGGGCAACTACGCCCAGGACTTCAAGGGCGGGCCCGACAGCCCGTACAACACGGTGCTGGCCCAATCGGGGCCGGGGTACCTCTCCTATACGCACACGGCACCGAGCGATCCCGACAAGAAATGCGAACGCATCGTCGGCAGTACGGGCCATCCGTACATCACGGGCGGCTGGCCGGGCGACTACTGGACGTTCGCCGTCCCGGTGACGAACCTCGACGCAGGCACCAAAGTCCGCTTCACGGCGATCACCCGCACCTCGGCCACCGGCCACAAATTCTGGCGGATGGAGTACAACGACGGCGGCACCTGGAAACCCGCCGCGGCATTACAAACGACCACGGAAACGGGGGAAGAGGTCTCCTACACCCACGCCATGAAAGCCGACGGGACGACCTACATCACGGTCGACGTGACGGTCACCTATGCCAATGCGATCTCCGGCGGCAACATCGAATTCCGGTTCGTCTGCGCAGCCAACTGGCAGGCCAACGGCAAGGGCGCACTCACCAAGCCCAACGGCGGAACGATACGCTGGGGCGGAGCCGGAACAGCCGACAGCCCGAGAATACAGATCGTACCCTAAACCGACCTTGACGGCTGCGGCCGCCCGCAGGACGACCGCAGCCGTTCGACAAAAAAACCCGAATTAAAAAAATCAACAATATGAAGCTTAAAACATACATACGGAATGCTTTGGCAACCGCGGTAATGTTGCTGGTCGCTTCGGCCGCCTGGGCCCAAAGCCGCAACATCACGGGCATCGTGTTCGACACGGACGGCAAAAGCCCGCTCGTCGGGGCCACCGTCATCCTGAAGGGGACTGCGACAGGCACGATTTCGAACGCAGACGGAACCTATACGATCCATGTCGGCAGCGACAACGACGTGCTGGTCTTCCAGTCGCTGGGTTATGACCCGCAGGAGGTCACGGTCGGAAGCCGCACCACGATCAACGTCACGCTGAAAGAATCGGCGCAGAAGATCGACGAAGTGGTCGTCACGGCACTCGGCCTGACCCGCTCGGAGAAATCGGTCGGCTATGCCGTTTCGAAAGTCTCGGGCGACGAACTCACCAAATCCATATCGAGCAACTGGGTGACGGGGCTCAACGGCAAGGTCGCCGGTATGTCGATGTCCTCGGCGGGCACCGGCCCCGGCGGTACGGTACGTGTGACGCTGCGCGGCGACACGTCGCTCAACTACGGCGCCAACGAAGCGCTGTTCGTCATCGACGGTATCCCGATGAGCAACGGCACGGTAGCCTCCGGTTCGGGCGCCAACTATGCCAACAGCAACGCCCCGGTGGACTTCGGTAACCCGATCTCCGACCTCAACCCCGACGACATCGAGAACGTCTCCGTCCTCAAAGGCCCCGCCGCAGCCGCGCTTTACGGTTCGATGGGCCAGAACGGCGTGGTGCTCATCACCACCAAGTCGGGCCGCGAACAGCGTGGTATCGGCGTTACCTACAACGGTTCGGTGACCTTCGAGACCGCAGGCTTCTGGCCCGAATTCCAGGAGGAATACGGCCCCTCGGCCGTCACCACGTCGCTCACCAACCGCGTCGCATCGGCATGGGGCCTTCCCGGCACGATGACCTACGACGGGCAGCCCGTCCGCCAGCAGATCTCGCGCTACACGTACGGCGAGCATTTCGACTCCAGCAAGCTGCGCTATCTCTACATGTCGAAGAACTGGGAGACCGGGGAGTTCACCCCCCTGCCGTGGGTATACGCCGACGACTGGTTCACCGGCCTCTTCGAAACGGGCGTTACGTGGAGCAACTCGGTGACCATCGACGGTTCGACGGGCAAGGGTACGAGCACGCGCTTCTCATTCACCGACCTGCGCAACGACTGGATCACGCCCAACTCGGGCTACGAACAGCAGACCTTCGCACTGGCCCTGAACCAGAAGATCAGCAAGGCCATCAAACTGGCGGCAAAAGTCAACTACATCCGCAAGAACAGCGACAACATGCCCATGTCGGGTTACAGCCAGGGTTCGCCCATGTACGGCCTGATCTGGGGCTACAACACCAACCCCATCTCGGCTTACCGCGACGAGTACATGCAGGGCCGTTATACCTATGCCAACTACCTGGCAGGCAGCGGCGAAGACAAATACAACACCACTTCGGGGCTTATCTACAACAGCCTCGAGGGCCACAACCCCTACCGCACGCTGTACGAGGAGCTGAACAAACTGGATCGTGACCGTTTCTTCGGCAACGTGAGCATCGACTTCACGATCCTGCCCGAGCTGACCTTCACGCTGCGCGGCGGCTTCGACGCCAATATCGAATGGCGCTCGCAGCAGAAACCCTTCATGTCGCTCGACAACCGCTACGGCATGTACCGCGAGAAGACCATCCGCCGCTACGACTACAACTCGGACTTCCTGCTCAAGTACAACAAGCTGTGGGATCGCTTCGGCGTCACGGCGGCATTCGGCGGCAGCGTCCTGCGCAACAAATACTACTCGACCACCATCACCGCCTCGCAGCTGAGCAGCGAAGGCCCCGGCATGTATTCGTTCGCCAACGCCGCGGTAGCCCTCGACACGTCGCCCTACCGCAGCAACCGGCAGACCAACAGCCTTTACGGCTTTGTCAACCTGTCGTGGGACGACACCTACTTCCTCGACGTCACGGCCCGCAACGACTGGTCGTCGACGCTGGCTCCCTCCAACTGGAGCTATTTCTACCCGTCGGTATCGGCCAGTATCCTGCTCGACAAGGCGTTCAAGATCAACTCCCCTCATGTCAACATGATCAAGCTGCGCGGTTCGTGGGCACAGGTGGGTAACGACACTTCGGTCTTCTCGCTCTACGACGACTACTCGACCACGGACTATCCGGGCGGCGTCACGCTGCCTACGGCCAGCAACTACCCGTACATCCTCCCGGAAAAGACCAGCAGCTGGGAAGTCGGCCTGGAAACCAAGTTCCTGGGCAACCGGCTCAATGTCGACGTGGCGCTCTACAAGACCAGCACCCGCAACCAGATCATCAGCGCCGAAACGAGCGCCGAAACCGGCAGTACGTCCCGCAAGATGAACGCCGGCCTGATTACCAACAAGGGTGTCGAGGTCACGTTCCGCATGGTTCCCGTCCGCACGAAGGACATCAACTGGGAGATCAACGGCAACTGGTCGCTCAACAAGAACAAACTCAACGAGCTGCAGAACGGATGGGATCCCGCAACGCCGTTGCAGACCTCGACCTCGACGACCATCGGCAGCCGTATATTCGTCTACTCGTACGTGGGTAAGTCCATGCACCAGCTCTATTCGGCCAGCCACTACGAGTACGCGCCGGAGGGTTCGACCTACACGGACGAAAACGGCAACCAGGTCGACTGCTCGGGCATGCAGATCATCAACGCCAAGACCGGCTACCCGCTGCTGACCAAGGAGACCGACTCCAAGAAGTTCGAGCACCTGGGCAGCGTAATCCCCGACTGGAAGGCAGGCTTCGGCACGACGTTCCGCTACAAGAACCTCTCGCTGAGCGCGCAGTTCACGGCGCAGGTCGGCGGCGTGGCCTACTCGGTGACCAACTTCGCACTCTCGTACCAGGGCAAACTGAAGAACTCGCTCGCCGGACGTGACGACGGCCTGGTTCTGCAGGGCGTCAACGCCGTGGACAACGGCGACGGCACGGTTTCCTACCAGAAGAACACCGCCGTCACGGAGAACATCTACACCTACTACCAGTCCTACAAATGGGTGCGCGACAACGGCCGTGAAAACACGTTCAGCACCGACTTCCTCAAGTTCAAGGAGCTGCGCATCGACTACCAGCTGCCGAAGCACCTGATGGCCAAGACCCGTTTCCTGCAGGGCGCGTCGATCGGGTTCTTCGCCACCAACCTCTTCTGCATCACCGACTGGCCGCAGTTCGACCCCGAGGCGGCAGGTCTGGTCAACGGTACGAACATTTACCCCGGTATCGAAACCGTCACCTTCCCGATGACGCGTACCTACGGTATCAACATCAAACTTCAGTTCTAAAACTGCGAACGCCATGAAATACGCAAAATATATCCTGATACTCGCGCTGCTCGCCGCATCGGGCGCATGTACGAAAGATTTCGAGGATTACAACACCAATCCGAACAAACAATCGGAAGGGTCCGTAGCCCCCATCGCGCTGCTCGAACCGCTGATTTACAGCTCCACGAACAGCTATTCGTCCTACATGCTGAGCATCGCCAACGAGATTTCGCAGGTCACCGTGGCCAAGTCGACACCGCGCCGCGAACACTGCTACAACCTTGCCGACGGCAATTTCAAGGCCATCTGGAACCTCGGGTACAAATGGGCCGGCAATGCCAAGCACATGTACGACCTGGCCGTGGCGCAGAACCAGCCCAACTTCCAGGCCATCGGCCTGACGCTGAAGGTCTATAACATGTCGATCCTCACCGACATGTTCGGTTCGATCGCCTACCGCGAGGCGCTCAAGGGCGGCGAGGGCATCAACACCCCGCATATCGACTCGCAGCAGGAGGTCTATACGGCCATGCTGGAGGAACTCGAGCTGGCCAACTCGCTCTACAACGCCAGCCTGGGGCTGGACGACCCCACCAAGGACGGCATCTACGGCGGCGACATCGCCAAGTGGCAGAAATTCACCAACACGCTGCGCCTGCGTCTGCTGATGCGCGTGAGCGGCCGTAACAACGCCTTCACCCCCACGGTCGGCGAGCAGATCAACCAGATCATCTCCAACCCGGGCAAATACCCCGTCTTCGAGTCGAACGACGACAACGCCACCGTGAAGTTCTCCGGCAGCGCGGAGTATTACAAGACCTATTTCAACTCCAGTTCGTTCCCCGACGACAAGAGCCTGTCGAGCGACCACCACATCGCCGCACAGCTGCTCGACCTGCTCTACGACGCTTCGGACGGCTTCGTCGACCCGCGCCTGCGCATCTGGATCAAGCCCCGTTACGTCCAGTATCCCAGTGCGACCGAGCCCGATGTGATCCGCGAAATGATCGGCGCCGTCTCGGGCTGTACGATCAACTACAACGGCATCACCTCCATCAGCGAACGCGAACCCTACCTGCATTACGAAACGCTGGTGGGCGACACGCGCCCCAACCACATGCTCGACTACGACGAGCTGCTCTTCATCAAGGCCGAAGCAGCGATGAACGGCTGGATATCGGGCTCCGCCAAGGAGTATTACGAAGCGGCGATCACCGCGTCGTGCCAGAAATGGGGCGAATACGGCATTTACGCCTCCTACCCCGAACTCAACGCGTCGAACAAGATCGAACTGAAAACCGTAGCCATCACGCAGAAGAACATCGCCGCACTGCTGGCGAGCGACCACGTAAAATGGAATAATACCCAGCAGCGCCTCGCCGAGCAGAAATGGCTCTCGCTGTTCTGGGTCATCGGCTTCCAGATGTACCACGAAATGCGCCGCACGGGGTATCCCGAGTGCAAGACCGGCATGGGAACGATCGAGCTGAACGCCACGGGCGGCAAGTTCATCGCCCGCTATCCCTATCCGTCGATCGCGATCGCCAACAACCGTGCGAACTATACGGCCGCATTCGAGGCACAGGGCGGTACCATCAACGACAACACCATGGTCTTCCCGATCTGGTGGAGCGGCCAGGCCGTCGCCAAGGATGCCGGGCAGCCGTGGGAACACTCGTTCCGCAAGAATGTCATCGCCGAAGAGAACTTATAATCTAAAAACGAACGCACTATGAACGCGAAAAACATATTCCGCAACATAAGGGGCCTGGCCATGTCGGCGCTGCTCCTGATCCCGGCGGCCTTCGTCTCGTGCAGCGACGACGACACGGAGGGCGGCAGCCCCTACTTCCGGCTGGAGAATACCGTCGTATCGAGCAAGCTGGTGACCGCCTCCTCCGACCTGGGTTTCGACGCCGAGGCCATCATCGGCGACGCCACGCTCGAACTGATCCGTTACGACATCCGTTCGAACTGCAACTGGAGTGTCGAATGCAACTCCACGGACGGAGACTGGATCAAATTCTACCCCAAGACAGGCCAGGGCGACGGCAAGGTACGCTTCTGCCTGGACGATAACGACGCCAACACCCCGCGTTCGGCGACGGTCGTATTCCGCTATGCGGACGGCAGGCAGACCGAAACGACCCTCGTCGTCAACCAGAGCGCCAACGAACCTTACATCCGGTTCGTCGTCAACAACATCGAGACGAACGAGATCGTAGCGGGACGTTATGCCGCCCATTACGACATCAGGGTCGCGTCGAACGTGACGCCGTTCTACGAACCCGAAAAAGCCGAATGGGCAACCTTCACCGAGACGGGCAACGGGACTTTCACGCTCGACATCGAGGAGTATCCCGAGCAGCCGGCATCCCTGAGCCGTGATTTCAGCATCGCCTTCAAGGGCAGCGGCCAGTACAAGGACATCAGAGCCGACCTAAACATCCTGCAGGACATCACGCCGCAGATCGAGATTACGAGCGAGGACATCGGCGACGACCTGGCACTGCCCCCGTTCCCGGCCTACCAGCCCAATGCATTCACCTTCAAGGTGAAATCCAACTGGGACTGGACGATTTCGGTTGCCGAGAACGCATGGATCGAGGTCACGCCCTCGGCCGGCGAAGCGGACAAGGAGTATGTCATGACGGTGAAAGCGACCAGCAACCTCTCGCTCGACGAACGCTCCGCTTCGTTCTCGATCATCTCGGACGAGGTGCTCGGCACCAAAGCCGTCAAGGAGATCTTCGTGACACAGGAAAGCCTGGCGGAAGGCGGGCCGCTGGAAGGTCTGGACGCTCCGGTAAAGTGGTTCTTCAACGGTGCATCGGGCACGGACTACACGGTTCCGAAAGAGCAGTTCGAGCAGAACAACAAGCTCATGGCCTCGTCGGGCGTAGGTTATATCTCCTACTTCCACACCTTCAACTCCGACGGCAGCCTGCACCCCAACAGCACGCGCATGATCGGCGGCACGGGACAACCCTACGTCACGGGAGCATGGAAGGGCGACTACTGGTTATTCGAAGTTCCGGTCAAGAACTTCAAGTCGGGAACGAAGGTTCGTTTTACGGGTCTCACACGTATCTCCGGCACCGGACAGAAGTACTGGAGCCTGCAATATATGGACGGTACGAGCTGGAAACCGGCGACCGACACGCAGACCGCAACCGTCAACGGGGAACAGATCACCTACACGCATCTGGTACCGACGGCCAACATGCAGATCGACGAGACAATGACCTTCGCACGCGGTATCAGCGACGGCAGCGTCAAGATCCGGTTCTATTGCGAAGCCAACACCACGGGCGGCACGGAACC
>OOAC01001341.1_pt1 | contig 17130 bp, 16 predicted proteins | sample 1671041 | NCBI WGS metagenome assembly OOAC01 (sample SAMN06348116, study PRJEB24527) | human gut metagenome | biome: human gut; feature: ankylosing spondylitis patient; material: feces | host: Homo sapiens | place: China | collected 2015-10 | reverse complement strand
GCTGTTGAATAAACTCCTTCAGTCAAACCCTTGCGGGTTTGCCAGCTCCCTCATGGAGGGAGCCTGAAACAGAACGGTCAGGCAAAGACCCCCTCCCCGAGGGGGCTGTCACCGCAAGGTGACTGGGGGAGTTTGCTTAGCCTTCGATCGGTGCCAGACTGTCCTGCTTGCCGCCGTAGATGCCCATAGGCTCCACGTGGATGCCGGCAACCGTCACCAGATGGGTGCCGTGCTCTGCATTGAAGTCGTCCAGATACGGCTGATGCTGGAAATAGTTGGTATCGCACTGGCCGTCCTCAACGATGTTGTTGGGAATGATGTAGTCGTCGTACTCCTGAATATCCAGCGTGATGCCCTTTTCGGCCAGAATGTCCTTGCAGATCTCCAGAACCTCGCAGTGAGGAGCCGGAGTAGCAGCGCAGCTGACGGTCTCGCCGTTCAGTGCATCGTAGTCGATGGAGGAGTCATAGCCGTCGGTGGGGTTCTCCACAACGGACACCACAGCGCCCTTGTAGTTTTCATCCATGAAGTCCTTCACCTTCTGGCTCTGCAGAGCAGCGGCCAGAGCCTTGATCTTCGGCTCTTCCTGATTGCCGTCCTTGCAGACCAGAATGTTGACGTAAGCAGAGGTGCCGTCCTCCATTGCCAGAGCATCGGTCATGGGGTCCAGACCAGCGGAGATGGCGTAGTTGGAGTTGATGACGGCGTAGTCCTCGTCCTGCAGGACGTTGGGCACCTGAGCAGCCTCGACCTCATCGACGGAAACATTCAGAGGGTTCTCCTCGATGTCCTTTGCGGTTGCGGTCAGGCCTGCATCAGCCTTCAGCTTAAAGAAGCCGTTCTTCTCCAGCAGGGTCAGGGCGCGTGCCTCGTTGGTGGTGTCGTTGGGCACAGCCACCTTCACCTTGTCCAGCTTAGCCACAGCAGAAGAAGCTGCGGAAGAAGCAGTGCCGGAAGCAGCAGAAGATGCGGTGGAAGAAGAACCGCCGCATGCGGTCAGGGCAGCTGCAGCAGCTGCAGCTCCGGTAACTTTCAGAAAATCACGACGAGTAATCATAGTTTTGTTCCCTCTCTATTTGCTTATTATAATGTACAGCGGCCCGCACGGCACAGTTCCGTGCTAAGGGCCTTTGACGGATGCATGAAAAAAGCTCCCGTCCTTGACCTTGAGCTAACGCTCAGACAAGGACGGGAGCATAACATACTTCCGTGGTACCACCTTGGTTTACCGCACCCTTGCGGGCACAGCCTCAATGCTGCGGCAGCTTTGCTGCTTACAGCCGGACGCTGTAACGGGCGCTCCCGTTGCAGACTTAGCACTCATGCGCCTCGCCCACACGGCTCCGAGACCATTTTCAGCTTCCTGTTTCCTGCCCTTTTCCATCGCCCGGGCTTTCTGGTAAGGATCAATGCGAAGGCCTACTCTTCTCTTCACAGCCATTTTTGTGATATTGCATTTATAATAATCCAATCGACCGGATTTGTCAACACCTACAACGAAGTTTTTTAGTAGGAAATTGCGTTTTTTTATCTTGTGCGCCAGCCGCGGACATGGTAGAATAAGACAGCATTATTTATAAAGGAGGTGCGGCAATGAACAGCCGCGAGGTTTTCCCAGATGAAGAACTGCGCCGCCGCATCATGGATTTTATCATGGCGGCGGGCCAGACATTGCTGGAAAACGGTGCCGAGGTGTTCCGGGTGGAGCAGACCATGGAGATCATGGCCCGGTCATTCCACCTGCGGGAGTTCCATGTTTACGTGCTGACCAACGGCATCTTTGCCAGTGCGGGCACCGCCGAGATCAGCGAGGTGCGCAATGTGCCTACCCGCACCACTCATCTGGGCCGGGTGGCGGCAGTGAACGCCCTCTCCCGCGAGATCGCAGAGGGCAATATGACTCTGGACGAGGCCGAGAGCCGTCTGGTGTTGGCGCGGTGCATCCCTTTTCCCAAGGACTGGGTGCAGCTGGTCAGCGGCATGTGCGGTGCATTCTGCTTTGCGCTGATCTTCGGCGGCACACTGCGCAGTGCATTGGCGGCGGCACTGGCAGGCTTTCTTGCCAGCGGGTATCTGCTGCTGTGCGGTCGGCACGACCTGCCCGGCGGCTTTTGCAAGATCAGCTGTGCTGCGCTTATCACGCTGGTGTGCATTCTGGCCTGCCGAGTGCTGGGCACACCGGCCAGTCATTCTATTATTGGTTCGCTGATGATCCTGACGCCGGGCATTGCGTTCACCATGGGCATCCGGGATTTCGTTCACGGCGATTACCTCTCCGGCACCATCCGCATGATCGATGCGCTGCTCATTGCAGCCAGCATTGCCATTGGCACCGGCCTTGTGCTGAGCCTTTATACATTCTTTACGGGGGTGGTCGTGGCATGATGTTGACCAGTACACAAATTGGGGAGCTGGCCGCGCAGTTCTTTATTGCCGGCGCAGGCACCCTGAGTTTTGCCGTTCTGTTCGGCTGTCCGCGCAAAAGCCTGCCCTTCTGCGGGCTGGTGGGTGCCGTGGGCTGGTTTGTCTACGAGCTGGCCGTAATGCTGGGGGCAGACAGTGCCGCAGCCTCCCTGCTGGCGGTCATTCCTCTCACCCTGCTCACCCGGGTGTTTGCCATTGTGATTAAAATGCCGGTAACGGTGTTCCTGCTGTCCGGCATCTTCCCGCTGGTGCCCGGCGCTGGCATCTACTACTGCGCCTACTATTTTATACAGGGCAACAATGCGCTGGCCCTTTCCAACGGCATCAGCACCTTTAAAGTAGCCGTTGCGCTGGCCATCGGCATCACGCTGGTGCTGTGTGTGCCGCTGCCGAAGCGGAAGTAAGACCCTCTCCGTCATCTCGCTTTGCTCGATGCCAGCTCCCCCGAAAGGGGGGGGAGCTTTTTTGCTCCTAACCGGCAGATGCTTAAAATTCCCCCTTCGGGGGAGCTGGCGAACGCAGTGAGCCTGAGAGGGTTCATCCGTTCCCTTGGGGAAGCTGGCAAAGCCGCAGGCTTTGACGGAAGGGGTTGCCCGCTGCCGAAAAAACGGTGGAACTGACTATAAACGTAAAAGAGCGGCAGTCGCACGACTGTCGCTCTTTTTGTACTTAAAAACAGGACGGTAGCCGTGTTGACTACCGCCCTGTTGGTGCTATTTGAGTTTTTTCAAAAAACTTCTGTGCCAGGAAATCAGAGCTTGGTCACAATGAAGACAGTATCGAAGGGACGAACCTTCAACAGCTCTTCCACCGTGCCGTAGTCGGTGCTCAGCTTGTAGCCGTCCGGCAGCTGAATATCAGCAGCGCTGACGCCAGTTGCATCGACTGCAACCTCAGCCTTAGCCTTAATGTAGTTGTTCGGCAGCTCCAGCAGTTTGACATCGATGGTCTTCTTGGTCGGAGTCACAGTCACATCAGTCACGAAGACGATGATGTACTCACCCTTGCTGTCGTCCTTGCGGACTTCAACAACAGCGTTCTCGTTCTCCAGATGGTAATCTTCGGGAAGCAGCTTCTTATCGATGTCAGCAACCTTCACAGAGTTCTCGGTCTTCAGAACATCAATCTTGGCAGTCTCACCCACAACGTTGGTCACACCATTGCCTTCGTCCTTCATGAAGATAACCGTAACAGGACGAGTGGTCACACCGGGGACATCGGGGACATCGGGGCCAGCGTTGCCAGAGCAGCCAGCCAGAACACCGGCAGCAGCAACAGCCAGAGTAGCGACACCTGCGCCCTTCAGGAACTGACGACGAGAGATATTAGACATAATAATCAACCTCACAATCTTTTCTGCATGCCCCCATCACTTTTTTGTGGAGCCTGCTTTTTCTATATAATACCCTCCCTGGTAACTGTTTGTCAAGTGAAATTTTAACAAAAAAACAACACCAATAGGGCGGAGGCCTTGTTGGCCGCCACCCTGTTGGTGTTGTGTTCTTAAATTTTTAATTTAAAAATTCAAATAATTTTGAAAAATCCGGTTCAGCTTACTTCAGCGCAACGTAAACAGTTGCAACACCGTCTTTAATGATACCATTCTGGGTCATACCACCGAACAGTTCAGTAGCATTCAGAACTTTATACTTGCCGTTCTCATTCACCAGACTATCCAGCTGCTTCTGAGTGAGGGCCGTTGCATTCTCATCAACCTCCAGCTCATAGAACATAAAGTCCGTGCCGCCCTTGATCTCGTCGGTGCCAGTAGTATACTTAATCGTAACCTTCTTCTGAGGCTTTGCAGCTGCCTTCTTGTGCATCTTAATGACAACAACGCCATCAATGATCTTCTTGTCCTCAGTGCTGTCGAACTCATAATCCTTCAGTTCGGCAGGCACATTTTCCTTAATGGTCGCAAAAGTCACGGTATCAGCCAGAGCAGGAACTTCAATGGGCACGTCCTTGACGATGCTTTCGCCCTGGGTCGTCACCATGTACTTCAGTTTGATCGGACGCTTTTTGCCCGTATCGGGCGTGCTCTGATCGGAGCAGCCAGCCAGAACACCGGCAGCAGCAACAGCCAGAGCAGCCACACCTGCGCCCTTGAGGAACTTACGACGAGAAATGTTAGACATAAGAATCAACCTCACAATCTTTTCTGCATGCCCCGATCACTTTTTTTGTGGAGCCTGCTTTTCCTATATAATACCCCCCCCCCGTAACAGTTTGTCAAGTGGTTTTTGGCATCTTTTTCCGCCGGATGCAGAAAAGCAGGAGCGACCAAGAGAAAATCGTAAGTTCCGTCAAGCCCGGCAAAAAGGGCCGCTGTACAGCATCCCGTACAGCGGCCCTTTTTGTTCTCCGTTATTTTCATTCATTCTCAACATGTCTTGTTTTCATCTTCTGTCTGCTCGTCCTTCTCCTTTGCCGCCCGCATCAGCCCGGCAAACAAAAAACCCAAATTGACCCCCAGAATAAAACCCACGATGCCTGCCGCCAATACCATTGCGCCGCCTCCTTTCTTCTACCATATTTTACCATGTATGATTTGTCGGATGCAATCGCAGCCTATCGCAAAAGGCAAGATCACTGCCCAACGTGCAAGCTTTTTTGCGCCGGAGCGTTGCAAGACTCTGCCGCATCTGCTATACTTTTGACAACACTTATATAAAGGAGGTGCTCTTTATGTCTGTTATGGATACTCTTGTCAGCCGCCGCACCTACCGCCGCTTTGCACAGAAAGCTGTTCCGCAGGATGTGGTGGATGATATCGTCGAGGCCGTCCGCCTGTCCTCCTGCGGAGCCAACCGTCAGGCTGTGCGTCTGGTGGTGGTGAACAAGCCCGAGGCGGTGGCAAAGGTGCAGCCGCTGGTCAAGTGGGCTGCCTATCTGCCGCCGGAGCAGGGCACGCCCAAAGCCGACGAGCTGCCCACCCTGTATGTGGCCGTGGTGCAGGACACTTCCATCCCCGGCGACCTTGCCACCGATACCGGCATCGCCCTTGCCAACATGACCCTTGCCGCATGGGACAAAGGCGTGGGCAGCTGCATCATGGGCGCGATCAACAAGCCTGCCCTCACCGAACTGCTGGGCATTGAAGAACCGCAGAAGCTGGCATTCATGGTGGCGTTCGGCTACCCGGCCCACAAGGCTCACATTGTGCCGCTGACGGCTGAGACCGGCGTAAAATATTATCTGGACGAGAACCGGGATTACTGCGTGCCAAAGCGGAGCAAAGAAGAGATTGCAAAATATCTATAATTTGTATATATACATTTCTTCAGCGCATTTTTTGTATAATTGTTTTCAATTCGGTTTCAAATGATGAGATTTTTTGCACAAGTATTGACTTTTCAATTTGTACAATCTATACTAAATTCGTTCGCCAGATGTTCGATGAATCGCATCGTTCCGGCGTACCGCAAAAACATACAGTACATTTGAGGAGTGTTTGAATATGAAAAAGATTTCTCGTCGCAGCTTTCTGGCAGCTGCCGGTCTGTCCGTTGCCGCTCTGGCTCTGACCGCCTGCGGTGGTTCTTCCGCAAGCACCGCTTCCTCCGTGGCAAGCTCTGCTGCCGCTTCTTCTGAGGCTGCTTCCACCAGCGCTGCCGCTGGCGAGCTGGCCACCGTTGAGGCCGGCAAGCTGACCATGGCCACCAACGCAGCCTTCCCTCCGTACGAGATGACCACCGATGCAGGCGAGTTCGAGGGCATCGACATTGAGACCGCTCAGGCCATCGCTGACAAGCTGGGTCTGGAGCTGCAGATCGATGATATGGACTTTGACGCTGCTCTGCTGAGCGTGCAGCAGGGTAAGGCCGACATCGTTATGGCCGGCGTTACCGTTACCGACGAGCGCAAGGCTGTGATGGACTTCTCCGACAGCTACGCTACCGGCATCCAGTCCATCATCGTTCCCGAAGGCTCCGACATTGCTTCCCCTGACGATCTGGCCGGCAAGAAGATCGGCACCCAGCGCGGCACCACCGGCTACATCTACTGCTCCGATGATTTCGGTGATGAAAACGTCGTGGCTTACGACGACGGTCTGACCGCTGTGCAGGCTCTGAACAACGGTCAGGTGGATGCCGTTGTCATCGACAACGCTCCCGCCCAGGAGTTCATTGCTGCCAACCCCGGCCTGAAGATCCTGGATACCAGCTACGCCGAAGAAGATTACGCCATTGGTATGGCAAAGGGTTCTTCTCTGGAAGATGCCGTCAACGCCGCTCTGAAAGAGCTGAAGGCTGACGGCACCCTGCAGTCCATCGTGGACAAGTACATCACCGCTGAATAATCCGGCGGCTGACATCTGAGCCACGGGGAGGCAGCCCCCAACTGGGGCACCTCCCCTTTTTTGGAAATAAGTGGTTACAAAAGATTAACAAAATCAGAACAGGAAAGTGAGGATGCGAATGGCTGCACAGTACGAACTGCTCAAAGAGCTGCTCAACAGCGGCACTACGCTCAACTTCGAGCAGGAATTCTTCTTCAAGTTTTATCAGGCCTTCATCCTGAAAGACCGCTGGACGCAGTACATCAAGGGCGTGAGCACCACCCTGCTGGTCACTGCCATTGCGCTGGCACTGGGCATCGTGCTGGGCAGCGTGGTGGCACTGGTGCGTGTGGCACACGACCATCAGCGCCCCGGCCACAAGAACCCGGTGCTGGGCTTCTTCAACATCATCTGCGAAATTTACACCACCATCATCCGCGGCACGCCTATGATGGTGCAGCTGCTCATCATGAGCATGGTCATCTTTGCCAACAGCCGCAACTTTACCATGGTGGGTGCGCTGGCACTGGGCATCAACTCGGGTGCCTATGTTTCGGAGATCATCCGCGGCGGCCTGATGGCCGTTGACCCCGGCCAGATGGAGGCCGGACGTAGCCTTGGCCTGAACTACATGACCACCATGGTGGTCATCATCATCCCGCAGGCCATCCGTGCGGTGCTGCCCGCACTGGGCAACGAGTTCATCGTCCTGCTGAAGGATACCTCCCTGATCACGGTCATCGGCGGCAAGGAGCTGCTGTACGCCGCGCAGGGCATCATGAACCGCACCTACGAGGCCATGTTCCCACTGCTGGGCGTTGCGCTGATCTACCTTGTGCTGGTCATGCTGTTCACCCGTCTGCTGGCAAAGTTTGAGAGGAGGCTGGCTCAAAGTGACCGATAAAATTCTGGAAGTCCGCGGCCTGACAAAGACCTACGGCGGCGAAAAAAAGCCGGGCGCAAAGCAGCCCACCCCCACGCTGGACGTGCTGAAGGGCATCGATATCGATATTTACCGCGGCGACGTGGTCTGCCTGATCGGTCCTTCCGGCTGCGGCAAATCTACCTTTCTGCGCTGCCTGAACCGGTTGGAGATTCCCACCTCCGGCTCCATCAAGTTTGAAGGGGTGGAGGTGGACGATGCCCACATCGACGCTGTGCGCCAGAAGATGGGCATGGTGTTCCAGCACTTCAACCTGTTCCCGCACCTGACTGTGAAGAAAAATCTGGAGCTGGCCCCTACCCTGCTGAAGCTGAAGGATAAGGAAGCCATCTCCGCCAAGGCAGACGAACTGTTGACCCGCGTGGGTCTGGCCGACAAGGCCGATGCCTACCCCAAGAGCCTTTCCGGCGGCCAGCAGCAGCGCATTGCCATTGCCCGTGCCCTTGCCATGGACCCGGACGTGATCCTGTTCGACGAGCCCACCAGCGCCCTCGACCCCGAAATGGTGGGCGAGGTTCTGGAACTGATGAAGGAGCTTGCCCACACCGGCATCACCATGCTGGTGGTCACCCACGAGATGGGCTTCGCCCGCGAGGTGTCCAACCGCGTCATCTTCATCGACGACGGCAAGATCCAGGAGGACGAGCCGCCGCAGGAGCTGTTCACGAATCCGAAGCATCCCAGACTAAAAGCATTCCTTTCCAAGATGCTGTAAGGCTTTTTCCACAGAGTAAAAGGGGCTGTTGCATGTGCAGCAGCCCCTTTTACTCTGTATTATTCTTTGATGCGGAACACAAACAGCTTGCTGAAAATGTAATTCAGAGCCATGACGATGAACTGTACCGCAAACTTAGAGATCCGGTCATTCCAGTGCAGAATATTTACCAGCAATGTCATGCAGGCCATTTCGATAAGGAGAGTGGAAATCCTCGCACTGAAAAATTTCAGCATTTCGCGCAATTTATCAGTGCTTTTACTTTCAAAAACGAACTTTCGGTTTGTGATATAAGCAAAAGAAACTGCGCAGATCCATGAGAACGTATTGGCAGCCATCAGTTGAAATGGGTCTTGCGGATCCAGAAAGGCTGTAGTGAAAAAATAGTAACTTGTCAGACTCACTACCGTAGTCAGACCACCTACGATCACATAGTTGATCAATTCCTTATAACGAAAATAAAGTTGCTTTATTGTTTGTATCATACGCAGCGCCCGGAATTGATTTCCTTTTCCACAATATAGATCGGACGGTTTTTCAGCTCTGCGAATGCAACGGAAAAATATTCACCCATAATTCCGACCAGCAAAAAGAGAACGGCAAATAAAACATTGACTGCCGCAAGGATCACCTTATACTCGTGGAATCCACACAGTGCACTTATAGCAAAAATCACAGCAGCAAGAAAACTTACAGCACTGGCATAGAGGCCGAGTTTCAGTGGAAAATCAGAAAAACCGACTATGGTGCTGATTGCAAAATTCATCAGTTTTTTTAGCGTATAGTGGCTGGCACCGCCAGCTCTTTCCGCAGCAGTGTATTCCAGCGTTGTTTTCCGGAAACCAACGCTTTGTACATATCCACGTAGAAAACGAGTTTTTTCACGGTAATTTGTACGTAGAACATCTGCCACACGGCTACTGATGGCAAAGAAATCCGATGCATTTTCCTCCAGCTTTACTTGATCAGACAAGGCGTTGATCACCCGGTAGAATGCTCTGGATGTAAAGTTTTTGATGGCACCTGCCGATTTGTTGGAGGTTCGGACCATGCTGATAACCTCATAGCCTTCCTCAAATTTCGCCATGATGGGGGCGATGCATTCCAGAGGGTGCTGCAGGTCGGCATCCATGCAAATGATCACGTCCCCCGCAGCATGATCGATGCCTGCAATCATGGCAGCCTCGTGGCCAAAATTTCGCGAAAAACTGATTACACGGACATTCTTGTTCTGCTGCGCAATCACTTCCAGAATATTCATACTGGCATCGGTACTGCCATCATTTAGAAAAATCAGCTCATATCCCCCTCCCCCGTATTCCAAATTCTGTTCGATGGAGCAGAAAGCTTTATAAAACTTTTCCAGAACGGCTTCTTCGTTATAAACTGAAATAATTAACGATAATTTTTTCATTTAACTTCCCTGCTTTTTCGTAGTTCTTACGGCTCATCTGCAAATTTGACAACAATTTTTCCGTTGATGCACCGGATCGAACCCTGATCCGGATAGCAGGGCATAGATGCTACCTCGGCATTACCGTCAAACTCTGCGGCATCTCCTAATTCCGGTGCAAAGCCACACCAAAACTCCATGGCTTCCTTCCATGCGTAATCATTGAAAATAGGTTCTCCTTTATATGTAGCCAGATCCAAATCATCGAAATATTCGCTGATTCCAACAAGATTTTTATCGTGCTTGTCATACTCCCCGATATAAACAACCTGCGCATCTTCAGTATAACCTTCGATACTTTCAATTCGCGTGATCAAAGTTGTGTAATAACTGATCATTTGTGTCTGCATCACGTCTGCTTTTAGGTAGAGGATATTGCTGTAACGAATATTTAGAGTCACAAGTACTCCTAATAGGGCAACAGCAGCTTTACATAGGGCACCTTCTACTTTTGTTCTATCTTCGGGATATTTATCAATAAACCATACAACCAAAGCAAAGGCAAACGCCTGTCCAAAAGTCATTACGGCATGAACATCCCAAGGCTCTACCATCAGGTATACAAAGCATGCTGCAATAGGATATGCGATTAGGATCAATAGGGTTTGACATCCTTTTGGGGTCTTAAGAATATACATTTTCCGGAGCACAAATATGGCAATGATCGCAGTAACAATGATCAACAAAGTATAGACATATCTTGCGCTGAAGTCTTCCACAGCAGTGCTTGGATAAAAGAATGAGCCGTAACCGCACAGTATCCGATAAATATAATTGCTCAGATTTGTTCTTCCAAAATGATTGATACCTTTGTAATCCGTCAAAACAACGCCAAACTGATTCAGAAAATATTGATTGACTAGAAAATATTCTGTAACAAACCCAATGCACACAGTTGCATTACACAGGGCCATTTTCCAAAACGCTTTCCAGTTCATATCAGACTGCCGGATATCTTCCATCATATAAAGCAGCAATGTACAGATGCAGACCGGGATATTTGCCTGGTACACACCAACAGAGCAAGCCATCAAAACCGTGCAGAGTAATAGAGCGACAACATTCTTTTTCTGGTGAAAAATCCATGCTCCAACAACTCCCAGTAGGGATGCAGCATAATAGTATGGTGCAGTAAACATGTAACTGAATGTTCCCGTCACTGACGGAAATGTCACCATACTTCCGCACAGCAGAATAACAAGAGGCTTTGACTGGATCTTCAAACTATCCACCAGCAGATATACGATTGCTGCAATGCACAAAATCGTAATCGTACCATTTACCACTGGCAGGCTGTAGTTTTTACTACCCAGCAAATTTGCACTCAGACTTCCAAGAATGCCCAGCATCCACCGTCCAGATTCGTAAGTAGCGCCCACTTCATTGAAATACCGTACATCATCATGGAATGAGTATTTGTTGAACAGAACCATACCATGCGCCAACAATCCCCAAAAAGTAGCACTGCACAGTACTGTTTTTAACAGGCTCTCATTTACCTTTAGCTTTTCCGCAGTTTTTTCCATGTCTTTCTCCCAAACAAGGCATCATTCCCGAATTTAGCCAAAACTATATAGTTGTATTATACAATGTCAGCCTATCTCCTGCAACTATTTCTGCAAAAAAACGTGCTCTGTGGTTTCTATTTTCCACAGAGCACAGTTCTCATCATTCTGTTTTGTTGCAACTTTTACAGCGCATTATTCGTACCATCTGTTTCCTGCTCACTGGTATACAGCACCATCAGATGGTTGGCACTTTCTTCCAGCTGGGTCTTGGCCTGACGGAGATTGGCTTCCTCGTTTTCATTCATCTTTTCGGGCTTATCCTTGCGCAGGCAGCGGCGGAGGTTGGCGAGGTCGGTTTTGATGCGGTTCTTCTCGTCCTTGTCCAGCTCCTTTTTGCATTTGGAAAGAGCCTCGTCCACCTTGTAGGCCAGCACCTCGGCCTGATTGTGCAGATCCAGCCGCTCCTTGCGGCGGCTGTCCTCGGCCTCGTAGGCGGCAGCGTCTGCCATGGCGCGCTGGATCTCATTTTCCGAAAGGTTGGTGCTGCCGGTGATGGTGATGTTCTGCTCCCGGCCGGTGCCAAGGTCTTTGGCAGACACCTTCACCACGCCGTTCACGTCGATATCGAAGGTAACTTCGATCTGCGGTTTGGAGGAGAAGCTTGCCCGAATGCCGGTGAGCTTGAATTTGCCCAGACTCTTGTTGTCGCGGGCAAAGTGGCGCTCGCCCTGCAGCACGTTGATCTCCACGCTGGTCTGCATGGGACGTGCCGTGGTAAAGATCTGGCTCTTGCGGGTGGGGATCATGCTGTTGCGGGTGATCAGCGGGGTGGCCACGCCGCCCAGCGTCTCAATGGAGAGGGTCAGCGGGGTCACATCCATCAGCACAAGGCCCTGCGCCGCTGCGCCGGTGGCACCGGCCAGCTTGCCGCCGCCCTGCAGCAGACCGCCCTGCACAGCCGCACCCATGGCAACACACTCGTCCGGGTTCAGGCTGTGGCTGGGTTCGCAGCCCAGCAGCTCCTTCACCTGACGCTCCACCGCAGGCATCCGGGTGCTGCCGCCCACCAGCAGCACCTTGCCCAGCTGGCTGGCAGAAATGCCTGCGTCCCGCAGCGCATTCTGCACGGGAGCCACTGTGCGGGCCAGCAGGTCGCCGGTCATCATTTCGAACTGCGGGCGGGAAAGCGAGATATCCAAGTGGTGAGGGCCGTCCTTGCCCACTGCGATAAAGGGCAGGTTCAGCTGTGCCGACGGCGCTGCAGAAAGCTCCTTCTTTGCCTTTTCGGCTTCCTCTTTCAGCCGGCCCATAGCTGCCGGGTCGCGGGAGAGGTCGATGCGATCCGACTTTTTGAACTCGGCCACGGCATATTCCACGATGCGCTGATCGAAGTCGTCACCGCCCAGATGGGTGTCGCCGCCGGTGGCAAGCACCGTAAAGGTCCCGTCCTCGATCTCGATGATGGACACATCAAAGGTGCCGCCGCCGAGGTCGTAGACGAGGATCTTCTGCGCCGCTTCGTTATCCAAACCATAGGCCACAGCGGCAGCAGTAGGCTCGTTGATGATGCGCAGCACGTTCAGGCCTGCAATGCGGCCTGCATCCTGCGTAGCCTTGCGCTGGCTGTCGTCGAAGTAGGCTGGCACCGTGATGACCGCTTCGGTCACCGGCTCGCCCAGATAGCTCTCGGCATCGCGGCGGATTTTGGCCAAGATCATGGCGCTGATCTCCTGCGGGGTCAGGTCTTTGCCGTCGATGTGCACCCGGTAGTCACTGCCCATATGGCGCTTGATGCTGGAGATGGTGCGCCCGGAATTTGTGGCGATCTGTCGCTTGGCCGCACCGCCCACCAGACGTTCACCGTCCTTCGTGAAGGCCACAACGCTGGGGGTGGTGCGCTCACCCTCCGCATTGGTGATGACCACGGGCTTGCCGCCCTCCACCACTGCCACACAGGAATTGGTCGTGCCGAGATCGATGCCGATTACTTTGCTCATACTGTCTGTTTCCTCTCCGGTGCTGTGCATCTTGGGCGCAGCTCTTCAAATCATTTCCGAGTATATCTTACCGTCCCGATATGACGATTTTTTAGTCCAATTGTAAAGATTCCATGTCGTAAGCTGTGGCTCGGGCAGGCAGTTCACTGGTCAGTTCCCGGATGAGCTGGTCGGCTTCGGCCAGCCACTGCTCTGCGTCCGGCTCGTGCTCACGGGCCTTGATGGAAAAGCCCTGCCTTGCTTCTGCGGCCAGTGCCAGCGCCTTTTTGCGGCTGGTGTAGCGCGTTTCGGTCTGGGCCACACGCAGGCACACCTGCGGAGTGTACTCGATATCCGGCATATGGGCTGCGTTGGCGCGGGCACGGCGGTAATACAAAAGTGCCCGGCCATTGTCGCCCCGGGCAGCGCAGTCATCGCCCAGTGCAATGTTGGATAAGATCTCGCCGCTGTCTGCTGCTTCCTTCCACATGCGGCGGGCCTTGGCACGGTTCGTGCGGGTGCCGCGGCCCTTATAAATACAGTCTGCCAGCAGGGCAAGTCCCATGGCGCTGCCAAGCTCGGCTGCTTTTTCAAAGCATTCCACAGCCTGCGCCCAATTGCCCTTGCGGGCGGCTTCCTTTCCGGCATCTGCTTTCTCATCACCGGGGTCTTCCGGCGTATGACCCGCGTGCAGCAAACCGTTGAGCAGAGCGCCGTCCAGCGTAGCCGAGTGGCTCCACGGGTCCAGCACCACGCCGTCGATCCCCTCAGTGGAAAGGGCCAGCTCCATGGCATCCTGCAGGGTGTAATCTGCCATTGGCCGGGCAGAAGTGCTGCGGTCGGCGCAGGCCGCAGCGGCAGAGGTGAACATAGGCAGCCATGTGCGGCCCTTCTCGTTGCGCAGGGTCCACAGCTGCAGGTCCTTAGCCTTTGCCGTGGGCACCGGATGCTCCGTCCACGGTGCAGGCGTGTTATGCACCGTCAGTGCCGTGCGCAGCGGCACCAGAACATGGGTCTCCATTTCCAGTGCATAGTTCAAAGCGCCCATCAGCGTCCAGAAGCTTTCTTCGTTCTGGCCTTTATATAAATTTTCCACTGCCTGCTCAAAGGCCGGGCAGCCGGTGCCCGCCGGGCTGTAGGCCGGAGCGTTCTGCCGATGCTTGCGGGTGCCCACCGGGCGCAGCCGGATGCCGCCGTCTTGTCTTTTTGCCATCTGCTCACCATTCTTCCAGTTTCTAGTCAATTTTTAGTATAGCAGGAAATGGCTTTGGGTACAACGCCTATCTGTATGTATCCATTTTTCCCTGCTCAAAAAAAGCGGGGTGCCAGATCAGCTTCTTCTGGCACCCCGTTAAAAATACATTTTTCCTGAAACGCCTTATTCCGCGTCCAGATCTTCTTCGGTCTCAGCAGCAATATAGATCGGTCTGTGCTTTGTTTCAAGATATGTTTTGGCAAGGTACTCGCCCGCAATGCCCGTACACAGCAGCTGCACACCACTGCACAAAAGGATAATGCAGACAAGGCTCGGCCAGCCGGAAGTAGGGTCGCCGAACATCAGTGCACGCACCACCACGATTATGATGCCTACAAACGCCAATACGCAAAAGGCAAGGCCAAGGCCCGCCGCCATCAGCAGTGGAGCTGTGGAAAAGCCCACAATGCCTTCGATCGAATATTTGAGCAGACCCCAGAAGTTCCACTTTGTTGTGCCCGCCACACGCTCTACGTTTTTGTAGTCGATCCACTTTGTTTTAAAGCCGACCCAGCTGAAAATGCCCTTGCTGAAGCGGTTATATTCCGCCATGCTCAGCACGGCATCAGTCATTTTGCGGCTCATCAGGCGGAAGTCTCTTGCTCCATCCACGATCTCTGTATCCGAGAGCTTATTGATGATCTGATAAAACTTTTTGGCAAACCAGCTGCGAACGGGCGGTTCACCCTCGCGTGTCGTGCGGCGGGTGGCCGCGCAGTCATATTCGCCGGAGAGCAGCAGCTCCAGCATTTCCGGCAGCAGCGAGGGCGGGTCCTGCAGATCCGCATCCATCGTTGCTACATAATCGCCCTTTGCCGCTTTTAATCCGGCATAAATGCCTGCTTCCTTGCCAAAGTTCCGGCTGAAGGAGATGTACCGCACACGGGCATCTTTCCGGTGCAATTCCCGCGCGATCTGCAGTGTGCGGTCTTTTGAGCCGTCATCCACAAAGATGAACTCAAAATCTGCTCCGTGGGATATTCCCATCTGCTGTGCGATCTTGCTGGCCTCTTTATAAAAAATGGGAAGTGATTCTTCCTCATTGTAGCACGGAACGACCAAACTTATCAGCATTCCTGTTTCCCCTTTTGTGCAATATTTAAAATCATTGTAGCATACCCCCACCCTGGTTTCAACCGTTTTCGGCATTTTGCCCGGCGGTTTTCAGCACACTTTTGCAATAAAAACATTTTCTATGGCTTTTTAAGTTTTTGTACGCTATAATAAGTAGGATTTCATAAACCTTATAATGCAAGAAAGAAGGAGTATCGCCTTGAACAAGATGCTAGGCTATCTGAAGGACTACAAGCGCGAGAGCGTGCTTGCGCCCCTTTTCAAGATGCTGGAAGCCACGTTCGACCTGTTCGTGCCGCTGGTCATGGCGGATATCGTGAACATCGGCATTGCCGCCCACGACTTCCACTATATTCTTGTGCGGTGCGGCATTTTGCTGCTGCTGGCCATGATCGGCCTTGCCTGCAGCCTGACGGCACAGTATTTTTCCGCAAAGGCGGCCGTGGGCTATTCCACAGTTCTGCGCCACGCCCTGTTTGAGCACATCCAGACCCTGAGCTTTACCGAGATGGACACCCTCGGCACCAGCACCCTGATCACCCGTATGACCAGCGACGTGAATCAGGTGCAGAGCGGCCTGAACCTGTTTTTACGCCTGTTCCTGCGCAGCCCGTTCGTGGTGATCGGTGCCATGGTCATGGCCTTTACGGTGAATTCCCGTGCAGCGCTGATCTTTGTAGTGACCATCCCGCTGCTGAGCGTGGTGGTGTTCGGCATCATGGCTGCTACCCGGCCCCTGTACAAGACGGTACAGAATCGCCTTGACCGGGTGCTGGGCCTGACCCGCGAAAACCTGACCGGCGTGCGCGTGGTGCGCGCCTTTGATAAGGAAAAGAGCGAGGTAGAGCGCTTTGAGAATGCCAACGACCTGCTGACCAAGATGCAGCTCCATGTAGGCCATATCTCTGCCCTGATGAATCCGCTGACCTATGTGCTCATCAACATTGCCATTGTGGCACTGCTATATGTGGGCAGCATTGAGATCAATGTGGGTGGCATGGCTTCCGGCGACGTGATTGCGCTGGTGAACTACATGAACCAGATCCTTGTGGAGCTGGTCAAGCTGGCAAACCTGATCGTGCAGGTGAGCAAGGCGCTGGCCTGCGCAGGCCGCGTGCAGGCTGTGCTGGACACCACGCCCGGCATGGCCTTCCCGGAAAAGCTTCTGGGCGAGGTGCCCGCCGAAAAATCCGGCGATGCCGTGCGCTTTGAGCATGTAAGCCTGACCTATGCGGGTGCCGGTGCACCCAGCCTTTCCGACATCAGCTTCACTGCAAAGCGCGGCCAGACCATTGGTGTCATCGGCGGTACCGGCAGCGGCAAATCCAGCCTTGTCAACCTGATTCCCCGCTTCTACGATGCCACCGAGGGCACGGTGGAGATCATGGGCCGCGATGCCCGGAACTATCCCCGTGAAGAACTGCGCGGCAAGGCAGCCATGGTCATGCAGAAGGCCCAGCTCTTTGGCGGCACCATCCGCTCCAACCTGCTGTGGGGCAA
>OOAC01001328.1_pt1 | contig 17299 bp, 8 predicted proteins | sample 1671041 | NCBI WGS metagenome assembly OOAC01 (sample SAMN06348116, study PRJEB24527) | human gut metagenome | biome: human gut; feature: ankylosing spondylitis patient; material: feces | host: Homo sapiens | place: China | collected 2015-10 | reverse complement strand
TCAGTAGGATAAACATAATAACTATTTAACGCATAACCTATTTGGTTGATTGTAGACCCGTTATCATAAGGTGCTCCAAACAAATCTATGATTTTATTTTTATTTTGAGACAGACCGCCATGAATACTGAAGCCAAAGTCTTTAAACTGTTTGTCGTAATTTGCACTAAATTCCCAACCTCTGTTACATACTTTTCCAGAGTTAATAGCAGTTGCCCAAGTACCACCGATAGAAGAAATAGGAGGAGTAATAAGATTACTACTGACGACCGCGTAATACGTGGAAATGACCAGCCTGACCTGAACTATTTTGCAAACCTTTCTTTTAATTACAAGAAATGGAGTTTTGAAGTTCTATTCCAGGGAGTGACAGGTGTGGATGCCTATTATAGTGCGCCTTTTTCTAACGGGCTGAACTTGACAGGAGACGGTTTGACGCCTATGAAAGCACAATTAGATTATTGGACGCCGGAGAATCCGGGCGCGCGTTATCCGAGACTGACGCCGTCTCCCGATTACGGTAATAATCATCATGCATCCGATTACTGGCATTTCGACGCAAGCTACTGCCGTGTGAAATACATTCAGGTGGGATACACATTCGACCAGATGTCACTGAAGAAAGTAGGTATTTCCAGCATCCGCGTATATTTGAATGCCCAGAATCCGTTTACTTTTGCCAAAGAAAGCATGATTGATCCTGAAAACCGCGGTCAGATGGGTTCTTATCCATTGGTAAAAACTTATTCTGTAGGTCTTAGTTTGAACTTCTAATCATTAAAATATAGACATATTATGAAACGATATAATAAAATAATTTTTAAAGGTTTGTTTCTGGCCGGACTCATTGGCTTATTCAGTAGTTGTGAAGACTTCCTGACGAGAGATAAACCGAATGCCTCGACAGATGATGATTTCTGGAAAACACAACAGGAATGTGAATCGGCACTTGGTACTTGCAAGTTGTGGTTGAGAGGTGATTGGGGTGGAGATGAGATAGGTATGGTTTTTCAGGACGGAGCGTCAGACAACGTTTATTTTACAGGAAACTTTGACGTGCGTATCCAGCAGTTGGGAAATGGTTCTTTAGTGCCTCCGGCCGACAATAATAATCCCGGTCCATGGGAATATCAGTTTTACACCTGGAACCAATGTTACCGGAAAATCCGCAATTGCTGTCGACTACTCGATAATATTGATAATGCCTATTTTACGAATGAGTCTGAACGCGACCGTATGAAAGCGGAGGCGAAAGTATGGCGGGCATGGTATCATATTCGTTTGTTAAACTGGTATGGTAGAAATGATGGTATTCCGTATGTAGACAAGGCTTTGTTGCCTTCGGAGATTTATATGGCACGCACTCCGGTTAATGAATGTCTGGATAGAATTAATGCGGAACTGGACGAGGTAATCAATTCGGAAGCTCTCCCGTTTATTTGGGATGAAGGAAGACGTGACCGTATGTCCCGTTCTATTGCCTTGACTTTGAAAATGGATGTAAATCTCCAATTCAAACGATATGATATAGCTAAAGCGGCTGCATGGGAATTGATAAAGAGTGGAGAATTTGAGTTATATTATTCTACTGCTACCGACAATAATCCGGGTAAGAACTACCGCGACTTATTTACATATGTGGGTAAACAGAATAAAGAACGCATTTTATATAAGGGAGGCGGTTCAAGCGGTATATTCTCCCGTTGTATGTCAGGAAGTTTTGGCGGACAAGGAGTAATGAATGTATTGAAATCGTTTATAGATACTTATGAAACGATAGACGGACAAACAATTCAATCTTTATCCACTTCTGAAAGAGAGGCTTATGAAAAAGATCCGTATCATGGAGCAAGAGATCCTCGTTTGAATGTCAGCGTTTTTGTACCGGGTGATAATACAGGACTCTCCAATTATACATTTAGTCCTTTCAATCCGGATTGTGGTGATTATATTGGCAGGAACGATGGTATTCGCAGCGGTTATATGGTGAAGAAATTTATGACTGAAGATGATCGTGGCAACAATGGACAAGGCAGTCTTGATTTCGTTATTTACCGTTATGCGGAAGTATTATTGGATTATGTTGAATGTTTGGTTGAAACCGGTGATTGGGATGATCCGAAAGTGAAGGAATATATTGATGCTATTCGTGTTCGTAGCGGAATGCCAAAAATGGACCAAACAGTTTATAATTCAGAGGAAAAGGTACGTGAATTATATCGTCGTGAACGACGTGTAGAACTTTGTTTCGAAGGCAAACGTTATGATGATATACGTCGTTGGGGAATTGGAAATGATGTAATGAACGGTCCTATTTATGGAGCATGGAATCCTGACACACAATCGTTTATTAAACTTGAAGAACGTCGCTGTACATTCCCGAAGTTTGATTCATGGCCGATTCCGCAGAAGGAAGATACTTCTAATCCTAATATAAGTCAACCTACGGGTTGGTAAACTTTTATTCTCCAATGAGAAATATAGTGTTTCTCATTGGAGAATACTACATTTGTTAATGTAATAATTAATAGAAACCAGATGAAACCATACCGCCTGTTAACAAGTTTAATTGCTTTATTGTCTTTTAGCCTAGTATCCGCTTCTCCATATAATATTGCGCCTGATAGTCGTGTATCGGCCTCGTCTACATTAAATGAATCGTATGAAGCATCTAATGTTACTGACCGGATAATCCGTGTACCGGACAAAGGAGAATGGGCTTCTAAAAGCACTATGACGTTTTGGGGGCAGATTGATTATCCCTGGATACAATTAGACTGGGATAATCCGGTATGTGTTAACAAGGTTGTTTTGTATGACCGTCCCGATGAAAAAACACATATCGCAGGCGGTATATTGCATTTTAGTGATGGGAGTTGTATAAATGTGTGCCAAATACCTAATAATGGTAGCCCGAAAGTAGTTGAATTTTCTGCAAGAAAGACAAAATGGATCCGTTTTGAGGTAACTGACGGAGATGGGGTGAATCTCGGCTTATCAGAAATTGAGGTTTTTCCGGCTCCTGAAGATTATTCTGATTATGTGTCGTGGGTAGATCCCTATATCGAGTCGGCAAGAGGGAGATATTTCTTTTTTGTCACGGGGAGTCAGCCATTCGGGATGATAGGTGCTGCTCCTTTAACCCGGAATAAAAATCAATATGGCGGGGGATATAATTATAACTCTACTGATGTACTTGGTTTTCCCCAGATACATTGTTGGATGTTGTCCGGTTTATCACTCATGCCTACCACTGGAAATGTGAACCCGACATTAGGTGAACAACATTGGAAATCTCACTTTACACACGATGGAGAGATTGTACAACCGGGTTATCACCGGTTATATCTGGAGAATTATAATATGTGGGTGGAGCAAACTGCAACAGACCGGGTTAGTTTTTACAGGTTGACATATACCGAACATGCATCAGCAAATATATTGTTTAATCTGGGAGGGTATGTTGGCACTTCCACTATGGTTAATTCCAAAGTATATAAAACAGGCAATAATGAGATTACCGGATATTTTGATACAAAGGGACGTTTATGGGGCGGACCGGATATTGTGAGAATATTTTTTGTAGCTCATTTTGACAAGCCTTTTGACTCTCTTGATGGTTGGGCTGATAAAGACTATTTTTCTGATATTGAGGAGTTTCAAGGAACTACAGAAAGTACGCCACGGATAAGTTCGGGATGGAGTTATCATGATGCTCCCACATCAGGAGTCAGTGCAAAATATGAAGTCCGGGCGGGAGATCAGATAAATGTTAAAATGGCAATTTCGTATGTAAGTATTGCTAATGCGAAAGAGAATCTGAAAGAAGATTGTGATCATTGGAATTTTAATCAAGTTCGCCGGGAGTCACAAGATGAATGGAATCAATGGCTGGGTAGAATCGAAGTAAAAGGAGGGACGAATGCTCAAAGAATCAAATTATATACAGATTTGTGGCATACTTTGCTGGGACGTCATAAACTGGATGATTATAATGGCGAATATCCGGATTATACAAAAGGCGGAATACGGCAAGGATCACATACGGTAAATGCAAAACTGGCGGTTGGGAAATTGAAGAAAGACAGTCGCGGTAAGCCGATTCATCACATGTATAATTCAGACGCATTTTGGTTGACCCAATGGAATCTAAATACTTTGTGGGGACTTGCATATCCTTCCGTATTGGATGATTTTGCAGCGTCTTTGATACAATACGATGTCAATGGTGGTTTATTGCCCCGTGGTCCTTGTGCCGGAGGATATTCATATATTATGACTGGGTGTCCTGCCACATCACTTATCACTAGTGCATATCAAAGGGGCATAACCAAAAAGTGGTCGCCAAGGGCAGGTTATGAAGCGATGAAAAGAAACCATGCCAAGGGAGGTATGCTGGCGTTGGATATGGATAACGAACTTGATTTTTATATTCAAAACGGATATTGCCCTGATAATGCGGGATTGACGATTCAGTGGGCCTTTGAAGACTGGGCTTTAGCAGAAATGGCTGCTAAAATGGGTAAACGGAAAGATTATATCTATTTTCATAAAAGGTCGACAGGTTGGACGGAATCTTTTAATAAACAAGTAAATCTTATCCTACCTAGAAGAAAAGATGGAAGCTGGCTTCATACCGATCCTTTGAATGGTGCGGGATATGTGGAAGCTAATGCCTGGCAAGCTACATTCGGGTTATCTCATGATATACCTAAATTGGCGGAGCTTATGGGTGGTAGCGATAGTTTATGCTATATGTTGAATAATGCTTTTGAGCAATCCAGATCAACAGATTTTGTTTATGGTTATGGTGGTGGATATGTGAGTTATGCCAATCAGCCGGGATGTTCTAATGCACATGTTTTCACTCATGCGGGTAAGCCTTGGTTGACTCAATATTGGGTACGTCGTGTGAAGGAACAAGCTTATGGAGCAATAACACCGGATAAGGGATATGGCGGGCACGATGAAGATCAAGGGCAGATGGGAGGTGTAAGTACCTTGATGGCAATCGGACTTTTCAGTTTGGACGGTGGTGCAAAACGTGATCCGGCTTACGATATAACAAGCCCGGTATTTGACGAGGTTATTATAAAATTGGATTCAGTTTATTATAAAGGTAAAGAGTTCAGGATAAAAACTTATAATAATTCGACAGAGAATTGTTATATACAGCGTACCTGTCTAAATGGCAAAGAATATGATTCTTATCAAATCCCGCACATTGATTTTGCTCAAGGCGGGGTACTCGAATTATGGTTGGGAAATGTTCCGAATAAGAAATGGGGAATTGCTGATTGATATATTTCATTTTATATATAATATTATGACGTTCGTTCGATATAAGAAAATTCGTGTATCTTTGCGTATGTAACGAATAATATTATCCATACTATGAAAAGATCTATACTCATATTGTCGGTAGTGTGTAGTTTGATACTTTCCGCAACATTTGTCAGAGCACAGGCATATTCTCAATTTTACTTTACTCATATTAATGGTGAAAATGGCTTGTCGGCAAGTAATGTCAAGGCAATCTTGCAGGATAGCTATGGATTCATGTGGTTTGGCACTAAGAACGGATTAAATCGTTATGATGGTACGTCTATTCTTCAACTTAACTGTGACGACCTGAAAGCAGGAATCGGAAATCATAATATCAGTGCTCTTTACGAAGACAAGGAACGTAAACTTTGGGTGGGAACCGACCGGGGAATTTATGTGTATGATCCCACAATGGATATTTTTACCCGCCTGAATCCAGAGTCACCGGATAAAATCACACCTGATAATTGGGTGGCGGAAATACTTGCTGATTCTGTCGGTAATGTATGGGTGCTTATTCCTGACCAGGGACTATTTCGTTTTGAAGGAACGAAGAAAGTCAGCCATTATCCTATCACGGGAAAAAGTAACTTTAAAAATGAAAGTCCCGAATGTATTGCCATTGATAAAAAAGGTGGAGTATGGGTAGGAACTTCCGGAGTAGGATTATTTAAATATAATCCGCAGAAAGACGCGTTTGAACAGTATCTGGAAGACTGTAACGGACATTCATTGGCTAATAAGAACATAATGAGTATGTGTTTTCGGGACGATGATACCGCTATTCTTGCTATTCATGAAGGAGAATTGTTAAAATATAATACACAGTCTCGTGAACTGGCTACTATTCCTTTTCCGGGAGAGCGAAAAACTTTTTTACGTGATGTGGTCTGTTTCGGAGATGAACTTTGGGTAGGTTCTCATCATGGGCTTTTCATTATTAATGAAAAGAAAAACAGCACATTGCATCTTAAAGAAGATTTGATGCGTTCGTTCAGTTTGTCGGATAACATTGTCTATTCAATTTATAAAGATACCAAAGGAGGTATCTGGATTGGGACAATGTTTGGAGGTGTTAATTATCTGCCTAAACATCGTCTTGTATTTGATAAATATGTTCCCGGAAGTGATGGCCATTCTCTGAATACCAAACGCATCCGTGGATTAGCGGAAGATGATAACGGATGTATCTGGATTGGAACTGAAGATAACGGAATTAATGTGTTGGATCCTCAGACCGGAGAAGTACACCAAGTGTATGATAATGTACCGGGGCATCTTATCACTTTATGCGTAAGACATTATAATAATCATATTTATTGTGGATTATTCAAGCAGGGGATGAATGAAATCCGTCTGCCTGATGAACGGATCCGGTGTTTGTCAGAAGGGGAGTTAGGTATTGATGAAGGCAGTGTGTACGACTTTATGATAGATAGTAAAGGGCGTAAATGGATAGGAACCGGATGGGGACTTTATATGTCCGGACCGAATGAAAAGGAGTATCACAGGGTAGATGCTATCGGTTACAACTGGGCCTTTAATATCATGGAGGCGAAAGATGGTACAATTTGGGTGGCATCTATGGGAAACGGAGTCTGGAAATGCAGACCCGAATCAGGGATTTATCAGAACTATGTCTACGAGGCGGGTAAGAAAAATACACTTAGTTCCAATTCCGTCAGTTTCATTATGCAGGACAGTAAGGGCAATATATGGTTCTCTACTGATCGCGGCGGAATCTGTCGCTATAATGAAGTACAGGATAACTTTACCTCTTTTGGAATTAATGAAGGATTGCCGGACGATGTCTGCTATGATATTCTGGAGGATGAACATTCTAATTTATGGTTTGGGACTAATAAAGGACTGGTACGTTTTAATCCGGAAAGTGGAGATGTAAGCGTATTCACCAATAAAGACGGATTATTAGGGAACCAGTTCAATTATAATTCGGCGCTTAAAGCACGCGATGGTAAGTTTTATTTCGGAGGGGTGGACGGACTGATTGCTTTCGATCCCAATACTCAGGATGAAAGCGGATCGCTGCCTCCGGTTTATATTTCCAAATTCAGCATTTATAATAAGGAAATCACTGTGCATACTCCGAATTCGCCTTTGAAACAGTGCATTGTACATACCAATGAAATAGAACTTCCTTATAATCAGTCAAATATCAGTTTTGATATAGCTATGCTTAGTTATTCTACTGCGGAGACCAATCAATATTATTATCGTATGGTACCGCTTGATAAAGAGTGGATACGTGCTGCCAGCAACAAGAATATATCGTATGCTAAATTGCCTCCGGGTAAATATACTTTTCAAATAAAGGCAACTCATCATGCGAGCAAATCCGATCCTTCAACCCGTTCGTTGACGATTGTTATTTTGCCGCCTTGGTGGCAGTCCGTATGGGCTTATATTGTTTATGCACTGGCTATTATCTTGTTTGTATTCTGTTGGTTTTTATGGTACAAGCATCGTAAGGAGCGGCAGATGGAAGAACGTCAGAAACTTTTTGAAATAGAGAAAGAAAAGGAATTGTATGAATCGAAGGTTGATTTCTTTACGGAGATAGCTCATGAAGTACGTACTCCGCTGACGTTGATTAATGGTCCGCTTGAGGCTATTCAGGAGGAGAATCTTCCGGAATCTAAAAAGAAGAAGTATATTAATGTAATAGTACAGAATACGAAGCGGCTGTTGGAACTGACAGGACAACTTCTCGATTTCCAGAAGATTGGTGCCAACAAGCTTTCCATGAAATTTGAAAGTGTTGACATTACGGCACTTCTGAAAGGAATCGTAGCTCGTTTTGAAGTAACTTTCAATTTGAATAACAAAGAACTGGTTCTGAAATTGACTGAAGAGGAAATATGGGCGGCAGTAGATAAAGAAGCAATAACTAAGATTGTGAGCAATTTGCTTAATAATGCATTGAAGTATGCCTGGCAGCATATACAAGTGGAACTGGAGAAAGACGATCTTTATTTCACGATTCGGGTTATTAGTGACGGAAATAAGATTCCGGAAGAAGCGAGCCAATATATCTTTGAACCTTTTTATCAAATGGAAAAGAAAGAAGCACCTAAGAACGGAGTAGGTATCGGGCTTTCATTAGCACGTTCGCTGGCATCTCTTCACAAAGGGACACTTACCTTGGATACTACAAGAGAAAAGGATAATGTCTTTATTCTGACCATTTCTTTAAATAAGGAAGGTATCAGTCTGGAGAATAGCAAAGCGGTACAAAAAGATATAGTTGAGTTGGATGAGGAAACTTCTGTTGAAACAGATATGCACGGATACACTCTGTTGTTAGTAGAAGATAATGAAAGTATGCTGGCCTTTATCTCTGAAAGGTTATGTGAGTGTTTCACTGTGGAGACGGCGAAGAATGGTGCGGAAGCAATCGAAATATTGAGAAGCAGTCATGTCGATTTGATCATTAGTGATATTATGATGCCGGTGATGAATGGCTATCAGTTGTGTAAGGAAATCAAATCAGATCTTGAGCTTTCTCATATCCCTGTTATCTTCCTGACTGCCAAGAATGATATTGACAGTAAAATCAATGGCTTGAAGTATGGGGCGGAAGCCTATGTGGAGAAGCCTTTCTCGTTCGGTTATCTCAAAGAACAGATATTATCATTACTCAATAACCGTCGACGGGAGAGAGAGGCATTCTCGAAACGTCCGTTCTTCTCGGTAGATAATATGCAGATGAACAAAGCGGATGAGGAGTTTATGAATAAAGTGATCCGGATTATTGAAGACAATATAACCGATGATAATTTCGGAGTAGAGAAAATGGCGGATATTCTCTGTATGAGCCGCTCTAGTTTGTTGAGAAAAATCAAAACGATATTTAATCTCTCCCCACTCGACTTCATTCGCCTGATTCGCCTGAAGAAAGCGGCGGAATATATTCAGGAAGGCAAATACCGGATTGGAGATATCTGCTATATGGTGGGCATTAATTCTCCGTCTTATTTCAGCAAGTTATTCTTGAAACAGTTTGGTATGACTCCGAAAGATTTCGAGAAACAGTATCAAAGTGGAAAACAAACAATCATTCCACAGGATATAAGGAATACGGATACTATAAATGATGCGGATAAATAGAAAATTTGCGGATTCAGAGAGATTGTGAAGCATATTGCCGTAAATCTTTCATTTTTTGACTTGTTTACGCCAAGCCATACTTCCGGCAATGCCTATCTTTGGGGAACACTTTTATTCTATTTAAAACCATATTCATTGTGCCATATGAAAAACAGACTTCGACAGTTTAAAATCATTTTCGGAACTATGTTCCTGTTATTCACTTTATCCGGATATGCTGCCGGATATAAAGGTCTGACGACGGGCGGCTGGCAAATCCGCTTCGATGATCAGAAAGGGGGAGTTTCACTTTATAAAAAGTCAAAAAATATTTGTGAAGGACTATATGCTTCTTACCTATGGGGAGAGCAGACGGTTACTACGCGTGACTATGCACGCCATAAGGTTAGTATTCGAAAAATATCAGATGCTTTCGGTAAAGGAACTCTTTATAAGATTGAACATACAGATAAATCTTTGCCTAAGTTGACACAGTACTTTTATCTTTATCCGGATAAAGAGTATATATTGACGGAGTTTAGTATAGAAGGAAAGAATAATGTCGCTTCCAATCGGATGGCACCTGTGAATGTAGACCGCATGGCTGAATTACTTCCGGCAGGTGACAATCGTGCTTTATTTATGCCTTTTGATAATGATAAATGGATCAGATACCAGTCTCATGCACTTAATTTCGACACATTGACCAGTTATGAGGTAACGGCTGTTTTTAATAATGAAGGGCGTAGCGGACTTGTTGTAGGTTCTGTGGAGCATGACAATTGGAAAACGGCTGTAATGTTAGGTAAAGGAGACCATAGAAACATCGGCTCTTTGACTTGTTACGGTGGAGTAGCTGATGAATTGACGCGGGATGTGAAACCTCACGGAGCATTGAAAGGCAAGAAGATCAAGTCGCCCAAAATATTACTGGGGTTCTTTGAAAACTGGTGCGACGGACTGGAAACTTATGCAAAAGTTAATGCAATCATATCACCTCCGAAAGAGTGGGGAAAAGCGGTTCCATTCGGTTGGAACAGTTGGGGAGCTTTGCAATTCAACCTGACTTATGAAAAAGCGATGGAGGTTTCGGACTTTATCAAACAAAATCTTCAAAATAATCATTTTGTCAATCCGGATCACACGGTTTATGTCGGATTGGATTCCGGTTGGGACTGTATGAATGAAGAACAATTGAAGTCATTCATTACAAAATGTAAATCGAACGGCCAGATTGGAGGGATTTACTGGACTCCGTTTACCGACTGGGCGCGTGACCCCGAAAGAACGGTGGATGCTGCTCCTGAATATAAATACAAGGATATCTACCTTTATGCTAACGGAAAACCACAGGAACTGGACGGTGCTTATGCCATTGACCCTACTCATCCTGCTGTAGAGGCAATGATGAAAAAGACGTCTAGCTTGTTTCACCGAACAGGATTCGAGTATGTGAAAATGGATTTTATGACCCATGGAGCGATGGAGGCTGATAAATGGTATCTTCCTGAAGTGACAACGGGTATTCAGGGATATAATTATGGGATGCAGTTGCTGGATAAATACTTTGGGGATATGTATATCAATCTTTCTATTTCTCCGGTATTTCCGGCACAATATGCACAGTCGCGTAGAATTGCCTGCGATGCATGGAATAAAATCAAGGATACCGAATACACACTGAATGCATTGTCTTATGGATGGTGGCAGAAGTATATCTATCAATTCAATGATGCAGACCATATTGTGTTGAGAGATGCTACAGATGGTGAAAATCGGGCGCGTATCACTTCCGGAGTTATTACAGGTATCTATATTGGTGGAGATGATTTCAGTGCTGCCGGAGGAAAAGATGGAAAAGACAAAGCGTTGAAATATCTGACGAATCCTGACATCAATGCTCTTGCTACAGGTGAAGTATTTCGTCCGGTAGAGGGGAATGGAGCTCAATCGGAACAGATCTTTGTAAGAAAGGAGAAAGATGGAACTTTTCATTGCGCACTTTTCAATTATTCGGAACAGGAACAGACAGTGACACTTTCGTTGGATAGAATAGGGCTGGAGCAAACACACAGTTATCAGGTGAAAGAATTATGGAGTGGCAGCCGGACTACTGCCAAAAATAAGATAGAGGTTACTATACCTGCCAAGGATGTGAAAGTGCTGGAATTCAACTAATAGCCGATAATCAATAAACTAACCGAAAAAATGAATAAATATAGAATTACTCTTATGGCCCTGTGCATGGCTATTTGTACACAGGCTAAGGTAACTTTACCATCGTTTTTCACCGATAATATGGTGATACAACAAAAGAGTACGTTGATATTGCCCGGAAAAGCAAAAGCCGGCAAGCAAGTCACAGTAAAAACGAGTTGGGATAACCGAAAATATACAGTTAAAGCGGGAGTGGATGGAAGTTTTACTTTGCAGTTACCTACTCCTGCTGCCGGAGGTCCTTACCAGATTACGCTTTCAGACGGCGAAATACTGACTTTGCGGAATATAATGGTGGGAGAAGTCTGGTTTTGTTCCGGACAATCCAATATGGAAATGCCAGTTGCCGGATGGGGCAAGGTTATGAATTATGAGCGGGAGGTGGCAGAAGCCAATTATCCGTTTATTCGTCTATTACAGGTAAAAAAGCCTGTATCTTTAACTCCGCAGGATAACGTAGAAATGAACGGAGGGGGTTGGCAGGAATGTAGCCCTTACTCTGTTCCGGAGTTTTCATCTGTCGCTTATTTCTATGCCCGCCAATTGTGGAAAGAATTAAATGTACCTGTTGGTGTGATAGATTGTACCTGGGGTGGCACTCCGGCCGAAGCGTGGACAAGCTTCGGTACCTTGCAACAGGTGATGGGTTTCCAGGAAGAAACAGCTAAAATGAAGAGACTGGATTTTAATAAAGAAGCTCTTTCTGCTGTTTATCAACAGGAGATGAAGGACTGGCGTGAACAATTTATTATCCGGGATGCTGGTTTTACTCAAGGGACTCCGCAATGGATTTCGGCTTTACAGACTGGGAAAGAGTGGAAGCCTATGGAGTTACCCGGTTATTGGGAAGAAAAAGGACTGGATGGGCTTGACGGTATTGTCTGGTTTCAAAAGGAGATAGATATTCCTGCCGAATGGGCAGGAAAGGAGGTAACTCTTAGTCTGGGAATGATAGATGATGAAGATATTACTTATTATAATGGTAAGGAAATAGCCAGAGGATCGGGGTTTGCCACCCTCCGGAAGTATACGATTCCGGCTGGGGAAGTTAAACCCGGCAAAGGAATTATCACAGTTCGTGTATCTGATTTCGGGGGAGAAGGTGGTATTCATGGAAAACCGGAAACTTTGTATGCGGAAATGGGTGGACAGAAAATATCATTGGCCGGAATCTGGAACTATCACATCGGATTAACTTTGGATGAATTACCATCTGCGCCCATGTCACCGGAGGGTTCCAGTTATCTGTCTGTATTGTATAACGGAATGGTTCATCCTTTTACGATTTTTCCAGTTAAGGGTGTTATATGGTATCAGGGCGAAGCTAATGTAGGCCGTGCCCGTCAGTATTCCCTTCTTTTTCAGTCGCTGATAGCCGACTGGCGGAAACAATGGAAACAGGAGTTGCCTTTCTATTTTGTGCAGTTGGCAAATTACTTGCGTAGTCAGGAGATACAACCCGATTCGAAATGGGCTGCATTGCGTGAAGCACAGTCTGATGCACTTTCTATGGAAGGCACGGGTATGGTATCGGCTATTGATCTTGGTGTAGCGCATGATATTCACCCAAAAAACAAACAGGAAGTGGGAAGACGGCTGGCTCTCCTGTCGTTGGCAAATACTTATCAGAGGGGCACGTATGATGTACCGGCTTTTCAGGAATACCGTATTTCGGGAAATAAACTGATACTTAGTTTCGATTGTGAGGTGAAGACTGCGACAGGCGAACCCAAAGGATTCATTATTGCCGGACCAGATCAGGTGTTTTATCAGGCAACTGCTACTATCCAGGGAAAAGAGGTTATCCTTGAATCACCGGAAGTGGAAATACCCATTGCGGCACGTTACGGATGGGCGGATAATCCGGAGTGTAATCTTTATGGAACTGCCGGACTTCCGGTTGCTCCGTTCCGTACTGATAAATAAGAAATGATTGTAATAACATTAAATAAATATACCGTGAAAGTAAAAGTTATTTTTTTATTCTGTCTTTTGGGCATCTCCTGTATGTTGAAGGCAGCTGACAAACCTATTATTAAGATTGAAACAGATTGCACAAGCCTGATTTTCCAGGTGGGAGACAACGGTCGTCTATACCAGCGTTATCTGGGTAAAAAACTGAATCATGAATCAGACTTTGTCTACTTGCCGCAGGGAACCGAGGTTTATATTACACATGGGGCAGAGGATTATTTCGAACCGGCTATTCAAGTGCTTCATAATGATGGAAATCCATCTTTATTGTTGAAGTACGTAGAACATAGTAGTAGCCGACAGAATGACGGAAGTGTAGAAACGGTGATTACTCTAAAAGATGATAAATATCCTGTGACTGTGAAATTGCATTATATAACGTATGCTGCGGAAAATATCATCAAGACCTTTACTGAAATCAATCATCAGGAAAAGAAACCTATTGTATTGAGCAAATATGCTTCTTCTATGCTTCACTTTAACCGTGATAAGTATTTTCTCACGGAGTTTTCCGGTGACTGGGCACATGAGGTCAACATAGCCGAGCGTGAACTGGCATTTGGTAAAAAAACGATTGATACCAAGTTGGGTGCGCGTGCCAATATGTTTGTTTCTCCATTTTTCCAGTTGTCTCTGGGTGCTCCGTCGGAGGAAAATTCAGGAGAGGTATTAGTCGGTACTTTGGGGTGGACAGGTAACTTCCGTTTTACCTTTGAAGTGGATAACAAGAATGAACTTCGTGTCATTTCCGGTATTAATCCGTACGCTTCGGAATATAGCCTTCCTGCTAAAGAAACCTTTCGCACCCCGGACTTTTATTTCACTTATAGCTTGAACGGTAAGGGAGAGGCCAGCCGCAACTTTCATGATTGGGCGCGTAAGTATCAGATTAAGAAGGGTGACCAGACCCGTATGACACTGCTCAATAACTGGGAAGCTACTTATTTTGATTTTGATGAGAATAAGTTGGTTGGATTGATGGATGAGGCTGTCAAACTGGGAGTGGATATGTTTCTACTCGACGATGGATGGTTTGGTAATAAATATCCGCGTAGCGGCGATCATCAAGGGTTGGGTGATTGGAAAGAAACGGCGGATAAACTGCCGAATGGTGTAGGACGTTTGGTAGAGGAGGCGCAAAAGAAAGGCATTAAATTTGGAATATGGATAGAGCCTGAAATGGTGAATCCGAAAAGTGAACTGTATGAAAAGCATAAAGACTGGGTGATTCATCTGCCTAATCGGGATGAATATTATTTCAGAAATCAGTTGGTGCTTGATTTGAGTAATCCGGCAGTGCAGGATCATGTATTCGGTGTGGTAGACAAATTGATGACAAACTATCCGGGCATTGCTTTCTTTAAGTGGGATTGTAACAGTCCTATCACCAATATCTATTCTTTTTATCTGAAGGATAAACAGTCGCATCTGTATATCGAATATGTGCGCGGGCTGTATAAAGTGTTGGAGCGTGTGAAAAATAAATATCCGGATTTACCGATGATGCTTTGTGCCGGTGGTGGCGGACGCTCTGACTTTGAAGCATTGAAATATTTTACGGAATTCTGGCCTAGTGACAATACTGACCCTATCGAACGTTTATTTATTCAATGGGGATTCTCACAAATATTTCCTAGTAAGACGATGTGTGCACATGTTACGACTTGGAATCGGGGAACCAGCATTAAGTTCCGTACTGATGTAGCTATGATGTGTAAACTGGGCTTTGACATCAAACTGGATGATATGAACGAGAATGACCATATCTATTGCAATCAGGCGGTAGAAAATTATAATCGTTTGAAACCTGTTATCCTTGATGGCGATCTGTTTCGTTTGGTTTCTCCTTATGGCAGTAACCATACCTCTTCTATGTATGCAAATAAAGATAAGAGTAAAGCTGTATTGTATGCATTTGATATTCATCCGCGTTATGCAGAAAAATTATTACCGGTACGTTTGCAGGGATTGGATGCTGACAGAATGTATCGTGTGAAAGAAATCAATTTGATGCCGGGTAGCAATTCTTCGTTTCAAGGTAACAATCAACTATATTCAGGAGAGTATCTGATGAATGTGGGACTGGAAGTGTTTACTACCCAACAACTGAACAGCCGGATTGTAGAAATCACTGCTGAATAAATCAATATTATGCGTTGATTTATAACAGACTTCCAACATTTGTTTTGTTGCTTTTTACATATATGGGCTGCTTATTAAAGCAGCCCATATATGTTTTTACTTAGACTCTTCCGAACTTTGAAGCATCTGGAACAACTTATCCAGTTTCGGAGCCATGATAATCTCCGTACGGCGATTCTTACTTCTGCCTTCTGCTGTTTCATTATCATCCACAGGCATATATTCACCGCGACCACTAGGCTGAATCTGCAAAGGATTTACATTGTAATTCTTGATGAGGATACGAACTACGGAAGTGGCACGGATCACACTTAAATCCCAGTTATCTTTGAATTGTACAGTATTGATCGGTTTGTTATCCGTATGACCTTCGATAAATACATCAATGTCCGTCTGCTTGTTTAGTACTTCCGCCAGTTTGCCGAGAGCTTCCTCTCCGCGTTTATCCAGGCGGGCACTTCCTGATTGGAATAATAGTTTATCGGACATAGCTACATATACTTTTCCGTCTTTCTCACGAACGGTCAGCTCGTCGGTACTGAAACCAAGTAAGGCATCTTTTACATTGCTCAAAAGATTCTGTACCTTATCGTTTTGCGCTTTAATCATATCCTGCAACTCATTGATGGTACGTTCTCTTTCGTTCAGCTCGTTTTTCTTCTGGCTCAACAGGGCATTTAGTTTTTCCTGTTCAGTCATGTTGACATTCAGCATACTCTGATATTGGCGGATACTGTTTCCCATTTTGGTCGTATCACGCAAAAGGTTCTTGATTTGTGCCGACATTTGCGCGTTTATATTGCGGCAGTCGGTCAATAATCCTTGCAAACTATCTTTGCTTATAGTAGCTGCCATTTCTGCCTGCATGAACTTCTTTTTTGTTACACATGAAGTACATAACAGTAACGTAAGTAAAGTAAATAAAGTAATTTTCTTCATTGTGTTTTATATTTTAAGTGGGTATGTATAATTAGCTTTGCAGAAACTCACAAAGTTTCTGTACAGCCAGTGCACGATGGCTGATTTGGTTTTTTATATCATTTCCCAATTCGGCAAAAGTCCGGTCGTAACCTTCAGGCATGAATACAGGATCGTAGCCAAATCCGGAATCACCACGTTTTTCTTTGATTATTTCGCCTTTTATCACTCCTTCAAAGAGATACTCCTTTCCGTCCAATATCAACGAAATAGCAGTGCGGAATTGCGCTTTACGGTTTTCCTTTCCTTCCAGTTCGTGAAGAAGTTTGAGCATATTAGCCTGGGCGTCATGTCCTTCACCTCCTGCATAGCGGGCGGAATAGACTCCGGGAGCTCCGTTCAAGGCTTCCACTTCCAATCCTGTATCATCGGCAAAACAATCCAGATGATAGTTTTTATAGATATAGGAAGATTTTAATAGCGCATTTCCTTCCAGTGTTTCAGCTGTTTCGGGAATATCTGTTTGGCAACTGATATCATTGAGACTTAGTAATTCCACTTGATCTCCTAAGATAGCGGCTACTTCTTCCAGTTTATGAGCGTTATTGGTAGCAAAT
>OOAC01001320.1_pt1 | contig 17388 bp, 15 predicted proteins | sample 1671041 | NCBI WGS metagenome assembly OOAC01 (sample SAMN06348116, study PRJEB24527) | human gut metagenome | biome: human gut; feature: ankylosing spondylitis patient; material: feces | host: Homo sapiens | place: China | collected 2015-10 | reverse complement strand
GGGTTATGAGCCCGACGAGCTACCAGACTGCTCCACCCCGCGATATTTACTTGTCTGCATCAGCTGTTCGCTGACTGCTCAAGTATAATACCACAGAGGCGGGTGGATGTCAAGGGTTTTGGAAAAGTTTTTTACTTTTTCTTTCTGGGGTGGCGGACACGGTAGTAGATCACGCCGCAGACCGCGCCGATGAGGATGGCAGGCCATGCGCCCACAAGGAACACCGCCACGGCCTGTGCACCGGACACGAAGCCGGTCCAGCCATTGCGCAGGGCGGCCAGCAGCTTTGCGCCGAAGCTGGTGCTGGTGGGGGTCAGGGTCTCCACCTCGTTCAGGGTGATATAGACGGTGCAGCAGGAGACCTGATTGCTGTACCAGTCCAGCTGGCTCTGCCAGCTCTCGATCTGGTACTGCACATCGCTCAGGCTGGACTCGATCTCCAGCAGGTCGGCCAGGGTGTCGGCCTGGGCCTGCAGCTCCTGCAGACGGGTGCGCTGGGCGGTCAGGCTGGCCAGCCGGGCCTCGGTGTCCATATACCGGGTGGTGATATCCTCCGCCTGCTGGTTCTGGTAGGTCACGCTGCCGGACTGGGCAGCGGCTGCCAGAAAGCTCTTGTAGCTGTCCTGAGGCACCCGCAAAGTCAGGCTGACGCTCCGGGTGCTGTCGGTGTTGGTGTACTCGCTGCTGGATTCCATATAGCCGTCCGCGTCAGAAAGGGCCGCATCCAGTGCCGCGCGGGCGGTATCGTAATCCCGGGTCTCCAGCGTGAGGTTGGCCGTATAGATGATCTTGGCGCTGTCGGCGGTGCGGGCGGAAGCATCGCTCTCCGCTTCGCCGGAGGTCAGCAGGGAACCGCCGGCGGCAGTCTCTGCTGACCGGTAGCCGTCCTCTGCGCTGAAGGTGGAGATGCCGTTGTCTGCAGAACCGGAGGCGGCGTTTTCAGTGTCCTCTATGGAGTAGACAGCGGCCTGCGGGGCGGCTGCCTTGGTGGCGGCGGCAGAGTAGTTGGAGGAAGAGCCGCCGCCCAGCAGGGTGACCCCCTCCCATTCGTGGGCATGCACGGCACCGTACAGGCAGACCCCGCAGACTGCCACGCAGGCGGCCAGCTGGGCCCAGCGCCGGGCGGGGAAGCGGAGGGGCTTCTTCTGTTTTTTGGGGGTCGGGGAAAGCGCGGGCATGGCGATGCTCTTGGCACCGGGTGTTTCGGCGGCATTGGCCTGCAGGGCAAGCAGCTTTGCCTTCAGGTCATCGGAAGCGTGCAGATCGTCCACTTCCATCTTGTATTCATACCACCTCATCTTCGATCTCCTCCTTCAGCAGCGTATGTAACTGGGCGCGTGCCCGCCGCAGCCAGCTGAGCACCGTGTTGGTGGGCGCACCCAGCATCCGGCCTACCTCGGCGGCGGTGTAGCCCTCGTAATAATGGAGGTACACGGCGTTGCGGTAGTTTTCCGGCAGAGTGCGCACCGCATCGAGCACACTGCCGTCATTTCCGGATTCCGGGGCAGGAATGTTTTCGTCCAGTTCGGTGTCCTTCTGGCGCGCGGCCCGGGTGATATCCCGGCAGCGATTGATGGCGACCCGCAGCAGCCAGGCTTTGAGGTGCTCCTCACTCTCAAAGCGGCCTTCGTAGCGCAGGAGCTTTTCAAACACATCCTGCACCACATCCTCCGCATCGGCGGTGCAGCTGCAATTGTGCATCGCGGCGCGGAACACGGTGTCGCTGTATCGCTGTACAGCCAGCGCAAAAACTTCGTCTTTGGTCAACTGTCCCATAAGTCTCTTTCTCTCCTTTGCGGCCCCGGGCGGGGCTGGTGGAAACAACTGTTTCAAAGGGACGTTTCACCCCATATACGGGTGAAGCGCACGGATTATTGCATTAACGATATAGCCTTTGGAAAAGGGCAATTTTCTCCGCAAGATACAGATCTGCTTTGGGGTGGGCCAGCCAGTGCTTCTGCCGGGTGGTCTGGCACAGGCGGCGGGCAAGGGCGGCAGGGTCGGTGTCGATGGTCTCCACATCCTGCAGGGTCAATTGCAGGGTCAGAGCGGCCGGGACATCCGGCAGGGGCGGCAGCGGGTCCTCCCAGACAAAGGGAGGCAGCAGCTGCACCGCGCAGACAGCGCGGGAACACTCCTCGGTGAGCAGCAGGGCGGCGGGGGAGCCATCCGGCTCCACATGCAGGCTGCTGTAAAGCAGCTGGAGGTTCCGGGGAGCAGAGAGCAGAACAGCACCCTCGTCCGCCGTTTCGCTGAGGGTGAGGCACCCGGCGGCCTCGTCGGCATAGATGCGCCGGGCCGGTGCCCGGAAGCTGGCATAGAGCGCAGGCAGGTGGAAAACCCCCGCCTTGTCCAGCCCGTGCTGCAGCAGCAGATAGAATTCGGTCAGCGGGTGGTCCGGGTCCGGCTGCGGCATCCCGAAGTCCGGCCGGGAAAGATGTCCTCCGCCCATAGTCTCCCTCCTTTTCCAGAGCATTACCCTTTTAGTATATGGGTTTTGCAACGGATTTTCAACTGTAATTGCAACGCTTTCGGAGAATGGGAAATTTTCCCGCACAGCCAGAACCCATTACAGGGGAGCCGCCGGCAGACCGGGAACGGGAGACAGAAACAAAAAAGCCCGATCGTTCGGAAACGACCGGGCCTGTGCATATTGTGCTGAGAGAGACGCAGTTACTTCTGATAGCCCAGCGTAGCCGCCATCACGGCTTTGATGGTGTGCATCCGGTTTTCGGCCTCGTCAAAGACGATGCTCTGGGGACCCTCGAATACCTCATCGGTCACCTCCATGGCATCGCGGCCAAAGCGCTCGCCCATCTCTCTGCCCACAGCGGTCTTGTGGTCGTGGTAGGCGGGCAGGCAGTGCATAAACACGGCCTTGGGGCCTGCAATATTCATCAGCTCCTGATTGATCTGATAGGGGGCCAGGTCGTGGATGCGCTCGGCCCAGACCTCGATGGGCTCACCCATGGAGACCCACACATCGGTGTAAAGGACATCGGCACCCTGGGCAGCCTTGGCGGGGTCCTCCTCAAAGGTCAGGGTGGCACCGGTCTCGGCGGCAATGGCCTGACACTGTGCGATCAGGGCGGCATCCGGCTGATACTTTTTGGGGGCGCAGGCGGTAAAGTGCAGGCCCATCTTGGCACAGCCCACCATCAGGCTGTTGCCCATGTTGTAGCGGGCATCGCCGAAGTAGACGAAGTGGATGCCCTTCAGGCTGCCGAAGTGCTCCCGGATGGTCAGGAAGTCGGCAAGGATCTGGGTGGGATGGAACTCGTTGGTCAGGCCGTTCCAGACCGGAACACCGGCGTAATGGGCCAGGTCTTCCACGATCTCCTGCCCATAGCCGCGGTACTCGATGCCGTCAAACATCCGGCCCAGCACCCGGGCGGTATCCGCAATGGACTCCTTTTTGCCGATCTGGCTGCCCGACGGGTCCAGATAAGTGACCTGCATTCCCAGGTCATGGGCAGCGACCTCAAAGCTGCAGCGGGTGCGGGTGGAGGTCTTCTCAAAGATCAGGGCAATGTTCTTGCCGTGGAGTTTATCATGCGGGATGCCGGCCTTTTTCTTGGCCTTGAGGTCCGCGGCCAGATCAAGCAGCTGCTCGATCTCCGCCGGGGTGTAATCCAGAAGCTTCAGAAAGCCGCGATTCTTGAGGCTCATTGTATATTTCCCTCTCTATACACAAATTTATGAATTTTTATGCGAAATGTCATGCCCTATTATAATACGCTCCGCCAGCAAGGTCAAGGGGTGGCCTGTGCATTTTTACAGCTCCAGCTCTGCATGGCGGCCGCTGGCCTGATAGGGCGTCAGACGGACGCCCGCTTTTTTGAACATGAACCGCGCTGCCACGCTGGAATCCGTATCGTGGTACTTATCGCTGTAGTACACCACTTCCGAGATGCCAGACTGGATGATGGCCTTGGTGCACTCGTTGCAGGGAAAGAGGGTCACATACACCCGGGCACCTTTCAGGTTGTTGTGGGCACTGTTGAGGATGGCGTTGAGCTCCGCGTGGCAGACGTACATATACTTGGTGTGCAGGGGTTCCCCCTCCCGCTCCCAGGGCATCTCGTCGTCGCTGCAGCCCATGGGCATGCCGTTGTAGCCCAGGGAGAGGATCTTGTTTTCCGGGCTGACGATGCACGCGCCCACCTGACTGTTGGGGTCCTTGGAGCGCATGGCCGTGAGCAGGGCAATGCCCATGAAATATTCGTCCCAGTTGATGTAATCGCTGCGTTTCATACGATAGCGCTCCTTCTTGTTCTGAATGATATTCTTTCCCGCTTATTATAGCGTATCGCTGCAGCGTTTACAAGAAAAGCAGACCCGCAATGTCAACTTGCACAAAACAAGGCCGTGAAGTTTGGCGGCAGATTCGCCCGAAATTTCAAACGGAATATTTAAAAATCGTTTGGAGTGTGGTATTATCTTTGTAAAATATGCCACAAAAGCGGAGAGAATGCTCCGTGCGGCGGAAATGAGGGAAAAACCGATATGAAATACGCAAGCAACAACATCCGCAATATCTTGATCGCGGGCCATGCCGGCAGCGGCAAAACGACGCTGACCGAGGCATTGGTCTATTTTTCGGGCGCTGCCGAGCGTATGGGCCGGGTCGAGGACGGCACCACGATTTCGGACTTTGACCCCGAGGAAGCAAAGCGCAAGGCCAGCCTGTCGGCATCCGTGGTGCCGGTGGAGTACGAGGGCATCAAGTACAACCTGATCGACGCCCCGGGCCTGTTCGACTTCGAGGCCGGTGAATACGAGGGCATCCGCGCCGCCGAGAGCGTGCTGGTGGTGGTGTCCGGCCGCAGCGGCGTCACCGTGGGTGCCGAAAAAGCCTTCCAGCTGGCCCGCAAGAACAACAAGGCCACCATGGTCTTTGTTTCCAAGTGCGACCTGGAGAACGCCAACTACTTCAAGATCCTGGAGGACATGAAGATCAAGTTCGGCTCCACCGTCTGCCCCTGCGTGGTGCCCGCCAAGCTGGACGACGGCACCCCCGTGTACATCAACCTGTTCAGCCAGAAAGCCTTCAAGTATGAAAGCGGCAAGCAGATCCAGGTGGACCTGCCGGACATCGGCCACCGCTTCCAGGGCCTGATCGAGGCCATGAGCGAGGCCATTGCCGAGACCGACGACGAGCTGATGGAAAAGTTCTTCGGCGGCGAGCCCTTCACCACCGAGGAGATCGTGGAAGGCATGCGCAAGGGCGTCAAGGACGGCCTGATCACCCCCGTGTTCTGCGGCAGCGCCGTGAACCAGCAGGCACTGGATATGCTGCTGTTCAACATGCACAAGCTGCTGCCCAGCCCGGAGCACGAGGCCTGCACCCTGGCCGAGGACGCCAACGGCGAGCCCGTAGAGCTCCACTGCACCGAGGCAGAGCCCACCGCCGCCTATGTGTTCAAGACCGTGGCTGACCCGTTCGTGGGCAAACTGAGCTACCTGCGTGTGGTCAGCGGCAAGGTGACCGCCGGTGAGCCGCTGGTCAACGCCCGCACCGGCGAGCCGGAAAAGATCGGCAAGCCCCTCACCGTCATCGGCAAGAAGCAGGTGGACGCCGACGGCATCGGTGCCGGTGACATCGGTGCAGTGGCCAAGCTGGTGACCGCCCGCACCGGCGACACCCTGTGCGACGCTTCCCGCGTGGTGAAGCTGCCCGCCCCCGTGTTCCCGCAGCCCAGCCTGTTCATGGCCGTCACCGTGGCCAAGAAGGGCGATGAGGGCAAGATCAGCAGCGCGCTGGCCCGCCTGATGGAAGAGGACCCCACCCTGCGCTACCAGAACAACGCCGAGACCCATCAGCAGGTGATCGGCGGCCTGGGCGAGCAGCACCTGGACGTGGTCAAGGCCAAGCTGAAGAACAAGTTCGGCGTGGAGATCGGCCTGGAAGCTCCCCGCATCGCCTATCGTGAATCCATCCGCAAGGCCTGCCAGAAGCAGGGCCGCCACAAGAAGCAGACCGGCGGCCACGGCCAGTTCGGTGACGTCATCATCAACTTTGAGCCCTGCGACAGCGAGCAGGTGGTGTTTGAGGAAAAGGTGTTCGGCGGCAGCGTGCCCAAGAACTTCTTCCCCGCTGTGGAAAAGGGCGTGCGCCTGGCCGCCGAAAAGGGCGTGCTGGCCGGTTACCCCGTGGTGGGCCTGAAGGCCACCCTGCTGGACGGCAGCTACCACCCCGTGGACAGCTCCGAGATGGCCTTTATCATGGCTGCAAAGCTGGCCTACAAGGCCGCCATGCCGGAGGCCGGGCCGGTCATTCTGGAGCCCATCCACACCCTGAAGGCCCATGTTCCCAACGACAACACCGGTGACATCATGGGCGATGTGACCAAGCGCCGCGGCCGCGTGCTGGGCATGGAGCCCGACGAGGACGGCCTGCAGACCATCATCGCCGAAGTGCCGCTGGCTGAGCTTGCAAACTTTACCACCTTCATCCGGCAGACCACCCAGGGCCGCGGCTGGTTCACCACCGAGTTTGCCCGCTACGAGATCCTGCCCGAAATGCTGGTGCCCGCCGTGGTGGAGCAGGCCAAGAAGCTGGGCAACCTGGATGAGAGCGCCGACGACTGAGCCGCTTTCTGACCGTTCCTGAATAACGACATTCCCACAAGCCCCGTTGACACCTTTCCCTCTGTCGGCGGGGCTTTTTGCTGTAGGTGCGGTTTGTGCCGCCCCTTGACAGGCAAGAAAAAATCCCGTCTGAAGCAGTTCAGACGGGATTTTTTCTTGCACATTTTACGTTTTGGAAACGGAGATCAACCCTTCAGGGGCACAAAGCCCACCAGGTCCTTGATGACCTCCCCGGCAATGATCAGCCCTGCCACCGAGGGCACAAAGGCATTGGAGCCCGGCGTTGACCGACGGGGAGCCCCCGGACGCTGGGCATCTGCCGGGCAGGGTGCTTCCGGTGCTATGTCCTCGGTCAGGGGGGTCATGGCGGGCTCCTTGGAGTAGACCACCTTCAGGTGCTTGATCTTGCGCTTGCGGCACTCGGTGCGCATCACCTTGGCCAGCGGGCAGACCGAGGTCTTGTAGATGTCGGTCACCTCAAAGCGGGTGGGGTCCATCTTGTTGCCGGCGCCCATGGAGCAGATGATGGGCACCCCGGCTTCCTTGCACTTCATCACCAGAGCCAGCTTGCCGGTGACGGTGTCGATGGCGTCCACCACATAGTCGAACTGGGAGAAGTCGAAGCTGTCCTGGGTCTCCGGGCCGAAGAAGGTCTTGTAGGTAGTGACCTTGATGTCCGGGTCAATGTCGCGGACGCGCTCCTCGGCCACATCCACCTTGAATTTGCCCACGGTCTTGCGGGTGGCAATGATCTGGCGGTTGAGGTTGGTCAGGCAGACCTTATCATCGTCGATGAGGTCCAGTGCGCCCACACCGCTGCGGGCCAGTGCCTCCACCGAGTAGCCGCCCACACCGCCGATGCCAAACACGGCCACGCGGGAATTGTGCAGCTTTTCCATTGCCTCTGCGCCCAGCAGCAGCTGGGTGCGGGAATACTGATCTTGCATTGCGTTTTGTCTCCTTGTTACTTTTCCACTCTCGTAATGATGCCGCCGCCCAGCACCACATCCACCTGATACAGCACCACCGACTGGCCGGGCGTGGGGGCGCGCTGGGGCTGGTCGAACTCCAGCCGGAAGCCGTTTTCCGCCGGGTAAACGGTGGCGGCCTGCTCGGTCTGGTGGTAGCGGGTGCGGGCCGTGACCCGCAGCGGTCCGGTCAGCTCCGGGATGGCGATCCAGTTCACATCCTCCGCATAGACGATGCGGTCGAACAAAGCACTCTCCGGGCCGACGGTGACCGTGTTGGCCTGCATGTCCTTGCCGCAGACGTACACCGGGGCCCCCAGTGCCAGCCCAAGGCCTTTGCGCTGGCCCAGCGTGTAACGCACCGCACCGTTGTGGGTGCCCACCACCTTGCCGCTCTCGTCCAGAAAATCACCGGCGGGGTAGTGCTTGCCGGTAAAGCCCTCCATAAAGCGGGCATAGTCGCCGTCGGGCACAAAGCAGATGTCCTGGCTGTCGTGTTTGCGGGCATTGATGAAATGATGCTGCTCAGCGATGGCACGCACCTCGGTCTTGTGCAGGGCCCCCAGCGGCAGGCGCACATGAGCCAATTGCTGCTGGGTGAGGTTGTACAGCACATAGCTCTGATCCTTGCCCTCATCCAGCCCCTTTTTGAGCAGCCAGCGGCCGGTGTCCGGGTCCTGTTCCACCCGGGCATAGTGGCCGGTGACCACATATTCCATGCCGTGGGCCTGCGCCCAGTTCAACAGATGGTTGAACTTCATGTATTTATTACAATCAATGCAGGGGTTTGGGGTGCCGCCGGCCTCATACACCCGGACAAACTTCTCGATGATCTGTTCCCGGAAGTCGGCGGTGAAGTCCAGCACCTCGTAAGGGATATCCAAGGCAAAGGCCACCTCGGCGGCGTCCTCGATGTCCTTTTCCGAGCAGCAGGCGTGGAAACCGGACTGCCCCAGCATCTCGTTGTGGGTCAGGCGCATGGTGATGCCGGTGCAGTCGTATCCGTCCCGCTGCATCAGCCAGGCAGCCACCGAGCTGTCCACGCCACCGCTCATGGCAATGAGGGCGCGCGGGGGCCGGGGCGCAGAGTTCTGTGTGGTCATAGCTTCTCCTTTGGCGTGTTCAACACACTAAAATAGTAGTATAATAGTAACGCGGCAAAAACCAGTTGTCAAGACGCAGAAATTTGCCCTGCGGCGTCCAGCAGGCACTGCTGCTCGTTAGGCAGCTGCCCCCGGACAACGGCATCCAGCAGGGCTTCCAGCGTCCTGCGCAGGCCGGGCCCTGCCGGGATGCCCGACGCCATCAGGTCGCGGCCGTTCACGGCCAGCTGGCTGACCCGGCAGCACACGCCGTCGGCGTCCAGCTGTGCGGCCAATTCTGCCTGCGCGGCAAAATCAGCCGCCTGTTCCGGCTCCATGGCAGCGCCCAGCGCCGCCAGCCTCTGTACGGTGTGCAGGTCGTACCGGCCCAGCAGTTTCCGGATGCGGATGACCGTATCGGGGGCAGCATCCTGTCCGGGAGCGGCGGAAGCTTTCTCCTCGGACACGAATCGGGCCATTCCATCGCCCGCCCTACTGCCTGCGGCAGCAGGGTCCCACCCCAGCGGACGGTCCTCGGAGAAACTTCCGCCGCCCCCTCCTGTTTCCCTCACCAGCACCGCCGTCTGCTCGATGCAGGTGTTGGAGCAGCGCAGGCGCTTCAGGGCCTTGCGGGTGCCGTCCTCGCCAAGGCTCATCAGCAATGCGGCCCACCGCACGGGCAGATCCTCTGTGCCCGCCGGGCAGGCATCCACCACCGGCTTTGCGGCCTGCAATGCCGGGGCGGAAAGCTCCGGAACAATAACTTTTAGTATTTTTTCATCAAGATATGCCGCCGGGGCGGGTGCTGCCAGCAATTTCGACAGCTCTTCTTCGATCCGCTCCACCGACACGCAGTCCAGATGGGCACACAGTGCCCGGGCCGCCTGCCCGGTGGGCGGGTCGATGGCAAAGCCGAACCGCGCCGCGAACCGGTACAGCCGCAGGATGCGCAGGGCATCCTCTTCAAAGCGGGTGGCGGGGTCGCCCACGGCCCGCAGGATGCCCTGCTGCAGGTCCTGCTGCCCCCCAAAGGGGTCGATGAGCCCCTCGGCATCGTTGTAGGCCATGGCATTGATGGTAAAGTCCCGCCGGGCCAGGTCCTGCCGCACATCCGGCACAAAATGTACCTCGTCCGGGTGGCGGCCGTCGGTATAGGCCCCCTCGGTGCGGAAGGTAGTGGTCTCGTACAGCTGGCCGCCGTACTTGATGGTCACGGTGCCGTGCTGCAGCCCGGTGGGGATGCACTGCCTCTCCCCGAACAATGCCAGCACCTGCTCCGGCCGGGCACTGGTGCAAAGGTCCCAGTCCTGCGGGGTGCGCCCCAGCAGACTGTCCCGCACGCAGCCGCCCACCGCGTAGGCCGCATATCCGGCCCCGTGCAGCCGGGCCAGCAGAGCCGCCGCACCGGCGTCCAATCGGATGTTTTGCATGGGTCACGCCTCCTCGTACTGCAGGGTGATCTGCATCCCGTCTGCGCCGCACACTGCCGCCGGGAAGATGCTCTGCGCCTGGGGCAGATCTGCTTCCGGGTCGGTGATCATGGGGGAATAGTGGGTCAGCCAGAGGCGATGCGCCCCGGCGCGGGCCGCCAACGCGGCGCTCTGCCCAAAGGTGCTGTGCCCCCACTGAGCTGCCTGGGCTTCCTGTTCCGGAAGCGCATAGGTGGCGTCGCAAATCAGCAGGTCAGCGCCCTGTGCGGCCTGCTCCAGCGCGGCGCAGGGGGCCGTGTCGCCGGAGAATACCATGCTCAGCCCCCGGCGCGGCGCGCCCAGCACCTCCGCCGGGGCCACGGTGCGGCCTTTCATGAGAACGCTCTGCCCCTGCTGCAGAAGTTTCCATTGCTGCACCGGCACCCCCAGCGCCCGGGCCCGGGCCGGGTCGAACCGGCCTGCCCGGGGCAGCTTCAACCGATAACCCACGCTGGGCACCCGGTGCCGGGTGGCAAAGGGACGCAGCACAGCACCCGCCGGCCAGCCCTCCGACAGCGCATCCAGTGCCAGCGGCCCGTCTGCTTCCTGCAGACGCACGGCATAGGGCAGCGGCCCGGTGAGGGCACGCACGGCGCTCCAGATGCCGGCAAGCCCTTTCGGCCCCACCAGCAGCAGCGGCCGGGTGCGGCCCTGGGCCCCCAGCGTCTGCAGCAGACCCGGCAGGCCGAAGATGTGGTCGCCGTGATAATGGGTCAGACAGACGGTGTCCGCACGCATCAGGTTGACCCCGGCACGGCGGGCCGCCGCCTGGGTGCCCTCGCCGCAGTCGAACAGCAGACCGTGGCCGCCGCAGGCTGCAAAGGCCGTACTGAGGGCGCGGTCCGGCAGCGGCATGGTGGCGGCAGTGCCCAGTAAGGTGATCGTCAGCATAAAAACTCCTTTGGATGAATGGTTCTTCTTTTATCTTACCACAGCAGCCCCGCCTGCACAATCGTCTGCGGCCCTGCATAGGATGGGCAAATGCAAAAAAGGAGGCGCAGACCATGCGATACCGGCCCGGAGCACACCGTTCCTTCCGCCCACGGCACCGGCACTGGCTGCGCGGGCTGATGCTGGCCGTGCTGGTGCTGGCGGTGCTGTTTCTGTTGTACGGCTGCGCCGTGCAGCGGCTGATCTATTCTTCCCGCGGGACAATGATCTTTCTGCCGGAACGGCCGCTGCTCTGAACAGCAAAAGAGGGACGACTGCCGTCGTCCCTCTGGGGTGGGTCACATCAGTAATTGATCTTCTTCAGCTCAAAGTAGCTCTGGGGGTGTGCGCACACCGGGCACTTGAGTGGAGCCGACTTGCCGATGAAGGTGTAGCCGCAGTTCCGGCACTGCCACAGCTGCTGCTCTTCGCGGGCGAACGCCTTCTGGTTCTTCAGGTTCTCGGCCAGGGCGCGGTAGCGCTCCTCGTGCTCCTTCTCGATCTGTGCCACCATAGTGAACAGGGCTGCGATCTGGTTGAAGCCCTCTTCCTTGGCCTCCTTGGCCATGCGGGGGTACATCTCGGTCCACTCGTCGTGCTCGCCGCCGGCGGCCATGTCCAGGCAGGTGAGCGTGTCGGGGATGGCACCGCCGCACAGCAGCTTGAACCAGATCTTGGCATGCTCCTTCTCGTTGCCGGCGGTCTCCTCAAAGATGGCAGCCAGCTGCTCATAGCCTTCCTTCTTGGCCATGCTGGCAAAGTAGGTGTACTTGTTGCGTGCCTGGCTCTCGCCTGCAAAGGCTTCCCACAGGTTTTTCTCGGTCTTGGTACCCTTGAGTTCCATACTCTCTTCTCCTTTTGTTCTTCAGTGTCTGTATCGGCAGCCCCACTGCGGGGCTTCAGGTCCTTGTCTCTGAACAGAGTATACCACAAACGGTGAAGAAAATCAAGAATCATTCCTATTTATTTTGAGAATTATTTTCAGTTATGCTGTTTCAGAGCGCACACGGCGATGCTCAGGGCGCTCCATGCCGCCTGATACATCAGCACATAGGTCACCGGCAGCTGCCAGATGCTGCGGGCGCTGGTGAGCAGCACCGCAATGGCCACCGAGAACAGCACCGACACCATCTGCACCGTGGTGGCCGTGGTCTCGGCGTTCTGGGCCTTGTCGGCTGCGCGCAGGCCGCCGGTCAGGCTGGCAAAGCCTTTCTGATGGTACATGCAGCAGGGCGCATCCTCGGCCGGGGCGGCCTCGAGGGCGGCGCACTGCTCCTGATCCAGCAGGGTGACCATGCCCTCCGGCAGGCGGTAGGCCTCGGTGATGTGCTTTGCGGTCAGGCTGGGGTCCAGACTGGTGACCAGCAGACGGATGTTCTCCTGCTGCAGGGCAGCAAGGCTGCGGGCGATGTTGCGGCCGCCCACATAGCGGATCACGAACATGGCATGCACGTTGCCGGACACCGCCAGATACAGGATCTGCAGCTCCCCGTTTTTGGAGTGCTGGTTCTCGTAGTCCTCGTCCGGCAGGGCCACGCCCTCCTGCTCCAGGAAACGGCGGGTGCCGATCTGGATGTGGTTGTTGTCGCACCAGGCGGCAAAGCCCAGCCCGCGGTGGATCTCCAGATCCTTGACCGGGAACAGGATGTCGGTGCGGTCCTCAATGATCTGACGGAACAGCCCCTGCAGAGTACCGCCGCTCTGGTTGAGCACGCTGGCCGCGTACAGGATGGCGCGGTCGATGCGGCCGCCCTTGAAGATGCGGATATCTTCCAGCACCACACTGTCGGCGGCAAACAGGTCCTCGGCATCCACCTGAAGGGTGTCGATTCCGCCCAGTTCCTGAATGGCTGCCCAGCCGGGCACCACGGCCCCCACGGCACCGGCGGTACGCTGCAGGCGCAGCGCGGACATGCCGGCGATGAGGGTGGAGGACAGGGGTGCGCCCATGCACAGCACCGCCGTCAGGGCGGCAGCGGCCAGCTTCACGTCACGGCCTACCACCAGACACAGCAGGGCGCTGAGCAGGGCCACGCCCAGCAGGATGTACCCGTTCTTCTGTGCACGGCGTTCCCCGGCGCGCTCGTCCAGGCTCTGTGCCACAAAGCCTTCGTCCGCCGTCCGGGGGCGGCTCAGCAGCACCCAGGGGTCCTTCTGTTCCAGATCCCGTGCCAGTGCCCGGATCAGGTCCTTGTCCCGGGTGCGATACGCACCCTGCAGGTCGGTGGCTTCGCCCAGCAGTTCATAGCCGCCGCGCACGGCAGACAGCATCACCCGGCTGCCCAGCAGCGCCAGGAACAGCCCCAGGGCTGCAACGCCGGTGAGGATGGACAGGCCCTCGGTGGTGCGGTAGGAGTTGGCCGTGAGCAGGGCCGTGATGGCCTGCAGCAGCGCCGCCACAGCGGCCAGTGCGGGCATCGTCTCTGCCGAGGGGCGGCCCCGCAGGCCGTTCAGGCCGTCGCGCAGGACCGGGAAGCTCACCACCAGGCTGGCGGCATACAGCAGCAGATTGGCGGCGTAGAAGGCCGCCGGGGCGGCATCCGGGTCCAGTGCGGCCAGCGGCGGCAGCAGCCGGTCGGCCACCAGGCCCACATGCAGCAGCACCACGGCCAGGATCCCGGCCAGTACACAGCGCAGGGTAAGCTCTGCACTCATGCGGCGCAGCTTCTCGCCCACGTTCTCGGGGGCTTCGTCCTCCGCCGGCAGGGCGTCCTCCGCCTCGGTTTTCAGCTCCGTCTCTCCGGCACGTTCCGCTTCGGCAGTGTCTGCGGCGGGCGCAGCCACCGGCGTTTCGGTCGGTTCCGTCTCCGGAGCGTCCAGCGGTTCCAGCGGCAGACTCATGGTATCTTCGTCCGGTTTGGTTTCCGGCTCTGCCTCGGGGGCTTTCACCGGCGCGGCGGGAGATGTTTTCTCCGGGGCTGCCGGTTCTTCCGGGACTTCCGGCTTTTTCTCGTCATCGGCGTCGCCGAACATCCGGAACACCGATTTCTTTTCCGGCAGCGGCTTGTCGGCTGCAAACACCATGGTGGGCCGGGGCGGCTCCGGAGCCTTTTCCGGGGTCTCCGGCTCTTCCGGGTCATCCAGCGGCACATCCACGCTGCAGATGGGCTCCAGCGTTTCCTCCACCGGCTTCGGTTTTGCAGCCATGCCGTTCAGCATGTCCTTGAGCTGCTGCATCTCCTGCTGCTCCTGCTGTTCCTGCGGCAGCAGCACGTCCGGGGCGTTCTTGGGGTTCTGTGCAGCCTTCTTTCGGGGCTTTTCCGGCTGCGGAGCCGGGGTGGCAGGAGCCTTGGGCGGCTCCGGCTTGTTCTCCGGGGCAGGCTGCGGGGCCGGTCTATCCGGCACGGCAGGTTTTTCCGGGGCAGCAGGCACTTCGGCTTTGGGCTGGGGGAAATCCGTGCCCGGGTCTGCGGTGCGCAGGGTCAGGTCCAGATCCAGCGGTTCCTCCCCGTCGGGCTTTGCCAAGGCATCTGCGCCCAGCAGCACCTCACCGGTAGGCAGTTCCAGATCCGTCCCGGCCTGCGGAGCCTGCTTCGGTTTTGCATGGCCGAACAGTCGCCCGAACAGCCCCTTGTGCTCTTCCGCCGCTTCTTCCTCCCGGCGCACCATCTCGGCCGGGATATCCGCCACGGTGGTGGTGAAGAAATCGCGGAATTTCTCATCGCTTGCGGCGGTACTCTTGTGTTGATTTTTTTCCTTAGGCATCCTTGTTCCTCCCGTTCTTCAGATTGGGGTTACGGATCACGCCTGTCACGCATTCTGTGCTGCGCGCTGCGACTGGATCTCGTACAGGATAATGCCGGCCGCCACCGAGACGTTGTAGCTGTCCACACCGGTGCCCTGTGCGGCCATGTCCAGCCGCACCACACCGTCGCACAACTTCTTGACCAGCTGCGACACGCCGCTGCCCTCGCTGCCCAGCACCAGCGCGATGGGGCCGGTGAGGTTGTTCTTGCGCAGGGGCACGCCGTCCATGTCGGCGCAGTAAACGAACACGCCCTGCTCCTTGAGGCGGCGGATCGTCTCGCCGATGTTGGCCACGCGGGCCACCGGCAGCCGCTCAGCGGCACCTGCGCTGGACTTGATGACCGTGGGGGTGACCGATGCGCCGCCCCGCTTGGGGATCACGATGCCGTGGGCACCGCACAGCAGAGCGCTGCGCATCACGGCACCCAGGTTGTGGGGGTCCTCAATGCCATCGCTCAGCACCAGGAACGGCGGTTCGCCCTTGGCTTTGGCAGCCGCCAGCAGGTCCTCCACGGTGGCATACGCGATCTCGCTGGCAAAGGCGGCCACACCCTGATGGCTCTCGGTGCCGGTCATCAGGCGCAGCTTGTTGGGGTTCACCCTCTTGACGGCTGCCCCGGCCTCCTTGGCCAGTGCGGTATAGTAGGCCGCCACGGCGGGGGCCATGCTCTCCGAAATGAGCACCGTATCCACGCCGGAACCGCTCTTCAGCAGCTCGGTCACCGGATTCTTGCCGTAGACCAGGCTCTCATTCCGGGTCTGCTCTTCCGGTGCACGGCGCGGGCGGCGGGGCTGATTTTTCTCTTCCATTCTGTGTTCTCCTTCCGTTTCTATCGGAACGATGCAGCGCATGTTCCCCAGGGCGCGCCGCACCGCTTGTGCAGGCAGCCAGCCCGACGATTTTATCAGATGATAATCCAAGGTAAAGTATAGCATAAGCCGACCGGGTTTGCCAGCAAATTGCCGCTTTTTTGTCGGCTCGACCGGATTTTTTCACAGCTTGCCTGCGCCCCGGCCCGGTTTTGCAGAATTGTCCCTTGCTGCTGCGCCTTCTGCCCCTGCCGGGACCTGCCGTTTTGCCGGTCCGAAAAGTTTTCCACAAAAGAGGGCTATACATTCCGTAGAAGGACCCGATTTTTTCCACATGTTGAAAACCCGGTGGAGAAAGTTCAAAAGTCCTGCTGCAAAGCCTGTTTTCCCTGTGGAATTTAACATTCTCCACTGAGTTTTCCACAATCTGGTTCGACATTCCCCCGCAGGGTGCGTACAATTTGTAATTTTCAAGTCGGAAATATGACAATTTTTTGATGTGGAACCACGCACCTTTTGCAATTTTCTCCAATATCAAATTGACGAATGTGGATTTGTGTTGAAAATTCCACGTTTTCTCCCATCCCGGGGACATTCTGCAAAAGTGGTGCAAGACCTTCAAAATTGTTGCAGATTCCCGCATTTCGGACCCTTTCCGCCCGCAAATGCCGCATTCCGCCCGGCGTTTGAAGAGAAAAACCGCCTGTTTGGATTGATTTTAAGCAGGGTTTGGGGTATACTAGTTTTGTAGGTTTGTTAAGCCGTGCACAATGCGGCGCGGCATGACCGAAAACCCCGATCATATTTGGAGGTAATGAATAATGTTGGTAAATGCAACCGAGATGCTGCTCAAAGCACGCGATGGCCACTACGGTGTGCCTCAGTTCAACATCAATAACCTGGAGTGGACCAAGGCAGTCCTGACCGCCTGCGAGGAAATGAAGAGCCCCGTCATTCTGGGCGTTTCCGAGGGTGCCGGCAAGTACATGACCGGCTTCAAGACCGTCGCTGCCATGGTCAGCGCTATGGTCGATTCCATGGGCATCACCGTTCCCGTTGCCCTGCACCTGGACCACGGCACCTATGAGGGCTGCAAGGCCTGCATCGAGGCCGGCTTCTCTTCCATCATGTTCGACGGCAGCCACTACTCCATCGAGGAGAACGTGGAAAAGACCAAGGAGCTGGTTGCTCTGGCACATGCAAAGGGCCTGAGCATCGAGGCTGAGGTCGGTTCCATCGGCGGCGTCGAGGACGGCGTCGTGGGTGCCGGCGAGATCGCTGACCCCGAAGAGTGCGCAAAGATCACCGCTCTGGGCGTTGACTTCCTGGCTGCCGGCATCGGCAACATCCACGGCGTCTACCCCGCAAACTGGAAGGGCCTGGACTTCGAGGCTCTGGACCGCATCCACAAGGCCACCAACAACATTCCTCTGGTCCTGCATGGCGGCACCGGCATCCCCGACGAGATGATCGCAAAGGCCATCAGTCTGGGCGTCTCCAAGATCAACATCAACACCGAATGCCAGCTGGTCTTTGCTGAGGCCACCCGTAAGTACATCGAGGCCGGCAAGGATCTGCAGGGCAAGGGCTTCGACCCCCGCAAGCTGCTGGCTCCCGGTGCAAAGGCCATCGAGGACAAGTGCAAGGAGAAGATCGAGCTGTTCGGCTGCGCCGGCAAGGGCTAAGCAGAAGCTCGTATCCTGACCGGTACACCACCCAATAAAGTATGCGCCCCAGCTGCACCGTTATGCACAGTGCAGCGGGGGCGCTTTTTACTTTATATGCGAGCAC
>OOAC01001319.1_pt1 | contig 17390 bp, 10 predicted proteins | sample 1671041 | NCBI WGS metagenome assembly OOAC01 (sample SAMN06348116, study PRJEB24527) | human gut metagenome | biome: human gut; feature: ankylosing spondylitis patient; material: feces | host: Homo sapiens | place: China | collected 2015-10 | reverse complement strand
TATTAAGGTGATGTCTGTTCGATTGTCCAAATCCCTGCCATGAATCATAGTTGTGGATGTACATTTGATGCTTGGTCTGAACAGGCAAGATTTCAGCTGCTGTTTTGGGTTCGAACCCGGCCGTTTTTCCGGCTTTGCATAAAAATCCGATACCTGTTTTAAGGGGCTGATTTTAGCTCTGCACATTTTTGCACACTTTTTGCACACCGGAACGGCTGGATAACGGATGCAAGAGGGGATAACAGGTGCAAAGAATGCAGCAGATGCAAAACACAAATTTACGATAAAACGATAAAAATAACGAATTGACGCAATTTTGAAAATTGACGATTGTTGCACGTTGGTTTCTCTTAATCAGTGGGCCCAGGGTTCGAGTCCCTGGAGGTGCACCACAAAGAGCACCAGGCAGAAATGCTTGGTGCTTTTTCTTTTGTTTTTTCAGAAAGTAAAAAGACTTCCGCCTGAGGGTCATTCTCAAAGCGGAAGTCTTTTTCTGTTTGTTGCTCCATCGTGCCGTCACCGCCCATCAGAGCCGTCATCTCACGGACCGTCAGGTTTATTTCTGACGGTATCCCAAAAGCCGCTGCACGAAGGGCCGGAGCGAGTGGATGAACGCTTCATCCGAAAGCTCTGTCTGATGTTCCAGCTTCCAGACACAGAGATGATGGAAAAATTTTCAAAAAAGTTGCAGATTGTGCAGGAAAAATTTCTTGCAGCTCGTTTTATTAGGTGGTATCATTATAACGGTTTGCGCCGCTAACCCGGGGCAGTATCTCGCAGACAGGTCGTTTTTGGCGGACACTGTGGGGGAAAGCGCAGAACGAATGAGAACAGGCAGAAAGAACTTTTCTTTTTCATGAAACACAGGAGGTCAGGCTTTTCATGCTAGGTTTCAACAAGAAGACACAGGACGCCTCTCCGCAGGAGAATACCGGCGGAGAAAATAAGGTGTTCCACTTTATCAAGACCCACAAAAAGCGCTGCATCGCGGTGGTCGCAGCCGCAGCGGTGCTGGTGGCGGTCATCGTGCCGCGCAAGAGCCGCAGTGCGTCGGCAGACCTTGCCTACACGCAGGAGAAGCTGGGACGCCGCGACATCGTGAACGTCTACGACGGCAGCGGCACCATCAACGCCGCTGATTCCTACACCGTCAAGTCCCTCGTCACCGGCACGGTGCTCACCGCCGATTTTGAGCTGGGCGACAGCATCGAGAAGGGCGATATTCTTTACACCATCGACATTTCGGATGTGGAAAACAACCTTGCAAGCGCACAGCTCTCGGTGGAGCAGGCACAGCGCAATTACGATGACATTGCGGATATGCAGAACGTCCGCACCAGGATCAGCGGCGAGGTCAGCTCCTTTGCTGTGGCCGCAGGCGACGCCGTGCAGGCTGGTCAGACTGTGGCCACCATCCGCGACACCTCCGTGATGCTGCTGGCCGTGGATTTCCCTGCCGCAGGGGCCCAGAGCTTCGCTGTCGGTCAGGCCGCGCAGGTCATGCCGGACACCACTTTTGAGACGCTGAACGGCACCATCCGCTCCGTTTCCGGTGCAGACCCTGCCGGCGACGCCAGCCTGATGACCTGCACCGTCACCATCGCTGTTCCCAACGCAGGCAGCCTGACCACCGCACAGGCCGCTGTGGCACAGGTGAACGGCGTCAGCTCCCTCAACTCTGCACACTTTACTTACCAGCGCGAGGAGACTGTCGTGGCAGCTGCCTCCGGTACCGTGTCTGAGCTCTGCGTCAAGGAGGGCAGCGCCGTCCGTCAGGATGACGTCATCCTCCGCATCACCGGCAAGGATCTGGACAAGCAGACCAAAAACGCCGCTGACAGCCTGCGCGCTGCCGAGCTGCAGATGTCTTCTGCCGAGAAGACCATCAGCCACTATACCATCGACGCCCCGATCAGCGGCACCATCGTGGATAAGAAGGTCAAGGCCGGCGACAAGCTCAGCGCCAACGACACCGCCATGCAGAACCTCTGCACCATCTACGATATGAGCTATCTGGAAATGAAGCTCAACGTGGACGAGCTGAAGATCCGCTCCCTCGAGGTCGGCCAGGAGGTGGACATCACCGCCGACGCCGTCCCGGGTGAGACTTACAAGGGCGTCATCAGCAGCATCCTCGTGGCAGGCACTACCGCCAACGGCTCCACCAGCTACCCCGTCACCGTCCGCATCGACGACATGGGCGAACTGCTGCCCGGAATGAACGCCACTGCGAAGATCACCACCGCCAGCGTCAAGAATGTTCTGGCCCTGCCCAACGCCGCCCTCGTCCGGGGCAGCTATGTGCTGGTGACCAAGGATTCGCCCAGTGCTGCCAATGCTGAGACTTCCATGACCGCTCCCGACGGCTACGTCTACGTCAAGGTGACCACCGGCATCAGCGATGACGATTACATCGAAGTGAAGAGCGGCCTGCAGGAGGGCGATACCATCGCTTACGACAACTCCAGCGTCAGTGCGACCGACTTCTACAGCAACATGATGGCCTCCGCCGAAGGAGATGACGAATGAGCACGCTGATAGAATTTGATGGGGTCTGCAAGTATTACCAGATGGGCGACACCCTCGTAAAGGCCGCCGACCACGTCTCTTTCAAAATCAACAAAGGCGAGTTCGTGGCCATCGTCGGCCAGTCCGGTTCTGGCAAATCCACTTGTATGAACATCATCGGCTGTCTGGACGTGCCTACCGAAGGCACTTATCTGCTGGACGGCAAGGATGTCGGCAAGATGAGCCGCCGTGAGCTGGCACACATCCGGAACGAGAAGCTGGGCTTTATCTTCCAGCAGTACAACCTGCTGCCGAAGTTGACGCTTTTGGAGAATGTGGAAGTTCCCCTTGTGTATGCGGGCATCCCCGCCGCACAGCGCCACGCGACGGCAAAGGCTGCCCTTGAGCGGGTGGGTCTGGGCAATAAGCTCAAAAACCTGCCCAACCAGCTTTCCGGCGGTCAGCAGCAGCGTGTGTCCATTGCCCGTGCGCTGGCCCGCGGCCCGGCGGTCATCCTGGCCGACGAGCCGACCGGTGCATTGGACTCCCACACCAGCCGCGAAGTGCTGGGAATGCTCCAGGATCTGCACAAGCAGGGCAATACGGTCGTCCTCATCACCCACGACAACTCCATTGCCGTGCAGGCCGAGCGCATCATCCGCCTCGAAGATGGCCGCGTCGTCTACGACGGCGACGCTCACGCACCCGAGGCAGTCGTTCAGCCGAACTTCATGATGGCAGAGCCGAAAGCCGGAGAGGAGGGGACGCAGGCATGATAAAGGAGACCTTCAAACAGGCCGTCCAGAACGTCTTGAGCAACAAAGTCCGCACCTTCCTCACCATGCTGGGCATCATCATCGGCGTCATGGCCGTCATCGTCATCGTCGGTCTCGGCAACGGCATGACCCACATGATGCAGGACTTCTACTCCGACATGGGCAGCGATATTCTGGCCGTCAACGTCATGACCGCCAGCACCCGCACGGTGGAGGTCAGCGATGTGTATAACATCATCAACCAGAAGCCCGAGTATTATAAGGGCCTTTCGCCGATTGCCAGCGCCGGCGGCGACACGCTGCGGGTGGCGGGCGAGAAGTACCGCCGCACCAACATCAGCGGCGTCAACGAAGATTACACGACCATCAACAACTACAAGGTGGCCAAGGGCCGGGGCATCCAGTACACCGATTTGATAGACAACAAGAATATCTGTGTCATCGGCGACTATGTGGACCGCAGGATCTTCGGCGGCAACGGTCTCGGCAGCACCCTCAAGATAGGTGCCAGCGAGTACCGCATCGTGGGCGTGCTGGAGGGCCGCTCCAAACCCGCCTCTCAGTACGAGGGCGGCAACGACGACATTGTTCTCGTTCCCTATACCACCCTGATGAGCGTCAACAACACCAGCAGTGTCAGCGAGTATTATGTCGTGCTGCAGGACGCGGACCACTCGGATGAGGCACAGGAGTTTTTGCAGTCGCGGCTCAAGAAGCTGGTCAGCAAGGACGACTATGTCTACGTCATGAGCCTGAGCGCAGCCATGAAGCAGATGTCCTCCATGATCAACGTCATGGTGGGCGTCCTGACGGCCATTGCAGGCATCTCGCTGCTGGTGGGCGGCATCGGCATCATGAACATCATGCTGGTGTCTGTCACCGAGCGCACCCGTGAGATCGGTATCCGCAAGGCACTGGGCGCACAGGAGAGCACCATCCTGACCCAGTTCGTCGTGGAGGCCGGCGTCACATCGGCACTGGGCGGCTGCCTCGGCATCGTGCTGGGCTATGTCGTGTCGGCCATTATCAACCAGATCCTTCCGTATATCCTGACGGATATTACCCTGAACGTCACCCCCTCGGCGGACGCAGCAGCCATCGCCGTGGGCATCTCCTGCGGCATCGGCGTCCTGTTCGGCTTCCTGCCGGCCCGCCGTGCCGCCAGCCTGAACCCCATCGAAGCACTCAGATATGATTAAGGAGTTTACCATGAAAAAACGATTCCTCGCATTCCTGCTGGCTGTCTGCGTGGCTGTTTCCATGCTGGTGCTGCCCGCCTCTGCGGTCGGCTCCAACGCGGCAGTCCAGACGGCGACGGCACTGGGCGGTCTGACCGCCGAGCAGGCCGGTTCTCTGGGTGCGCCCCTCACTCGTGGGCAGGCGGCCCGCCTCCTCACCGCATTCTCTGCTTACCGCGATACCACCACGGCACAGGGCCGCACCGGCCGCCTCTACAGCGATGTAGACAGCGACTCTCCCTATGCGGTCTACATCCGCACCGCCGTCCAGAACGGCTGGATGACCGGCTACTCCGACGGCAGCTTCCGCCCGGACAACACCGTCACGCTGGAAGAAGCCTGCACCATGGCGCTGCGCCTGCTGGGCTATGATGTGGCAAAGCTGGGCGGTACCTTCCCCACAGCGCAGCTCAGCAAGGCCAGCGCACTGGGCCTGCGCAATGAGATCAATGCCCGTCAGGGCGAGACTCTGACCCTCGAGCAGGGTACCGTGCTCTTCTACAACGCCCTCACCGCCATGAACGGCAGCGGTCAGGTCTACGCTTCCACCCTGGGCTTTGCCGTGAACAACGGCCAGGTGGACATCTCTTCGGTCCTGCTGGACAACGTCAAGGGTCCCTTCGTGGCAGATGCTTCCACCGTCCTGCCATTCGCCCCGGCGGCCATCTACCGCAACGACGAAGTCACCGCCTCTGCGGCCCTCTCTCCCTATGATGTCTACTATTATAACGAGAGCGCCCGCACCGTCTGGATCTACAACAAGCGCGCCGCAGGCCGCGTGACGGCGGTCTCGCCCTCGGCCAGCGCCCCGACCTCTGTGACTGTGGCCGGCGTCACCTACACCATCGCCTCGCCCTCTGTGGCCTACCAGCTGTCCTCCCTGTCCGGCGGCGGCGTGGGCCAGGTGGTCACTCTGCTGCTGGGCATGAACGATGCAGCTGTCTCCGTCCTCACCGGCGACGCGGCAGATGCTGTGTTCTACGGCGTGGTCCAGTCCTCATCCCGCACCCTTGTGGAGACGAACAGCGCTGAGGTGCAGCAGGCTGTCTCGGTCATGTGTACCGACGGCACCGCCCGCACCGTCAATGTGGATAATAAGCTCAATTTCCCGGCCGGCAAGCTGGTGGAGATCAGCGTGGACGGTGACGGCGAACGCGTCCAGTCCATCTCGCCCCGCTCGACCAGCGGCACCGTCAGCGCCGACGGCACCGCGCTGGGCGACACCCCGTTTGCAGACAACGTGCAGATCATTGATACGACGTCGGAGGGTGTGGCTGGGGCAGTTCGCCCCAGCCGCCTATCGGGGGTAACCCTGAGCGAAAGCGACATCCGCTACTACACCACCAATTCTGCGGGCCAGATCGACCGGGTCATCCTCGACGATGTGACCGGTGACCTGTGGGAGTACGCTGCGCTGGATTCTGTCCGCCGCCTGACGGACGAAGCCGCCAAGAAGATCGACAAAAAGATCAGCGACAAGGCACAGGACGCCGCAAGAGAGGCCGCAGGCCTCCCCGCTGGGACCACCACGACCACCACCAAGGTAGACAAGACCGATGAAGAGACCTTCCAGGATGTGAAGAACATCCTTGTTCCCAGCACCAGCGATGTGCTCTACGGCCTCATCGACGGCAGTGTCGTCAGCTCTACCTGGAACACCCTTACCGGCAAGACGGACCAGCTGTTCAGCTATGTGCTCCGCCGCACCGGCGACAGCGTGGGCGGTACGCTGGGCGACTTCCTCAACTATCTGGGCGAGGGCGCGACCTATGTCTGCTACTCCGGCGGCAAGCAGGTGGCCTACAGCACCGCCACCAAGTACCCCGTTATCGCAGGCGGCATCGCCATCGGCCGTTCTGCTGACGGCAAGGCCATCAACCGGATGCTCCAGCTCTCACCGGTAGTCATCGATAAGCTGGGCGCAGCTTCGGTCATGAGCGGCGACAAGCGCTATGAGACCGCCGACGATATGCAGGTGTATCTGTGGTCGAACGGCCAGTATTTCGCCACCTCGCTGCCCAAGATCAACACCGAGGATTATAAGCTCATCGGCTGGTACGACAACTTCGGCTGCGCAGGCGGAAAGAAGATCCGTATCCTTGTGGCCGTCAAGACGAACTGAGCCTGAAATTTTCCAATCACAGAACAGCAGCCTCGCAGTAGATGAAGCGGGGCTGCTGTTTTATTGCGCTGCAAATTTGCTGTTGAATTTTACAGCACATCTGTTATACTAGACTTGAAAGGAGCTGATTCTATGCCGAACATCAAGCCTATTTCCGATTTGAGAAACTATACCGAGGTGCTGCGGGACGTCGAAGAGGGTGCGCCGGTCTTCCTGACCAAGAATGGCCGCGGCCGGTACGCCATCGTGGACATGCACGATTATGAAAAGGCACAGGCTACCATCCGGCTCATGAACGAAATTGCCAAGGGCCGCCGTTCGGGGGAGACGGAAGGTTGGCTGAGCATAGAAGAGGTAGAAAAACACTTTCAAGATAAAGCGAAAGAAGCAGCTGAGAAATAACGAAAGGAGGCCCCGCTTTGCGAGGCCTCCTTTCGTTCTCCCATTTGCCACACGCCCTATTTCGTGTTACAATAAAAACTAGAAAAATTGCGGAAAAAGGAGGTGCGGCAATGATACGCATTGCTCTGGTCGAGGACGAGGCAGAGGTGCGGGCGCAGCTTCAGGGCTATGTGCAGCGGCACACCCGGCAGTACGGCACCGAGTTCGCGGTGACGGAGTTCGCCGACGGCATGGAACTGCTGGATGATTACCGCCCGGTGTACGACATCCTGTTTCTGGACGTGGAGATGAAGCATCTGGACGGCATGGAGACGGCCCGGCGGGTGCGGGAGCTGGACAAGGATGTTATCATCGTTTTTATCACGAATATGGCGCAGTACGCCATCGGCGGGTATGCCGTGGGCGCGCTGGACTATGTGCTCAAGCCGGTGCCTTATTTTGCGTTTTCGCAGCAGCTGCGCAAGGCCGAAGAACAGCTGCGCCGCCGCGCACGGCATTATCTGGCCCTGCCGGTGGAGGGCGGGATGCGGCGGCTGGATTCGTCCCTCATCTATTATCTGGAAAGCGAGGGACACCGCGTCCATTTTTATACCGAAGAGGGCGATTTCGTGGCGGCAGGCACCCTGAAAGCCTTTGAGGAAAAGCTGGCCGAGCGGCCCTTTGCCCGCTGCAACAGCGGCTACCTTGTCAATCTGGCACAGGTGAAGAGCGTGCAGCAGGGGATGGTGCAGGTGGGACCCTACGAATTGCAGGTCAGCCGCCCCCGGCGGAAAGCCTTCCTCGCGGCGCTGGCCGACCACATCGGGGGTGAGGGCGCATGACGGCACTGCCCAGCATCCCGCGCCTGTATACGGCGCTGGCCGAGTGTCTGGCCGTGGGCATCTACGCCCTGCCGCTGGGCATCCGCTTCGGCAAAACGGCCACCATCGCTGCCAGTGCGGCATGGGCGCTGGCCCTGAGTGCTTTTTTGCAGGCCACGGGCAGCGTCCCGCTGGCGTGGTGGATCCCCTGCATGGCGGCAGCTGTGGGGATACAGTATTTATACCTCTGGGTCACCCGCACCATCTCCCTGCTGGAAGCGGGCTATGTCTGCGCCCGGGCCTTCGTTCTGGCAGAGCTGGCGGCCAGCGCCGAGTGGCAGCTGCACTGCTTCCTCTGGCCTCAGCGCAGCGGGGCCGACGGCCTGTCACTGCTGCTTCTGGTGGTGGTCTATGGCGGCGTTTTCGGCTGCATCTGGGTGCTGGAGCATAAGCACAAAAGTCCCAAGGGCCATATCATCATCAGCGGAAAAGCGGCCCTCGTGGCCGTCGTCATGGCGGCGATGGTCTTCGCGGTGAGCAACCTGCTGTTCTTGGGTGACCGCGAGGTGGACATGAGCGTCTACTACATCCGCACGCTGGTGGACATCTGCGGCGTGCTCATCCTGACGATCCAGCACGAGCAGCTGCGGGAGGCGGCGCTCCACAGCGAGCTTGCCGCCATGGACGAGGTGCTCCACCGCCAGTACGAGCAGTACAAGCGGAGCAAAGAGGGCATCCGGCTCATCAACAGCCGCTATCATGCGCTGAAAATTCAAATCGCGGACATCCGCGCCGAGCGCGACCGGGCCAAGCAGGACGCGGCTCTGGCCCGGATGGAGAGCGGCCTCCGGCAGTATGAGGCCGAGAACAAGACCGGCAACCCGGTATTGGATACCCTATTGACCGCCAAAAGCATGGACTGCCAGCAGCGCGGCATCAACATGACCAGCGTGGCCGACGGCAGCCAGCTGGGCTTTCTGAGCACGCGGGAGCTGTGTACCCTCGTGGGTGCGCCGCTGGACAACGCCATCGAGAGCGTGCTGGCTGAGCCCGACCCCGAAAAGCGTCTGCTGCGGGTGGCCATCTACAACCAGAGCGGCTGCGTGATGCTCCGCTTCGAGAACTACTGCGCCCAGCCCGTGGAGCTGGGCGCGGACGGTCTGCCCGTCCACAACGCCCACGGCGGCTACGACCTGCAGGGCGTGCAGGCGGCCGCCCAGCGCCACGACGGCACCATGACCCTTCATTGGGCCGACGGCTGGTTCACCCTGCGGATCTTGCTGCCGGTCCCGGAAAAGTAAAGGGACTCCTTCAGTCACCTGCGGTGACAGCTCCCTCAGGGAGGGAGCCCTTGGTAGAGAGCGAAACATTGTCCTCTTTGCCAAGGGCCACCTCTTTGAGGGGGCTGCCGCGTCAGCGGCTGGGGGAGTTTTTGCTTTTGGCATGATGCACAATAAAACTGCGCTCGAAATTGTGGATTAGCACAATAAAATTTGAAACAAAATTGAAACTTCTGCAAAATATGCCTCCAAAATGACAGATTGTGAAGATGTTTGTGAATTTTCTTTGAATCCATTTATAATAGTGGCAACGCTCCGGGAGCTGTACCCGGAAAATATGGATTCAGAATAAGGAGGAAGAAAATTATGTTGTCCATCAATATGGATGATGTAATGCAGGTAGTTTCGAACATTCAGAACTATCTGATTGCATTCGGCGTCGTCCTCGTACTCGCGCTCCTCGTGATGTTTGCGGTGCGGAAGATGCCCAAAGCGAAAAAGAAGATGATTCGTGCGCAGTCCGGCCTCGCCATTCTGCTGGCGCTGGCGATTGTCGTCAACCTCATCTGCACCGGCCCCATGTCCACCATGCTGGACCTGGTCTCCGGCGAAGGCTCCATCAGTGAGGAGACTTCCGCAGAGGCCACCGAGCTGGTCAATGAGATCACCCAGGAAGGCATCGTTCTGGCTCAGAACGGTGACAACATCCTGCCTGTGGCTTCTGGCTCCAAGCTGAACGTCTTCGGCTGGGCTTCCACCAGCCCCTGCTATGGCGGCACCGGTTCCGGCGCTCTGAACGACGCTTACCCTGTCACCGACCTGCTCACCGGTCTGCATGATGCAGGCATCGAGACCAACGACGAGCTGAGCAAGTTCTACACCGATTACTGCTCCACCCGCCCCAGCGTCGGCATGGCACAGCAGGACTGGACCCTGCCCGAGCCGAATGTCAGCCTGTACACCGACGAGATGATGGCAAACGCCAAGGAGTACTCTGACACCGCCATGGTCGTCATCACCCGCGTCGGCGGTGAGGGCGCAGACCTTCCCACCGATATGTCTGCTGTCGTGGACGGCAGCTGGGTCCGCCGTGTGGCAGATTACCGTGGTTCTCAGCGCGGCGCCGGCTACTACAACGGCACTTACGATGACACCCTGAACGAGGGCAATGACTGGGATAAGGGCGACCACTTCCTGCAGCTGTCCAACCGCGAGGAAGAGCTCATTGACCTCGTTACTTCCAACTTCGACAACGTCATCGTCGTTTACAACGGCGCAAACGCTTTCGAGATGGACTGGGTCAAGAACTACCCCCAGATCAAGGGCGTCCTGCTCTGCCCCGGCACCGGCCAGTCCGGCTTTGAGGGCTTTGGCCGCGTGGTCGCCGGTGAGGTCAACCCCTCCGGCCGCACCGCAGATACCTATGTCACCGACCTGACCGCCTCTCCGTGGTGGAACAACTTCGGCGACTTCAAGTACACCAACGCTTCCGAGTTCAATTCCAACGCAAGTATGTTCGACCCCGAGGGTACCACTCCCTCCTTCGTCAACTACGTTGAGGGCATCTACGTCGGCTACAAGTTCTATGAGACCGCCGCCGATGAGGGCCTCATCGACTATGACAAGGAAGTTGTCTATCCCTTTGGCTACGGCCTGAGCTACACCACCTTCACCCAGAAGATGAGCGACATCACCAGCGACGGCAGCAGCCTGAAGTTCTCTGTCACCGTCACCAATACCGGCTCTGCTGCCGGCAAGGATGTCGTGGAGATCTATAATGATCCTCCGTACACCAACGGCGGCATTGAGAAGGCTTCCGCAAACCTGCTGGACTTCGCCAAGACCAGCGAGCTTGCCCCCGGCGAGAGCGAGACCATCGACTTCACCATCCCGGTCGAGGATCTGGCTTCCTATGATTACAAGAACAACGGCTGCTATGTGCTGGAGGCTGGCGATTACATCATCAGCACCAACTCTGACTCCCACAATGTTCTGGATTCCAAGACCTACACTGTCGCCTCCGACATCGTTTACAACGAGTCCAACAAGCGCGAGAGCGACGAGGTCGTGGCGACCAACCAGTTCGATTTCGCCGAAGGCGAGATCACCTATCTGTCCCGTGCGGACGGTTTTGCAAACTATGCTGAGGCCACTGCCGCTCCTGCTGATTACAACATGAGCGATGAGGTCAAGGCTGTCTTCGACAACGCACACACCTACACTGAGGTCAACTACGAGAAGGACGAGGACCCCAACGCAGAGGACATCACCACCGGCGCAAAGAACGGCCTCAAGCTGGCTGACCTGCGCGGCGTGGACTACAACGATTCCAAGTGGGATGACCTGCTGGATGAGATGAGCATCGACGACCTGCAGCAGACCATCGGCTTCGGCGGCTACCAGACCGCAGCCGTGGACAGCATCGGCAAGGTGCGCACCAACGACTGTGACGGCCCTGCATCCATCAACAACAACTTCACCGGCGTCGGTTCTGTCGGTTTCCCGGCTGCTACCCTCATCGGTATGACCTGGAGCAAGGATCTGGCCCACGACTTCGGCGACAGCATCGGCAAGATGGCCAATGAGATGAACACTTCCGGCTGGTATGGCCCGGCTATGAACATCCACCGCACCGCATTCTCTGGCCGTAACTTCGAGTACTACTCGGAAGACGGTGTCCTGTCCGGTGCTATGGCCGCAAACGCCATCGCAGGCGCACAGGAGCACGGCGTCTACGCTTACATGAAGCACTTTGCCCTGAACGATCAGGAAGGCAACCGTAACTGCATGGTGGCTACCTGGTCCAACGAGCAGGCTATCCGCGAGATCTACCTCAAGCCCTTCGAGATGTCTGTCAAGGATGCTGACTGCCACGCTGTCATGTCTTCCTTCAACTACATCGGCAATCGCTGGGCTGGCGGCTGCTCTGAGCTGCTGCAGAACGTCCTGCGCGGCGAGTGGGGCTTCCTCGGCTTCGTCGAGACCGACTACTTCGGTGTCTACGGCTACATGACCGCCGATCAGGCTGTCCGCAACGGCGGCGACCTGATGCTCTGCACCACCGGCAACGATTACAACAATGTGACCGTTCTGACCAACAGCAGCAAGCAGGCAATGCGCACCTCTGCCAAGAACATCCTCTACACCGTGGTCAACAGCCGCGCATATGAGGCTGAGAACCTGAACCCCGGCATGGCAAAGTGGAAGGTCATCATGATCGGCGCTGACGTCGTGGCCGCGCTGCTCATCGTTGGCCTGGAGTACACCGCCATCAAGAACTACAAGAAGCGCAAGGAAGAAGAGGAAGAAGTCTAAACCGGACCCTCTCTCCATGCAGCACCTGAACTGAACCAACGGCAAAGGCCCGCTGCACCAGACAGCGGGCCTTTGCCCTGCTCAGGATAAAATGAGGAAAATGCGATGAAGCATACCGACATCATCCAGAAACTGAACTTAGAACAAAAATGCGCCCTGCTCTCGGGCGAGACGGTCTTTACCACCCGCGCTCTGCCGGGCAAGGGCATCCCGGCCATCACCCTTTCGGACGGCCCCAACGGTGTCCGCAAGCAGGCCGGTGCCGCCGACCATCTGGGCCTCAACCCCAGCGTTCCGGCAACCTGCTTTCCGACCTCTTCCGCCACTGCGTGCAGCTGGGATGAGAAGCTGGGCGAAGCCGTGGGCGAGGCACTGGGCGAGGAAGCCGCTGCACAGGAAGTGGCTGTCCTGCTCGGCCCCGGCCTGAATATCCAGCGCAGCCCCCTCTGCGGCCGTGACTTCGAGTATTTCTCGGAAGACCCCATCCTCGCGGGCAGGATGGCCGCTGCCTATGTGCGCGGCATCCAGAAAAACGGCATCGCTGCCTGCCCCAAACACTTTGCGGTCAACAGTCAGGAGCTGCGCCGCATGGCCAGCGACTCGGTGCTCGATGAGCGCACCCTGCGGGAGCTGTATCTGACCGGCTTCGAGATCGTGGTGAAAGAGGCAAAGCCCAAGACCATCATGACCTCCTACAACCTCATCAACGGCACCTACGCCAACGAGAATGCCCACCTGCTGCAGGACATTCTGCGGAAGGACTGGGACTTCGACGGGGCCGTCGTCACCGACTGGGGCGGCTCCAATGACCACGCCCTCGGCGTGAAGAACGGCTCCACCCTCGAAATGCCCTGTCCCGGCGGCGACTCCATCCGGGAGCTGATGAAGGCCGTACAGGGCGGCAAAATTTCCGAGGCCGACGTGGACGCCCGTCTCGACGAGATGCTGGAACTGGTGCTCTCCACCCACGCTGCGGTGGAAAAAGCGCCCCGCACCTTCGATGCTGCCGCGCACCATAAGCTTGCCCGCCGCGCGGCCGCAGAGAGCATCGTCCTGCTCAGGAACGAGGGCGGCATCCTGCCGCTCAAGCCCAATGAGAAGCTGGCCGTCATCGGCGACTTTGCCGAGACGCCCCGCTATCAGGGCGCAGGCTCCAGCGCCGTCAATGCCCTGCAGGTGGACACCCTGCTGGAGAGCATCAAGGCCGACGACAGCGGCATCACCCTCGTGGGCTATGCCTCCGGTTTCGAGCGTCAGGGTGCAGCTGACGCCGAGAAGCTGGAAGAGGCTGTGGCCCTCGCAAAGAAGGCGGACACCGTTCTGCTCTGCCTCGGCCTCGATGAGCTGCGGGAGAGCGAAGGTCTTGACCGCTCTGACATGAAGCTGGCCGAGAACCAGCAGCAGCTTCTGGCCGCTGTGGCTGCCGTCAACCCGAACGTCGTCGTTCTGCTGAGCGCCGGTGCGCCGGTAGAGACGCCGTGGGTCGGCCAGTGCAGGGCGCTGGTCTACGGCGCACTGGGCGGACAGGCAGGCGCCGGCGCAGCCGCAGACATCCTCACCGGCAAGCTCTGCCCCTGCGGCAAGCTGTCCCAGACCTGGGCGCAGGCTCACGACGACACCCCCGCCAAGGCGAACTTCGGCGGCGAGGGCCGGAACGTGGAGTACCGCGAGGGCCTGTATGTGGGCTACCGGTACTATCAGACCGCCGGTGTGCCGGTGGCGTTCCCCTTCGGCTACGGCCTGAGCTACACCGCCTTCGAGTACAGTGATCTGAAGGCAGACGAGAAGGGCGTGACCCTCACCGTCACCAACACCGGCAGCTGTGCCGGCGCCGAGATCGTCCAGCTCTACGTCGCAAAGCCGGACGCCAAAGTCTTCCGCCCGGCGCAGGAGCTGAAGGGGTTTGCAAAGGTCTTCCTCGCCCCCGGCGAGAGCAGGACGGTGAGCATTGCTCTGGACGACAAGGCGTTCCGCTACTGGAACGTCAAGACTGACCGCTGGGAAGTCGAAGGCGGAAGCTATCAGCTCCGCGTGGGTGCATCCAGCGCAGACATCCGGCTGACGGCGGAAGTCTCCGTCAAGGGGACCGACGCTCCCGACCCCTACGAGGGTCTCGACCTGCTCCACTACGTCTCCGGTCAGATCACCTATGTGACCGACGCCGAGTTCGAGGCTCTGCTGGGCCATCCGATCCCGGAGGATGTCGTCCGCATCGACCGGAACATGACGCTGGGCGAGATGGACCATGGCCGCAGTCCGCTGGGCTGGGTGGCACAGAAGGTGCTGCGCTGCCGTCTGGACAGCAGCTTTGCAAAAGGCACCCCCGACCTGAACACCGTGTTCCAGTATAATATGCCGCTGCGCGCGCTGGCCAAGATGACCAACGGCATGGTGAGCATGGGCATGGTGGACGGCCTCGTCTGGGAGCTGAAAGGCTTTTGGCTCGTGGGCATCCTTCGGGTCATCTATGAGTTCGTCAAGAATCTCATCCTGAACAGCCAGATGGAAAACCGGCTCAAAAACAGCTGAAAGGAATAAGGCCATGAATTTCTGGAATAACTTTGCCGCAAAGCATCCGGCCGCGGCCAAATGGGTGCGGGAGGGTGGACTGTTCGTCATCGTGTCCAACCTCATCACCGTGTTCAAATACCTGCTTCTGCAGTTCCTGCCCAAGGCATTTGCAAGCCTGCCGGTGGTGGACTTCGGCTGGCCGGGCATCGACATCACCCTATTCGGCGAGACCTTCAAGTGGAACATCCTCGGCTACGACGCGGCCCACGGCGGCCTGCCCTACTTCTGCGCCTACATGGTGGCCATGGTCATCGGCGAGTGCATCAATTTCCCCATCCAGCGCAGCCTCGTCTTCCGCAGCAAGGGCAGCCTCGCCAAGCAGATCGGCTGGTATCTGCTGGCCTTCTGCCTCATCACCTGCATCGTCAACTCCATCAACTGCATCTGGGTGGCTGTGGCCGGTCTGCTGGTGCCTGATTTCATCTACAACATCGGCACCACGGTGCTCAACGGCGGCATTTCGATGATCATCTTCTTCTTCGTGAACAAGATCATCTTCCCCGAAGGCGAAGCCGCAAAATAATCTGTCATCTTCTTTATTTTCATCATTTTCTTCATCCGAGCCAACAGGCCGTCCTCCTCCGGAGGACGGCCTGTTGGCATATTGAGTGGTTTTGGACGCTGCAAAGGACGAAATTTCGGTCATAGGGGAAGAATCTGCCCAGGGGTCTTGCACTTTGATGCTTTACTGTGGTAAAATCAGGCCGTGCTTTTATCATAGAGGAAAAAAGCACCAAAGGGGGAACGTATATGAGTGAGATCTGTATCATCGTCACCATCGTCGTCTATCTTGCGGCCATGCTGCTGGTGGGTTTCGCCTACAGCAAGACCAACAACGACAGCACCGACTTCTACCTTGGCGGCCGGAAGATGGGGCCGCTGGTCACGGCCATGAGTGCCGAGGCCAGCGATATGTCCAGCTGGCTGCTGATGGGTATGCCGGGTCTGGCCTATCTGACAGGCATTGCCTCGCCGGGCTGGACGGCCATCGGCCTTGCGCTGGGTACCTGGCTCAACTGGCTCATCGTGGCCCGGCGGCTCCGCCGCTATTCGGCCAACCTCGACGCCATCACGGTGCCGCAGTTCTTGTCGCTTCGCTTCCATGACCAGCGCAACCTGCTGAACGCTCTGGGCGCGGTCATCATCATCGTCTTCTTCGTGCCGTATACGGCCTCGGGCTTTGCGGCCTGCGGCAAGCTGTTCCACAGCCTCTTCGGCGTAGATTACATGGCGGCAATGCTGGTGTCGGCCCTCGTCATCGTGGGCTATACCATCCTCGGCGGCTTCCGCGCCGTCACCACCACCGACCTCATCCAGTCGGCGGTCATGTCGCTGGCCCTCATCGCGGTGCTGGGCTACGGCATCGTTGTGGCAGGCGGCTGGGGCGCTGTTGTCGAGAACGCCCAGAGCCTTTCCGGCTACCTGACCATGACGGCCAGCCACGACGCTGTGACCGGCGGGGCAACGTCCTACAGCCTGCTGGACATCGTCTCCACCATGGCGTGGGGTCTCGGCTACTTCGGTATGCCCCACATCCTGCTCCGCTTCATGGCCATCGAGGACGAGAAGAAGCTGGTTCTCAGCCGCCGCATTGCCACCGTCTGGGTGGTCATCGCCATGGCGGCGTCCATCGTCATCGGCATGGTGGGCCTCGGCATGACCAGGGTCGGTGCGCTGGAATTCCTCGGCGGCTCGTCCAGTGAGACCCTCATCGTCCGCATCGCCAGCCTCATCAGTCAGCACGGTGTGCTGGCGGCAGTCCTGGCCGGACTCATCCTTGCAGGCATCCTGGCGGCTACGATGTCCACGGCAGACAGCCAGATGCTGGCCGCTGCGTCCAGCGTGTCCCAGAACATTTTGCAGGAGTTCGGCCACCTCAAACTGAGCGAGAAGCAGAGCCTCTTCGCAGCCCGCCTGACCATCATCTGTGTCAGCGTGGTGGGCGTGGTGCTGGCCCGCGACCCGGATTCCAGCGTCTTCGGCATCGTCAGCTTTGCGTGGGCCGGTTTCGGCGGCTCCTTCGGCGCTGTCGTCCTCTGCGCCCTGTTCTGGAAGCGCTGCAACTGGCAGGGTGCGCTGGCCGGTATGCTCTGCGGCGGCCTGATGGTCTTCGTCTGGAAGTACATCGTCAGCCCGCTGGGCGGCGTCTTCGGCATCTATGAGCTTCTGCCCGCCTTCCTCGTCTCGCTGGCCGTCTGCGCGGTGGTCAGCCTCGTGACCCCGGCTCCCACGGAGGATATTCTGGCCGAGTTCGACGCGGCAAAGTGACCGGAAAATAAACCAAAAACAGAGCGCCTGTGCTGAAACCCGGCACAGGCTCTCCTTTTATGCTTGTGTGACGCTTCCGTGCTCCACCCGGTATACCTTGTCAAACTGCT
>OOAC01001301.1_pt1 | contig 17510 bp, 19 predicted proteins | sample 1671041 | NCBI WGS metagenome assembly OOAC01 (sample SAMN06348116, study PRJEB24527) | human gut metagenome | biome: human gut; feature: ankylosing spondylitis patient; material: feces | host: Homo sapiens | place: China | collected 2015-10 | reverse complement strand
TGCCCAAGATAGTTAGCTGGAAACGGCTTGTGAAAATAGGTAGTCGCCGACTTGATTGAAAACCCCTGAGGAAGAGATTCTTCAGGGGTTTTATTATTGCAGAGAGAAGGAGAAGCACATGAGAACAGCGCATGTTGTCGTTTTGCCCTATGATCCCAAATGGAACGAGGATTTTTCTGCAATCCGGGCGGAGCTGGAAGCCGCGATGGGGGAGCTGGCTCTGCGCATCGAACATGTGGGGAGCACCTCCGTGGAAGGAATGTCGGCAAAGCCCTGCATTGATGTGGACGTTGTCATCCAGGACAGGACATGCCTGAAGGCGGCCATTGAGCGGCTTGCATCCATTGGATACGTCCACGAGGGGAACCTCGGCATTGAAGGGCGGGAAGCCTTTTGCTATACCGGCAAACCGCATTTGCAGCTGCATCATCTGTATGTCTGTCCGGCAGATTCCGAAGAACTACGCCGTCATATCACGTTCCGGGAATTCCTGCGCCAGAATCCGGATGCCGTGAAGCAGTACAGCAGAGTAAAAGAACAGGCTGCACGGCGTTTCCCCGATGACATCGAACGGTATCTGGAATATAAGTCTCCGTGCATTGCGGAGCTTTACCGGATGTGCGGTCTGGAAGATTGAAACAAAAACCGCCCCGCCGCTGGGAGTGCATCCCATGCGGCGGGGCGGTCGTGCTTTCAGGGCAGGCTCAGCGCTTTGAGACAGCTCTGCGGTAGACGACGAAGGCGATGGCGGCAGAGCAGGCCTCCGTGATCCAGAAGGCGTGCCAGACGCCGGTGGGGCCAAGGGTGCGGCAAAGCATCCAGGCCAGCGGCATGATGAAGAACACATAGCGGCAGAGGGAGATGACCAGCGAGGGCACCCCCTTGCCCAGACCCTCCAGCGCGCCGGAAGAGGTGGTGGAGACTGCCGAGACAACGAAGCCCAGGCAGATGATGCGCAGGGCCGTGGTGCCGATGGCGATGGTCTCCGGGTTGGAACTGAACAGGCCGATGAGGGAACCGGAGATGGTCAGGCAGAGGACGGTGCCAACGGCCATGATGGCGGCGCTCAGGCCCAGCGTCAGGTTGTAGAGCCTGGCGACGCGGCCATGCTCCCTTGCACCGTAGTTATAGCCGACCAGTGGGCGCATTCCCTGCACGATGCCGTTGGCGGGCAGGTACAGAAAGGTTTGGAGTTTGTAGTAGATGCCCAGAACGGTGACGTAGCTCTGTGAGAAGGCTGCCAGCAGGCCGTTGAGGAAAGTGACCAGCAGGGAGGGCAGGGCCAGATTCAGAATGGCCGGGATGCCGATGGCGTAAAGCTTGCCGTCCAGTGCGGGCTCAAAGTGCAGATGCCTGCGGCGCAGCCGGACCGGGAGGTCGGAGGTGGCGTAGCAGTAGAGGTAGATGCAGAGGGTGACGAGCTGGCCGAGGTTGGTGGCCAGCGCTGCACCGGCAATGCCCAGGGCAGGCACCGGGCCAAGGCCAAAGATGAGCACCGGGTCCAGTGCAATGTTGCAGACGCAGCCTGCGATCAGCGCGATCATCGTGGTGTTCATCCGGCCTACGGCCTGGAACATCTTCTCGAAGGCAAGGTCTGCCATGTTGACGATGGAAAACAGGAAGACGATGGTGGCGTAGAGGACGCCCATCGAGACCAGCGACTCATCCGAGGTGAACCGGCGCAGAAAACCCGGCATGATGGTGATGCCCGCCACGGTGCACAGCAGGCCGTGCAGGATCGAGAGAGCCATACCGTGGGTGGCGGAGATGTCCGCCTTTTCGCGGTCGCCTGCACCGAGGTGGAGTGCGATCTGCGCGTTGATGCCAATGCCGAATCCGATGGAGATGGCGTTGACGAGGTTCTGCACCGGGAACACCAGTGACAGAGCCGTCATGGCCTGCTCGCTGATGCGGGCGACGAAGAGGCTGTCCACGATGTTGTACAGCGAGTTCACCAGCATCGAGATGACGTTGGGCAGGGCCATGGAGACCAGCAGCGGGAGCACCGGTCTGGTTTTCATAAAGGTATCGTTCATTTTCTGCTTCCTTTCTGAGGGGATCAAACGGACACGGCCCGCGGTGCCCCCCAAAAAGGCGCAAAAAAACGCCGCACAATGGGGCGCTTCCGCGAACCATTGTGTGGCGAAAAGTAGCTCTGAAATGAATGCTGTAAAAATCCACACGATATTTTAGGAACCCTAGAATATCACGTTGGAAAGCGATTGTCAAGAGGGTCAGCCGAGAAGCTGGCTCTTGAGAGAATTGTAAGTGCTGCTCTTCTGGGACTCATAGGAGGCGAGGGCCTGATCAGCAAGTGCGGTGCTCTGGCCGTTCTCCCGCAGCAGCTTGCGCATCTTGTTCAAGATTGTATTGACCTCGCTGTCGCAAGAGGACTGCAGATTCTTCAGCTCAGAAGACTTGCTCATGACGATGGACAGTTTGCGGGACTGGGTCTGCTCATTGGAAGGCAGAGCGTGGTATTCGCTCTTGGCGGACTGGATGGCGCTGTTCAGTCCGCTCTCGGCGCGGGCCTTGACAGCGTAGAGCTGGTTGATGAGGTCCTGCAGCTCAGCATCGTAAGAGGACGGCGCAGCAGTCTGCTCGGTAGAAGCGGCAGTTGTGGTGGAGCTGGAAACAGCCTCTGCAGTGGAAGCAACAGAAGATGCAGTGCTCTCCGAGGAAGCGGCCGGAGTAGTTTCGGGCAGGTTGAAACGTTTCTTCTCCATCTCAGCCAGCGTGGTGTTGCCGGAAATCAGCTCCTCCATCTCCTGATGGGTCAGGGAAGAGAGAAGCTCAGACGTCTGCGCAGCCGTTGCGCCGGTGGCAGTCTTCGTGATGGCAGGCTGAGTGGGAGCGGTAGCAGCCGTAGTAGTATTCTGCTGGGTGGAAGTGGCTCCGGTGGTGCTGCCTGCCGCGTCCTCTGAACAGCCGGTGAGGAGCACGGTTGCGCCAAGGGCCAATGCGGTCAGGGAAATCAGGGCATTTCGGGTACGTTTCTTCATATCAAAACCTCATGGTAAAATCGTTTTTGGCAAAATACAACATCTATACTGTACCACGATTCCTCCATTTTGGCAAGAGACGATTTTTCGTGGCTGCGGCAAATGCTTGACAGCCCGCAGCGCAGACCCTATAATGGGGCCAACGGAACTGCAAAGGAAGATGGAACGATGAAATGGATGATCGCATCCGACCTGCACGGGTCGGCCAAATACTGCCGCCAGATGGTCGAGGCCTTTGAACGGGAGGGCGCAGACCGCCTGCTGCTGCTCGGCGACCTGCTCTATCACGGCCCCCGCAACGACCTGCCCGACGGCTACGCGCCGAAGGAGGTCATCCCACTGCTGAACGGCCTGAAGCCGAAGCTGTGCTGTGTGCGGGGCAACTGTGAGGCTGAGGTGGATCAGATGGTGCTGAGTTTCCCGGTGATGGCGGATTACTGCATCCTGCCGGTGGGGGAAAAGCTGGTCTACGCCACACACGGCCACGTTTATAATAAGGAGAACCTGCCGCCGCTGGCACCGGGGGATGTGCTATTGCACGGCCACACCCACGTCCCGGCGTGGGAGAGCTTTGGAGACGGAAACCTCTACCTGAACCCCGGCTCGCTGAGCATCCCGAAGGAGAACAGCCCCCACAGTTATATGACGCTGGAAGACAGCATATTCCAGTGGAAGGAGCTGGCGAGCGGGGAAGTGTATCACGAAATCATATGATAAACGGAAAAAGCCAGGCATTGCCTGGCTTTTTCCGTTTGTTTACTCTTCGTCCTTCGGGTTATCAAGTTCCTTGCGGCGCTTCTCGGCGACGTGCATACAGACTTGCAGGAGCACAAAGCAGAGAACGCCGGTGATGACACCTGGAATGAGCGCGATCAGCCAATGGCCGTAGGCAAGGCCGGTGACGACAGTGACTGCGACGCATGCAAACAAGGAACCTACCACGTTGGTGGTGGTATTTGCGCAGATGTGGCTGTCCCACAAGCCGTTGCGCAGGCACTCGATGATAGAGTAGCAGCAGCCGGCCATGAAGACAACGAACTCGCCGACCCACTGACTGCTTGGTGTGCGGAGAACGATCTGCACGAGGATGGCGAGGAGCAGCCCTGCCCACAGCAGCCAGAAGCCCCGTGCTTCGATGCGGAGCATGGTTTGCTCCTGCATCTCGTCAAACTGATTTTTCTTGCTGTACAGTGAAAATTTCATCGCTTATTCCTCCCAGAATAATTCGTCCAGTGTTTTGCCCAGAATTTTGCAGATGCTGCGGCAAAGGTTGATGGTGGGGTTGTACTCGCCCTTTTCGATGGCGTTGATGGTCTGGCGGGAGACGCCCGCCGCTTCGGCCAGTGCGCTCTGGGTCAGATCCTTTTCGGCGCGGGCCGCTTTCAGTTTCAGATTTTTCGGCATATTGTCACCTCGTACAATGGGATGGGAGGGTGAGCTCGTACCCTCTGACCAGAGCATATCACCTGTGCGACAAAATGTCAAGTATAATTTACAAAATGTCAGCGATACTGGGTTGCGTTTCGCAGGGAATCGTGGTATGATAGCACTGAAAAAAGAAGGAGGAGCTTCTTACCGGCGGCATTCCGTGCGGGCGGAAGGAGCATAGTCTTTTTTATTTCCGCAAAAGTTAGTCTAAGCTAACAAAAAGACAAAAACCGGACACAATGGCCCGGTCCTGATGCGATCCAGAGAGGAGAACCGAAATGGTGGAAACGATTTTGAAGGTCCAAGGGATGATGTGCGGTATGTGCGAGAGCCACATCAACGAGGTGGTGCGCAAGACGGCGCAGGTGAGCAAGGTGTCGTCTTCCCACACCAGAGGCGAGACGGTCATCGTCTCGGAGCAGGAACTGGACATCGAAACGCTGAAACAGGCCATCGCCGCCACCGGCTATACCGTGACCGGTGCCGAGACCAGACCCTACGAGAAGAAGGGCTTCTTCGCGTTCTGGAAGAAATAAAGGCCCGCGGGCAGTTCCGGTCAACGGCTGCTTCCCTGCCCCCAGAAGCGGTCCAGCTCCTCTTTGAGGGCCTCGGTGCCGTTCAGGTACTTGAGGTGCTGCCAGTGGCGGGGGAACAGGCGGGTGTACTCACTGTGGGCGAAGCGGTCGTCCAGAAGGAGGACGACGCCCCTGTCTCCGGCGGTGCGGATGACCCGCCCGGCGGCCTGCAGCACTTTGTTCATGCCGGGATACCGGTAGGCGTAGTCAAAGCCGGTGCCGGACTGTTCGTCGTAGTAGCGGCGCAGGATCTCCTGCCGGGGGTTCACCTGCGGCAGGCCGACCCCCACGATGGCACACCCGATGAGCCGGTCGCCGACCAGATCGACGCCCTCCCCGAAGATGCCGCCCATCACCCCGAACCCCAGCAGTGTCTGCGCAGGGTCCGGGGTGAATTTTTGCAAAAATGCCGCCCGTGCCGCGTCGTCCAGGCCGCTCTCCTGCGCCAGCGTGGCGATGCCCGGATACCGGGCCGTGAAGTCTTCGTAGACCCGGCGGAGGTAGGCGTAGCTGGGGAAAAAGGCCAGATAGTTGCCCACTTTTCCGCCGGCCAGCGCCGCCAGTGCGTCCAACACGGCGGGGATGCTGGCTTCCCGGTCCCGGTAGCGGGTGGAGATGCCGGGCAGGCAGTACAGCCCCAGATGGTCGGGCGGGAAGGGGCTTTCCAGGGCGACGGCGCGGGCATCCGGACAGCCCAGAACGCCCCGGTAGTAGCCCGGCGGGGTGAGGGTGGCGCTGAACAGCGCCGCCGCCCGCCCGCAGCCAAGGCTCGCGTCCACAAAGGCCGAGGGGTCGAGGCAGAGCAGTTCCAGCTCCAGCTCGCTGCCGCGGGCCGTGAGCTGGGTGACGAAGTGGGTGTCGTACCGGTCAGCTGCGCGGGTGATGTCCTGCACGGCAAAATAAAGTTCCAGCAGCCGGGCGTGGGCGTCGGCATCGGGGTTTTGCTCCAGCCAGTCCTGCAAAGGGGCCTGCAAGGCGTGGAGCGGCTTGAGCAGGGCGTCGGGCAGCTCCCGGAAGAAGACCGTGCCCTCCTGCGCCAGCAGCGGTTCGGGCAGGGCGATGCCCGGCGCAGGGGTCTCCTCCAAAAGGCTGGTCTGCCCGGCGGCGTCCGCTGCGGGCGGGGAAACGCCCCGGCGGGGAGCCAGCACGGCCACCTGCTTCCGCGCTTCGAGAAAGGCCCGGTCGGCGCGGGAAAGGGCTGTTTTCAGGCTGCTTTTGCCCCGGCCGAGGGCGCGTTTGACGTCGGTGAGGGCAGACTTTGCGAACCCTGCCGAGTACATCGCGCGGGCCCGGTCGGGGAGATTGTGCGCCTCGTCGATGAGAAAGAGCCAGTCGCCCGCCGCATCGAAGAAGCGGTGGAGCCGGACCACAGGGTCAAAGAGATAGTTGTAGTCACCGATGACGACATCGGCCCATGCACTCAGGTCAAGCCCCAGTTCGAACGGGCAGACCGTGAACTGACGGGCAGCGGCTTCCAGCGCAGCGCGGTCGAACTGCGGGGCACCGTCCAGCAGGGCGGCAAGGGCATCTTTGATCCGCTCGTAGTAGCCGTTGGCGTAGGGGCAGGCTTCGGGCAGGCAGGCGGGATGGCCCTCGGCGTCTTTGCAAAGGCAGACCTTCTCCTTGGCCGTCAGGGTCACGCTGCGCAGGGCCAGCCCCGGTGTGCTGGCGTGGAGCCGCGCGAGGGCATCCTCGGCAGCGGCCTGGGTCGTGCTGCGGGCCGTGAGGTAGAACAGCTTTTCGCCGCTGCCCGCGCCGATGGCCTTGAGGGCCGGGAAGAGGGCGCTCATGGTCTTGCCGATGCCGGTGGGGGCCTGACAGAATAGCCGGGTGCCGTTTTTCTGCCCGCTCCGGCCTGCGATGCAGGCGCGGTAGATCTCGCCCGCCAGTGCCCGCTGGCCGGGGCGGTAGGCCGGGAAGGGAAATGTCAGAGCCGTCAGACTGGCGGTGCGGGCCTCGGCCCAGACCATCTGCCGCCGTGCCCAGGGGGCGTACTGCCGCAGCAGGCCGGTGAGGAAGGCGTCCAGCTCCCCGGCGGTGAAGTGCCGGGTGTAGCGGGTGATCTCGTCGGTGTCGATCTGGTAATAGGTCAGCCGGACGCTGAGCCGCTCCAGCTGGTTCTGCGCAGCGTAGATGGCCCCATACACCATGCCCTGCGCCCAGTGGCAGGGGTTCCGGTCTTCGGTCAGCTCCTCGGTGGGGAGGGCCGTGGTCTTGATCTCGTCGATGACAACGGTGCCGTCTTCGTTCTGGATAATGCCGTCGGCGCGGCCTTCCAGCACAAACAAAAGGCCCTCCACCTCGCGCTGCGCCGTCAGATAGACCTCGGCAGCGTAGCCGTCGCCTGCCGCTTTTTGCAGCCTGCGGTGGATGCGTGCACCCTCGTTGGCGCGGTCGAAGCCGGTGAAGCGGCTGTCGATGCTGCCGGTGCGGAGCAGAAATTCCACCAGCTGCCGGATGGGCAGACGGATCGGTTGAGGGGAGGGCATGAACATTACCTCACTTTTACAACATTGCTTTGATCGTTTCCTCCGTCACCTTCTCGACCTCGGCGAAATCGACGGCGGCGCGGTAGTAGGTCTCCAGCTCGTCGTGGCAGCTCTTGGCCTGCGCCATGAGGGCGACAGCTTGGTCCAGCAGCTCGGTGGCGGCCCGCTCATTGAAGCGCAGGCGGGCGCGGAACCCGGCCATGTGCTCGCGGTCAAGGAAGCGGGTGCAGCGCACGGCCTGCACACCGGAGATGTGCACCGGGTGCCAGGGGTTATCCGTTAAAAAGGCCAGCCGCAGCGATGGGATGAAGAGATGGTCGATCTGGTCTTCGGGGTGCATGGCGCAGGGACAGGTGATGATCTGGTAGCCCCGCGCCAGCGCCTCGGCACGGATGAGCTCCAGCAGCAGGCGGGAGATGGCTCCGTAGTCATCGCGGAAGACGATATACCGGTCGGCCAGTGCCTGCACGGTGCCGTGATAGAAGACCGGCCCCTTGGGCGTGATGGCCGACAGCAGCCGCAGCTCCTCGCTGGGGCGGGCCGTGTCGGGCAGGCGGGGGAGCATCCGGGTGCAGAGGCGTTTGGCGTAGCGGCGCACCTTTTCAAAGTTGGCGCAGCAGGCTTCGGCGCGGCGGCTGTCCAGCAGGAGGCTCCCGGCTGAGGCGATATACCGCGCCGCCCGGCTGCGCAGGGAAGCATTCCGGGCAAAGAGCGCCTTGACTTCCTCACGGTGGAGGGAGAGCTTCGCAGCGTCGATGGTGTGGTACAGGCTCACCACGACCTCGTCGGCACCGGGGGCGTCCGGCTCCATCGTGTGGGGCGCGGTGGCGTCCAGAATGGCCTGCCGCTTTTCCGGGAAGATGACGCCGTCGAGGCTGTCGGGGTCGCTGGCGCAGTGGATCTTCTCGATGCGTTCCCCCTTCTGCTCGGCAGCCTGCGCGATGTGCTTCATCAAGGTGGATTTGCCGCAGCCCGGTCCGCTTTTGATGAGATAGAGCTGCATCCCCGGTTCGTGCCGCAGTGGCTCAAAATAGCCCTTGAACCCGGCGGGCGTGGTGGCTCCGAGGAAAAAATCAATCGAATCGGTCCGGATGTTTGTCATAAGGAACACCTCACTTTTGTTCTAGAATATGCAAAACAAAAGGAAAGTGTCACGGCGCGGTGCCGCTCAGTAGGTGTGCTCGCAGACCTCCTGGATCTTCTCCCGCAGGGCCAGAAAGTCGGCGAAGGCAGCAGGCTTGCTGCGGGGCTGGCGGAGAAGGGCGGCGGGGTGGTAGGTGGCCATGAAGAGGATGCCGTTTTTATTATAGAATTCGCCGTGCTCCCGGACCACCGAAAAGTCCTCCCGGATCATCCGCTGGGCCGCCACACGCCCCAGACAGACCACGATCTTCGGCTTGAGCAGACGGAACTGCTCCCGCAGCCAGGGCATACAGGCTTCGCTCTCAGCGGGCAGGGGGTCGCGGTTCTGCGGCGGGCGGCACTTGACGATGTTGGCGATATAGCAGTTCTTTTTGCGGTCCAGGTCGATGGCGAAGAGGTATTTGTCCAGCAGCTGGCCGCTGCGGCCCACAAAGGGCAGGCCCTGCTCATCCTCGCTCTGGCCGGGGCCTTCGCCCACGAACAGCACCTCGGCGTCCTCGGCACCCTGACCGAACACCACGTTCGTCCGCGTTTCGCACAGCCCACAGCTGCGGCAGGCAAGGCACTGGGCCTTGAGTGTTTCCCATTCCATATTTCGTTAAACCTCTCACAAACTAAATGACATTTTCTTAACGATTGAGCGTTTTATCTTCTGCTACAAAATATACCACAAAATTGCGGTTTTGTCTTGAAGTTTCCAGAGGTTGTGCTAAAATAAAAAAGAAGGGCAGGTCTGTGCTGCCCATGAATAATTGCAAAGTAATTTCGGAGGTAATCACAATGGCTGATATGTTTGCACCGCTGGTGGCCCAGCTGAAGGCAAACCCCAAGACGATCGTTTTTACCGAGGGCAATGACCCCCGCATCCTGGAGGCCGCAAGCAAGCTGCTGGCTGAGGGTGTGCTGAAGGTCGTGATGGTCGGCAACGAGGCTGAGTGCAAGGCTGCTGCCGCTGCCGGTGGTTTCGATATTTCTGCTGCTGAGATCATTGACCCGGAGAACTACGCCGGTTTTGATGAGATGGTCCATGCCATGGTCGAGCTGCGCAAGGGCAAGCAGACCGCTGAGGAGTGCACCGCACTGCTGAAGAAGTCCAACTACTTCGGCACCATGCTGGTCAAGATGGGCAAGGCCGACTGCCTGCTGGGCGGCGCCACCTACTCCACCGCCGATACCATCCGCCCCGCTCTGCAGCTGGTCAAGACCAAGAAGGGTGCCCACCTGGTGAGCTCCTGCTTCATCCTGGACCGCGATTGCGGCGAAGAGGGCCTGAAGCGCATCGCCATGGGCGACTGCGCTGTCAACATTGACTACACCGATACCATCGACAAGGCAACCGGCGAGGTCAAGGTTTCTGCTGCTTCCAAGCTGGCTGAGGTCGCTGTCGAGACTGCCAAGACCGCAAAGCTGTTCGGCATCGACCCGAAGGTCGCTGTCCTGAGCTTCTCCACCAAGGGCTCCGGCAAGGGCGGCACCGTCGCTCTGAGCCACGACGCTACCATCAAGGCTCAGGAGATGGACCCCGAGCTGGCTGTGGACGGCGAGCTGCAGTTTGACGCTGCCGTTGCTCCCGAAGTTGCACAGGTCAAGTGCAAGGGCAGCAAGGTGGCTGGTCAGGCCAACACCTTCATCTTCCCCTGCATCGAGGCCGGCAACATCGGCTATAAGATCGCACAGCGTCTGGGCGGCTATGCCGCTTACGGCCCCATCCTGCAGGGCCTGAACGCTCCCATCAACGACCTGTCCCGCGGCTGCAACGCCGACGAGGTCTACAAGATGAGCCTCATCACTGCCTGCCAGTCCTGAGCTTTTCTGAAGTAAGCATCCCAAGCCCCCGCCGGCCCGCCCGGCGGGGGCTTTTGCGGTTTGTGGGGGGAGCCTCTCAGAGCGCGAGGTGTTGAAAACAAACCTCTCAGGCTGCTTCGCAGCCAGCTCCCCTAGCAGGGGAGCCCTTGGCAGGCAGGGCCAGCCCTGCTGTCCGCATGGGCCCAATTGGGCGCAAAGCGCCGGGCCCTGCTCTCATTGGCAGCAACTGCAGTCCAGCGTTCACAACAGAGAAGGGCTTGCAATCTCCCTCCCGATATGTTATAATAATCAAGCACAAATTGTGCCTTGTCGGACAGCGCCTGCTGCGCGGTTCGACATACGGATGCGGGCCCTGTACGATGGGGCCGCTGTGAACCAGGTCAGGTGGGGAACCAAGCAGCCTTAAGCGGTGTGCCCTGTGCGTTTCAGTCAGCCTGCATTCGTATGTCGAGCTACGCAAGGCGGGGGTCAAACCCCGTCAGCGCTGTCCGTTTTTTATTGCAGAAAGGGGAGAAGCGGATGTATCGCGCGTTATACCGCAAGTGGAGGCCCCAGCGCTTTGAGGACGTGGTGGCGCAGCGCGGCATCGTGACGGCACTGCGCAACCAGATCGCCGCCGGCCGCGTTGGCCACGCCTACCTGTTCACGGGGGTGCGCGGTACGGGCAAGACCACCTGCGCCAAGATCTTCGCCAAGGCGGTCAACTGCCTGCACCCAAACAACGGCGACCCCTGCGGTACGTGCGAGATCTGCCGCGGCATCGACAACGGCAGCATTCTGGATGTGGTGGAGATGGACGCGGCCTCTAACAACGGCGTGGACGATATCCGCGACCTGCGCGACGAGACCGCCTACACCCCCAGCGCCTGCCATTATAAGGTCTATATCATCGACGAGGTGCACATGCTCTCAACAGCGGCGTTCAATGCGCTGCTGAAAACGCTGGAAGAGCCGCCCGCCCATGTCATCTTCATCCTGGCGACGACCGAGATCCAGAAAGTCCCGGCCACCATCCTGTCCCGCTGCCAGCGGTACGACTTCACCCGCATCGGGCCGGAGGATATCGCCCAGCGGGTGGAGTATATTGCCGGGCAGGAGGGGCTGGAGCTGACCACCGAGGGCGCGGAGCTGATCGCCCGGCTGGCCGATGGTGCCATGCGCGATGCGCTGTCCATTCTGGACACCTGTGCAGGCGTGACCGCCAAAGTGGACGCCGACGTGGTCCGCCGGATGGCAGGCGTCACCGACCGGAGCTATCTGTTCCGCATCTCGGACGCCATCGCGGCGCAGGACGCTCCCACCGCGCTGGCTCAGCTGGCCCAATTGCGGCAGCAGTCGGTGGATGTGAAGCGCCTGACCGAAGAACTCATCGCCCATTACCGCGCCCTCATGCTGGCGGCGCTGCCCGGCGGGCAGACACTGCTCTCCGGTGTGTCGCCGGAGGAAGAGACCTGCTACCTCGAAAAAGGGCCGCAGCTGGGCCAGAAGGAGGCCATCCGGGCCATCCGCACCTTGGGCAACGCCCTCGAACACATGACCCGCGGCAGCGACCAGCGCATTGAGCTGGAGCTTGCCCTCTTCAGCCTGTCCGAGCCGCCCCAGATGATGCAGCGGGCAGCGGTGGAAGCCGCACCCCGCCCGGCGGCCCCGCAGGAAACGCCCCGCCCCTTTGCGGCAGCGGCCCCGCCGCAGCCCTTTGTGAGCGTTCCGGTGGCCCCGGCAGCTTCTGCTGTGGAGTCCGCCGCACCGGTAACACAGACCGCGCTGGAGACGGCCGCGCCGGAGACGGCCGCGCCTGCCTCCATGGCAGACCCGGAACCGCAGCCGGAACCTCTGGTCAAAGCGGCCCCCACCGAGGACGACCTGCCGCCGCTTCCGGAGGAACCGCCGGTGCAGGACGCTGCCCCGCTGCCCTGGGATGAACCGGCCCGGCCTGCACCTCCGGCCCAGCCCGAAGCGGCTCCGTCCACGTCGGCAGAAAAACCGGCCCCGGCCCCGGTGCAGCCCAGCGCCGAGCATCCGGCAGACCCCGCCCTCAACAAGCCTCGCAGGGTGGCGGCAGAGGGGATCAACCCCTTCCCCCAGTGGGACGAGGTGGTCCGGCTGCTGCAGGAAAAAGACCCCATGCTCTACACCTACCTCAAAAAGTCGAAGGGCTACTTCGACGGGACCCGCGTCCTCATCGACGGCGGAAAGACCTTCCGGGACTTCATCCGCGCCAATAAGGACAGCCAGCGCCTCATCAAGAAGCTCATCGCGCAGGTGTCCGGCGTAGCCGTGCCCATCGGCCCCTACGAGCCGAAAGCTGTCCACCGCTCTGCCACCAACGCCGAGGAATCCCTCCGCCGTCTGGAACAGCTGGGCGTGGATGTGAGCATTGAGGAGAGTGCGAAACCTCTCCGTCATCGCTGACGCGATGCCAGCTCCCCTAAAAGGGGAGCCCTTGGCATATCGGGCCAGCCCTGCTGTTCGCTTGGGCCCAATTGAGCGCAAAGCGCCGGGCCCTGTCCGAATGGGTAGCGGCTGCGGGACTGCGCTCTAACAAGGGATACTAGGCAAGCACCCGTGAATCTTAACAGCGGAGCCCGGCTGTTGCCGATTACAGAAAACTTTGCTCGTCCAGCACAGCCACTACCGACTCGCCAGAGGCTCCCCTACCAGGGGAGCTGTCGAGCCGTAGGCGAGACTGAGAGGTTGTACAAAGGAAAGCGTATTCTTTCAGAACAGGCTGTTATAGTAAGCCCAACTAAGAGATTTCGATATCCCAAAATTCTATAGGATAATAAAGGAGAACTACGAACGATGAAAGCAAGAATGCCCGCAGGTTTTGGCCGCCCCGATATGAACGCCCTGATGCGTCAGGCGCAGAAGATGCAGGATGACATGAAGGCCAAGCAGGCCGAGCTGGAAGCCGCCGAGTACACCGGCAGCGCATCCGGCGAGATGGTCACTGTGAAGATGAACGGCAAGCACGAGGTACTCAGCATTTCCATCAAGCCCGAAGCCGTGGACCCCGACGACATCGAGATGCTGGAAGATCTGGTGGCTGCGGCCATCAACGCCACCGTCAAGCAGGTGGATGAGACCGCCGAGGCCGAGATGGGCAAGCTGACCGGCGGCCTGAATATCCCCGGCCTCTGAGCCGCGGGGAGGCGTCGCCATGAGTTATAATGCAGCCCCGCTGGACAAGCTGATCGAGGAGTTCAGCAAGTTTCCGGGCATTGGCACCAAAGGCGCGACCCGGATGGCCTATCAGGTACTGAGCATGTCGGATGACGAGGCCGCCGCGCTGGCGGGCGCCATCCAGGCGGCCCACACCCGGCTCCACCGCTGCCGCGTCTGCCAGAACTATACCGAGGCCGAGCTGTGCCCCATCTGCGCCAGCGCCAAGCGGGACCACTCGGTCATCTGCGTGGTGGAAAAGCCCCGCGACGTGCAGGCGTTTGAGCGCACCCGCGAATACCGGGGCCTGTACCATGTGCTCCACGGCCTGATGAACCCGCTGGACGGCATCACGGCCGAGCAGCTCACCGTCAAGGAGCTGCTGGCCCGCCTGAGCACCGACGAGGTGAAAGAGGTCATCATGGCCATGAACCCCACCGTGGAGGGCGAGGCCACCGCGATGTATCTGGCCAAGCTCATCAAGCCGCTGGGCATCAAAGTCACCCGTCTGGCCTACGGCCTGCCCGTGGGCGGCAATCTGGAGTACACCGACGAGAACACCCTGTACAAGGCGCTGGAAGGCCGCGGGGAACTGTAAACCCGGCAAAAGTTTACAATTCCTTCAAAAACGGGCCTTGCAAAACCGCAAAAATGTGATATACTAACAAAACGAGACCAGAACAGAAAGGAGGCGTGCCCCATGGCACCTGCAAAAGAGCGTCCGGCCACAAAGACCATCGCCACCAACCGGGAAGCACGCCACGAATACTTCGTTCTGGAAGCGCTGGAAACAGGTCTGGAGCTGAAAGGCACCGAGGTGAAGAGCCTGCGGGCTGGCGGCGTCAACCTGAAAGACAGCTGGGTCGATATCGAGGACGGCGAACTTCTGGTCAAGGGAATGCACATCACCCCCTACGACCACGGCAACATCTTCAACCAGGACCCCATGCGGGTGCGGCGTCTGCTGGCCCACAAGAACGAGATCCGGCGGCTGCACCAGCAGTGCAAGCTGCAGGGGTATACGCTGGTTCCGCTCTCGCTCTATTTCAAGCATGGCCGCGTGAAGATGGAGCTGGGCTTGTGCAAGGGCAAAAAGCTCTACGACAAGCGCGCCGATGCCGCCAAGCGCGACGCAAAGCGCTCCATCGACCGGGCCGTCAAGTCCAACGGCACGTATTACTAAGATTCTCCGGGCTGTTCCAGCCGGACGAAACTCTGCTTCACCGCACACCCTCACCGGTGTGCGTTTCATGGGGGCGTAAAGGTTTCGACGGGGGGAGCGAGGCCTGGGCAGCGGGTAGCAGTGGGGGAACTGCTCTAAACTCCTCCAAAAAATTAACTGACAACAATAATTATCAGTTGCTCGCAGCCTGAGTGCTGCGCGTTCCGCCCACTCTTGTGTCGTGTGGGGCCGGGGCGTCCTTTAGACACAGCACCTGAACGGACCTAAGCTTTGCGGACCGGCAGGAACTCATGAAGCTACCAATGCGCTAGCCTGGCGACCGGCGTGACGCGGAGGGAATGTTGTTGATCGCCTGCACCCGGAGACACCTACGCTGAACTCTTTTCGGACATGGGTTCGACTCCCATCGCCTCCACCAGTAAAAAGAACGCTGATTTGTTAAAAATCGGCGTTCTTTTCTTTTTGGAAACCCACTTAGCAACCCACTTGGGATTTCGTGATAGAAGAAAACGCCGCTCTGGACAGAAGATGATTTGTCCAAGGCGGCGTTTGTTTGTCACCCTCTTACCACGGCATTGTACACCATCTCCAAGAACTGCACCGCGCTGGGGCAGCCGGTGAGCGGGTACACGGCCATCACGCGAACCGCGTCCGGGTTGACCTCCCACGCCAGCTTCGCGGCCCGGCGGACAACACCCTGAATGGCTTTCCACTTGCAGTGCTGCGTCTCTGCAATGGGCTCGTAGAGTTCCTTCTGGACCGCCTCCAGCCGGTCTTCCTGCTCGCAGATGCGTATGATACACTCCCGTAGAGCGCGGTAGGAGCGAAAACTGCGGGTGATGCCCAGCGGGCGGAGCACATCGTCGATCTTGTTGCTCAGGGTTTCGTTTACGTCAATCATGTTTGCACATCCTTTCCAGTTAATCCAACTTTAACCGGAAACTGCCGAAATGTGTCAAATGCGATAGAATGCGACGATATGTGTCAGAATGCGATAAACAAAAACAGCCCCACCATCCGGAGATCATCCGAGACGGTGGGGCGGTTATGTTTTATCAATGAATTTTATTGATGATTTTTATGGGTCTACAAAACCAATGTAATTGATTTTACTTTTCTGCCGTAAGATTGAGCGAATACAGAAGAGTGATTGCTGTTATCTTAAGAAATTTTCATTTTGGTCGTTCATCTATTAAATATAGGGAATTCAACAAGCCAAACTAACACTTGAATGTTAAAATTAATTAAAATTTAACATTTATGACATATAATTCAGTGGAAGCAATTGAAAAATTCAAGAAACTGTTATATATTATAATTGAAAGGAGGGAAGTGCATATGATGGCGCCTGTACCCGTACAAGCAGCATGCAACACAATTCTTTGTAAAGCGTTCAGCGAACATATACCCGTAAGCCCTATGAAACTCCAAAAGTTGCTCTATTTTTCCTATAGGCAGTATCTTCGAAACACAAATGGTCTACCATTGTTTAGTGAACAATTTGAGGCATGGCCATATGGTCCTGTTCTTAGAAGCGTATACGATGAGTTCAAATCTTTCCACGGTGACCCAATCACAATGTTTGCGAAAAATGCAAATGGAAGTGTAAGTGTGATTTCGTGTCAGAATGCTCCTGAAGCATGTAGAGCAATCGATTCTACTTGGGAACTTTACAAAAACAAGAGCGGTATTGAACTATCACAAATCACGCACCTGCCTGGTTCTGCATGGCATAAAGCGATGGCTTCCAGAGATATTTTCCTTAAAAACGAAGATATTCAAAGGGAGGACGTCAAGTAATGCCTTCTGAATATGAACCACAACATCCTGAAACTGAACAGGAGGTTCCTCCTGAAGTTAATCAAACTGTCAATATAACAAACGAACTATCACCAGCTTTTGTGGCAAATATGGAGCGTGCCAATCTTGCAAAGAAAGCAGAGCAGGAAATCCATCTGAAAGACAACGCTTTCTGGTTGCTTTGCGGCTGTCTAGTTGGGTGTCTTTTTCTATTTATCTTTGATAGCGTTGCTGGATTTTTCGGAAAAAGTTCTAGTGATACGTTGACGAACCTTTTGGATTTAGGAAAAACAGTAATTACCTTCTTATTGGGTTATCTTTTTGCATACGAAAAAATCAGAAAATAAACAAAGGCCGCAGCCCCATCGTGGTGGGAACTGCGGCCTTTACTGTGTCTTATTCTGTTTTCTCCGCCCTCTGCTTGAGCACGTCCACAGCCTTGGTCAATGCTTCAGGAATCGGCACACCCATGAGCCCGGCATTCTCGATGATCGAAATCGTTTCGTTGCAGATGAACGCGATCACCGTAGCATCGCGGATAAAGCTCGACCCGATGATGGCATCCAATCGGCAGGCTACCAGCACCACTAGCAGGCTCACGCCCTTGCGGCACAGGCCCTTCCAGCCTGCCCGGCTTTCCAGTGTGCCGGTTTTGGTCTTCGGGCTGGTATGGAACACACCAGCCACTACAAGACCGGTGATGTAGTCGATGGCCATGAAGATCACCAGCGTCTGCAGCGCGGTATCCCAGCCGCCGAACAGGGCCGCAACGGCCCCACCCAAAAGCCCGACATAAGTACACAATTCTCTGCTGCTCATCGTTATGCTCCTTTCATTTTGCCCAGCCCTGCCTTTTTGATGATGGCCGGGTAGTCCTTGTAGGCGCGGCTCAGATCGACAGGGCCGTCGATGCCCGCCACAT
>OOAC01001298.1_pt1 | contig 17535 bp, 15 predicted proteins | sample 1671041 | NCBI WGS metagenome assembly OOAC01 (sample SAMN06348116, study PRJEB24527) | human gut metagenome | biome: human gut; feature: ankylosing spondylitis patient; material: feces | host: Homo sapiens | place: China | collected 2015-10 | reverse complement strand
GGGATCAGAATTTGTATGGAAGATGTGGGAAAAAGAATGGTATCAGAAACTCAAAAGGATACATGTTGATTATTTACAGGACAGAGAGAAAGTTTATTACCTTGTTGCAAAAAAGTTATATAAACTTATATAAGGAAAGTTTAAAATAAATCAATAAAATAGGATGGTATTTTCGATAAATAGAACTTGCAATCGAGGAACTCCTATATTATTGTAAGACGAAGCATAGAAATTCTTTTTTTGACAATTCTTATAATCTATTCATGTCGGAAGATCGTGCTTTTATTCCATTATGAAAACATTCTAAAAGCAGGAGATTCTGACCTGACGCATTCCCGATGTTATTTGCATTACATTTATAGCCTGAATAGTACAAATAGTACGCATTGGGTGTATGTTCTATCAGTATCCTCTGCCTTGAACAAAGGAGGAGCAAAATTTATGGGGAATGTGGCAGTTGCAATGCAAGAATATCTTGGGGATGTCGAACGGTTTGCGGATCTGTTCAACGGTGTCTTTTTTCACGGCGAACAAGTCCTTGCGCCGGAACAGTTATGTGAACAATCGGAGTGCTATAATATGTGCAAAGCATTAATGGAGATTAGGGAAGAAGGACAGGAGATTGGCGAAAGAATCGGCGACAATAGCAGAACCAGAATTGTAGTCACAAACATGTTAAGAAGAGGATATTCTACGGAAGACATCTGCGCAATTGCTGAGTGCAGTGAACAGTTAGTTGATGAATTAAGAGAAAGCCTTTCGGAGTAAAAGTATAGCATGTAACTGCGGGACGCAGCGTCTATTCCACGCCCCGCAGGATAACTTTCCCCACATATTTCCGGGCCAGTTCCTCCATCTGTTCCAGTTCCTCTCTGGAAAATGCGCCGAACGGATCTACACCGCCCGGTTTCACATCGTCACATTCCGCTGTCTGTATCATCCGGTACAGGCAGTTTTCATTCTCTTCGTAATTCTGAAGATAATACGCAGGGCATCCCGCAATCCATTTACCAATTTTCTCAAATTCCGCCACGGTATGAATTCCCTTCACCACCGTAGTGCGGAATTCATAGGGGATACCGCTGCTTTTCAGGATGCCGATACTCTCCTCGATGCGGGAGATATCCATATGCGGCAGTCCCGCCGCCCGGGCATAATTATCCCTGGACGCCTTAATATCCATCGCCACATAATCAATCAGGTGCTCCTGCAACAATTCCCACAATACCCCCGGCATATACCCGTTGGTATCCAGCTTAATGGGATACTCCAGCTCCTTGATCTTTTGCAGGAACGCCCGAAGGTCCCGCTGCAGAGTCGGCTCTCCGCCGGTGACGCAGACGCCCTGGAGAATCCCCTGCCTTTTTTTCAGGTAAGAGAGTACTTCTTCCTCCGGAATGAGCGGCTGGCAGCCGGGATCCAGCACCAGTTCCCCGTTGTGGCAGAACGGACAGCGAAAATTGCAGCCTCCTGTAAAAACAGTGGCTGCAATATGTTCCGGATAATCTAATAAAGTTGTCTTGTTAAAACCATGTATCTGCATAGTCTAAGTCCTCGGCATAGTGGAATCCCGCACCACCAGTTCTCCGTCGAACACGCAGTGCTGGTGCTTCGCCTTTTTCCCGATGATGTCGAACAGGATCCGGGCCGTCTCTCTCGCCATGCTGTCCACCGGCTGCTTTAAAGTCGTCAAGGACGGGATAACATATTTCCCGATTTCCACACCATCAAAGCCTGCCAGAGAAATATCCTCCGGCACCTTGTATCCGGCATCAGACAAGGCTTTCCCGGCACCGATCGCCAGCATATCGGAGATTGCGAAGATCGCCGTGCACGGAATCTGCTTCTCGAGGAATTCCTTCGTCACCATATAGCCATTCTCCAGGGAGTAATCTTCCAAATCGCTCCTCATAGGCAGGATCAGTTCTTCTCTTACTTCTATTCCGTTATCCTTCAACGCCTTTTTATAGCCCTCCAGACGCAGCTTACCGATGGAAGCATCCGTTTTGCGGGCACAGAGGATTGCAATATCCTTATGTCCGTTCTTGCACAGATAGTCCACCATCTTGTAGCTTTCCTTGGTATCATCCACCGCTACGGAGGAATAGGTGTTGCGGCTGAAGCCCTTGGGCAGCATTCCCGTGGTACTTAAGATAAACGGCACATGAAGCTGTGCCAGCTTTTCCTCACTGTGCACCAGATAACCGCCGAGGAAGATAATGCCGCGAAGTCTTTTTTCCTTGACCAGCTTCAGTGCCACTTCCACTTCGTCCTCGTCATAGTCTACATGCTGCAATACCATGGCGTAAGATTTTTCCTTGATCTCTTCTTCCAATACCTTGATCATCTGGCTGAAGAAAGAGTTGTTAATACCTTTGACCAGTACTGCAATTGCCTTGGCATCCTGACGTTTCAGGTTTCTGGCACTGTTGTTGGGTACGTAGTTATTCTCTTTGATCACCCGCATGATCATTTCCTTGGTCTCAGGATTGATGTCCGGGTGGTTATTTATGGCACGGGATACCGTGCTGACACCGACACCGCAGATTCTTGCGATGTCTTTGATCGTGATTTCCTCCATGGAGCGCAAACCTTTCCAAGCCTACAGACCTATCTGCCGTACAGCTTCGTCATACTGCGGATCCGTCCTGCAAGCTCCTTTGTAAAATCTCCGTTCCCCATTCTCCACTTCCAGTTGATGCCCAGTGTGGAAGGAATGTTGATGCGGGCCTCCGATCCCAGTCCAAGATAATCCTGCATGGGAATGATCGCCAGATCCGCTACGCTGGACATTGCGGCACGCACAAATTCCCAGGGAAGCTGCTCTCTGGGAATCGGCTCTCCGTCCGCATTTTTCAGACGCAGATAGTCGTCACAGAGCTTTTTGTCAGCTCCCTTCAAGGTGTCATACCACCCCATCACAGTATCATTATCATGAGTTCCCGTATATACCACGCAATTATGTGTATAATTATGCGGCAGATAATCACTTTCCTCACGGGAATCAAATGCAAACTGCAAAATTTTCATACCTGGATAACCGGATTTCTTCACTAATTCTATCACAGATGGTGTTAAAAAGCCAAGATCTTCTGCAATAACTTCTTTTTCTCCCAATTTTTCCTTCATGGAACGGAAAATATCATATCCCGGTCCATGTTCCCAGTGGCCGTGCTCCGCAGTGGGTTCCCCATAGGGAATCGCATAATAAGCATCGAATCCACGAAAATGATCGATACGTACCACATCATAGCGTTCAAAGCAGGCTGCCAGCCGCTGCATCCACCAGGCATAACCGGTCTCCTTGTGATGTTCCCAGTTATACAGAGGATTGCCCCACAGCTGTCCGGTGGCGGAAAACGCATCGGGAGGGCATCCCGCCACTGCTACCGGCTCACAATTCTCATCGAACTGGAACAGCTCCGGATTCGCCCAGGCATCTGAGCTGTCAAATGCCACATAAATGGGAATATCCCCAATAATCTTGATGCCGTTATCGTTGGCATAGGTCTTTAGTTTCTCCCACTGTACCTGGAACAGATACTGCTGGAACTGGTAAAACATAATCTCTTTCGCATATTTTCTGCGATATTTGTCCATGGCAGCCGGGGTTCTCAGCTTGATATCCTCTTCCCAGGCTGCCCAGCAGATGCCGCGGAAACCATCCTTGATGGCCATATAAAGTGCATAATCCTCCAGCCAGTATGCATTCTTCTGTACAAACTCCTGAAATCTCGCATCTTCTTCAATATGGCTGTTATCAAACGCTTCCTTCAACAGGCGGAAACGGCTCTTATAGATTTTGCCGTAATCCACGGAATGGATATCCGTGCCGAAGTCATAGGTATTGCACTGCTCTGCGGTCACATAGCCTCTCGCCACCAGATCCTCGGGATCAATAAAGTAGGGATTACCCGCAAAAGTGGAAAAAGACTGGTACGGAGAATCTCCATAGCTGGTGGGTCCTAATGGCAGAATCTGCCAGTAGGCCTGACCGGCTTCTTTTAATCTGTCAATAAATTTATATGCTTCCTTGGAAAAGCAACCGATTCCGTAGCGGGACGGCAGGCTGCTCACCGGCAGTAATATTCCGCTTTTTCTCATATTAATAACCACATCTTTCTATTTTTTAGCCCTTAACTGCACCGGCTACCACGCCCTCGATAATGTACTTCTGACAGGTCAGATAGAAGACGATAATAGGGATTACGGACAGTACCAGCAGTGCCATCATGGCACCCAGATCCTTTGCACCGTAAGAACCTACCAGGTATTGTACTACAACCGGTATGGTCTTGTAATTAGTACTCAGGCCGATCACCAGATAAGGCAGCAGATAGTCGTTCCAGATCCACATGGCATTCAGAATGGCTACGGTGATGGCTGTGGGCTTCAGGATCGGCATTACGACACCGAAGAAGGTCTGCAAAGGGTTGCATCCGTCGATCATGGCTGCCTCTTCGATGTCCAGTGGAATCGATTTGATGAATCCACAGAACATGAACACGGACAGGCCGGAACCAAATCCCAGATACAGCAGCACCATTCCGGGAGGGTTGTTCAGGTGGGTCATATTAGCCAGCTTGGACATAGTGAACATTACCATCTGGAAAGGCACGATCATGGAAAATACGAACATGTAATACAGCACATTGGTCACGCCGGTTTTCACTCTGGTCAGATAGTACGCAGTCATGGAAGTGAACAGAATGATCGCTGCCACGGAAAATACAGTGATAAATGCAGACCAACCGAAAGCTGTGAAAAAACCGGTTTTTTCAATACCGTTCACATAGTTGGTCAATCCCACAAAGGTCTCTGCGGTAGGCAGTGCAAACGGATTGTTGCTGATGAACAGTTTTCCCTTAAAGGAGTTGATCAGCACGAAGAAAATAGGTGTTAAAAATGCAACTACCAGCAGACACAGGATACAAAATATGATCACATTGGAAGTTTTTTTCTTAGTCATTATTGTTCTACCTCCTTACGTCTGGTAAGTACCAGCTGTCCCAGGGCTATGACTGCCACAACGATGAAGAACAGTACTGCTTTTGCCTGACCGACACCTTCGTAACCGTTTCTGCCGTAGAAAGTATTGTAAATATCCAGAGCCAGCATTGCGGTCTTTTTGCTGGGAGCACCGGCAGTCAGCGCCAGGTTCTGGTCAAAGAGCTTGAAACTATTGGATACAGTAAGGAACAAACATATAGTAATAGATGGCATAACCATCGGAATTTTCACTTTGAATAAAGTCTGTAACGAAGTAGCTCCGTCAATCTGTGCTGCTTCGATCAGGTCTGTAGGTACATTCTGTAGTCCGGCTACATAAATGATCATCATATAACCGATCATCTGCCAGTTCATCAGGATGACCAATCCCCAGAAACCATAGGTAGGATTAGCTACCAGTGTGGTCTCATATTTCAACAATACCGCATTGATCATCTGCTGCCAGATATAACCCAGGATGATACCACCGATCAGGTTCGGCATGAAGAATACGGTACGGAACAGGTTGGTTCCTTTGATCTTTCTGGTCAGTGCCAGTGCCAGAATGAACGCAAACACGTTAATGGTAATGATAGATACAACAGAAAACTTTAAGGTAAAACCGAATGCGTTGACAAAATCTTTGTCCGCAAAAATTTTAATATAATTATCTAAGCCTACAAATTGCGCGTTTGTAATCGTCTTAAATTTGCAAAAGGACAGATATACGCCCATAACAAACGGTATGATAAATGCAAAGGAAAATGCGATCAATGTAGGCAGTACAAAAATGGGAAAATATCGTTTTAATGTCTTTTGCATAAGCCTTCTCCTATTAATTCCTTTTTACATGATATTCCGGGTTTTACAAACACGGGGGCCGTGGTACCACCACCGCCCCCTGTGTCTGAAGTTATATAAGATGGATAACGATTCAGAATAGTTATAAGTTGAGATCAATTAGTTAGCTGCGGTTGCGGCCTTTTCAGTTGCCCATTCGTCAACTACTTTTGTCTTTACAGCGTCCCAGTCGATGGAACCGGAAGCATACTCCAGAAGAGCTGCACCGAAGTCATCCTTGAACTGCTGGCTGGGGAAGGAAGTGAAGTTCCAGGATACAGATGTCTTGGAGGTATCTGCCATGTAACGAAGAACTTCCTGTGCCAGAGGATCGGTGGGCTTTTCATCATCGCTGAAGGTATCGAAAGGAGCGATGAATCCAAGGTCGTTGGTTACTGCTGCCTTACCGGTCTCAGAAGAGAACAGCCATTCAACGAATGCGATAGATGCTGCCTGATCCTCAGCAGAAGCTTCCTTGTTGATGCAGAAGAAGTTCTCAGTACCGGTGCACAGTCCCTGGTTCTCTTCACCTTCAACTCCTGTATAGATAGGAAGGAACTTAACATCCTCAGCCTTAACGGTGTTACCGTCTACGCCATTGATCTGGCTCCAACCCCAGTTACCGTTCTGTACCATTGCTGCCTGACCCAGAGCGAACTCAGCCATGGAGTCGTCTACAGACTTGCTTCCCAGCAGACCGGGTGCTGTGCAGGAGTTGTTGATGTACAGATCAAAAATGTTCTTGAAGTTATCGGAGTAAGTGAACTCCAGAGTGTCGGTATCGGTGATACCCTTGTCCTTGAACTCGTAGTATACAGGGATGTTAGCCAGATGAGTCTGCCATCTCCAGTCTTCACCGGGAGTCAGGGATGTGGAAGCGAATACGCCTTCAATACCCAGCTCATCTTTCTTAGCCTGCATATCTTCTACAACCTCTTTTAACTTAGCGAAGTTGTTGATCTCATCCATGCTTGCTGCCTTAGCGCCGTCCAGTGCGAAGTACTTCTGCATGATAGCGTCGTTATAAATGATACCATAACCCTCTACTACGTAAGGGATTCCGTATACACCACCGTCTTCGCCGGTGATTGCCAGGCTCTTATCCATTAACCAGCTGTACAGGTCTGTATCCTTTAAGTCTGCGCAGTAGTCTTTCCAGTTCTGATAACCGATAGGTCCGTTGATCTGGAACAGGGTAGGTGCTTCCTTGTTAGCGATCTCAGACATCAGTGTCTGCTCGTAGGTACCGCTTGCTGCAGTTACAACCTTTACAGGAACACCGGTCTCCTCGGTATATTCCTTAGCCAGCTTCTGCCATACTTCGTCAACTTCAGGTTTGAAGTTCAGATAGTATACAGAGCCTGCTGCCTCTGCGGTCTTCTCTGCCGCCTCGGTAGTTGCTGCTGCGTCCGTCTTGTTGTCGGTAGCAGGGGTGGTTGCTGTTGCATTGTCAGCATTTCCGCAACCGGTCAGCATGGAAGCTGCCATTACTGCACAAAGTAAAACACTTGCCAGTTTCTTCTTCATAATCTTACCTCTCCTTTTTTGTTAGAACGGGAACCCTTCATAATTCTTGCCATACTCCCGTCAGGTTGTCGGAAACGGTTTCGGTATTGTTCCCGGTAACGTTTCCGTTGCTGTAATTAGAAAATAGCACATTCACGAACTGGTTGCAAGTGCTTTTCTGTAAATCCCTGGAAGTTTGTATATTGTTATCAAAATACTTCTCGCAGTTTTGTGCATTTTCACAATGACTTTATAATTCTTCTGCCGCTTATATTCTTTTTTCAAATAATTAACCCCTCGAGCGGACTGTTTCCTACTCGATTTTTATACTTTGTACACCATCTCGCTTAAAAGCTCGATGATGTACATTCGCCAGGTACAGATTCTTGTGCAAGCACAAATCTGTACCTGGCTCATCGTATACACAAAAAGAGGTGCCGCCTCATCCTTCTGCAGCACCTCCCGGGTTCTTTTTTCTATTTTATTTTTACAGATACTTTTTCCAGCCTTCCGGCAGATATTTTGCCGTGCTGCGGAGCATATCCCTTACCAGCTCTTCCACCTGTTCTCTGGAAGCTCTTCCTTTGACCTGCGGATCCTCCAGGAATGCTTCCACCACCAGATCAAAATCACACAGAATAGCTGCTTTCAGAATCCGCTCATGGTTTGCCACATGGGGATCCACCAGCTCCTTGATCTGCTCCGGAAGCTCTCCGGCATACAACGGGCGGATGGCATCTCTCTCGAATACCGCATTGGTCTCTACAACCGCACTTTCCGGCAGATTGGCAATCTGATGTCCGGTATTGGGAATATTGACATTGCTGATCTTGCGGGTCAGTCCGCAGAGTGCCTTGATCAGCTGGATACCTTCCTCCCCGGTAGGCTTCAACTCGATCTCTTCCTCACCGGCTGCCAGTCTCGCGCTCTTTGCCAGACGTTCCTGCAGATCCTTCTTTCTCCAGTCTACGGTAGTCAGACCGAATTTCCATCTCTTTACCGTCTCGGGATCTTTCAGGTAACTGTCACCCACACCGGGCATGAATTCCACCAGATGCCTGTCGCCTGCTGCTGCGATCAGACCATATTTGCGGAACAGATCAAATTTCACAATATGGGCACACTCGAAAGTAGAGTTCGCCCAGTTTTTATCTGCTTCTTTGTAGCCGTCTTCCTTATGCTCCCCGGTATATTTCCGGTAAATGGGGAACAGATCGATTCCCTTATAGGAAGCATAGTCGAACCAGGTGAAATGGTTGATACCCAGTACATTGACCTGAATATCCTCACGTTTCACATCCTTAAGCCCCATGGTCTCTTCCAGAATACCCTTTAACACTTTCTGGGTACCGAATACTTCATGGCAGCATCCAAAAGCTTTGATCTCCGGAAAAACGTAGTACAAAGTCTTCACGCACAGGGACATGGGGTTGGTGTAATTGATGACCCAGGCTTTCGGTGCATATGCCCTGATGGCCTGTGCGATTTCCACATACATGGGAATCGTACGCAGTGCTCTCATGGCACCGCCGGGGCCTGCGGTATCTCCTACAGACTGATAGATTCCCAGTCGTTCCGGCATATGTACATCCACAGCCATCTCATCAAAAGTTCCCGGCAGAATAGAGATCACGATGAAATCCGCACCGGTCAATGCGGACTGTAAGCTGTCAGAAACAGTATAGTTCCATTTGCCCACCACATCCTCTCTTGCAGAAAGTCTGTTGCCGATGATCTCATTGTGTTTTGCCGCCTCCGCATCAATATCATACAGGCGGATGGTTCCGGACAGTTCTTCATCCATGGCCAGATCCGTCATAAATGTCCATGCCCATCCTCTGGAACCACCGCCAATATAGGCGATCTGTAAATCTTTTACCTTTCCGTCTGCATACTCCATTTTTGTATCCTCCTTATGTGTTTCCGGTCCTTGGGATCCTCTGCTCCATCGGCCCGTACTGCCTTCTCTATATTGCACATTATAGCCTATGGCTGTATAATAATCTTGCTATTATTTGCGTATTTTTTTCCATTTTCGTACTATATTGACTTTTGTTTTTATACAAGCCCATAGATTTGTAATATAGCCTGCGCATACTGTTTTTCAGAATGCAGTCTAATATAGCACTAATATAGCATAGGAAAAAGGAGATCACTATTATGTTTGAAACAGGGGATTTTCAGACACCGGCTCCACCGGAATCAGGTGTTGCGGGCAATGCTGTTGCTTCGACGCCTCAGGATCACTGGCTCTATAATGAGCTTGTAGACGGATTCCACATCGACCGTGTTGTACGGGACTATAATTATTCCATGGATATCCGTCACATTCACGAAGAATACGAGATTTATTATCTTTTAGAGGGGGAACGGTATTATTTTATCAACCAGCAGACCTATCTGGTCACCCCGGGAACGCTGGTCTTCATTGACAAGGAGCAGATCCACCGCACCGGTATGGCTTCCGCCGGACCACATCACGACCGGATCGTTTTAGGAATCATGGAAGAGCCCTTTTCTGCCTTTCTGGCATCTTTCGGAGGATTGCAGCTGCAGAGTTTTTTCACGGAGCAGGGCAGTATTCTGACACTGCCAGAAGAAATGCGCCCCTATATCCAGTCTCTGTTGCAGGACATTGCCTCTGAGCTGATCCACAAAAAGCCCGGCTATCTTCTGGGCGCCATGACGAAGCTGGCAGAATTTTTCATTGCCGTGCTGCGCTTGCAGCCCGAGGGTCCCGTTGTCTCATCCCCGGCCAGACATTCGAACCCGAAGTATCAAAAGGTCGATGAAGTGGCGCACTATATTGTAGAACATTGTACTGAGCGGATCTCTCTGGAGGATCTCGCTGGGCGGTTCTATATCAACAAATTTTACCTGAGCCGTATTTTCAAAGAAGTCACCAGTTTTACCATCAATGATTACCTGAATGTCAACCGCATCAAAAAAGCCCACCGGCTCCTTCTGGAAACGGATGACAGCATCACTTCCATTGCGGAACAGTTGGGCTATGAAAATATTACTTATTTTGAACGGGTGTTTAAAAAATACCGGAATATGACACCGTTAAAATACCGGAATTATTATCGGTCGGAGACGGAGTGACCTATGAATCTGCAGCTGTCTGAACGTATACTCCTTGTCTGCTTCATGATAAGCCGCTCTACAACAGATCACTCAGTCGTGCAAACTGCTCCAGTGTCAATGCCTCACCTCTTACGGTAGGGGACAGGCCCATCTGTGCCAAGGCTGCTGCCGCGGATTCCTTGGTGATGCCTGGGAGGCCCGCATTTCCCAGACCGTTCACCAGGGTCTTACGGCGCTGGTTGAAGGAAGCCCGGATCAGGGCGAACATCTTCTTCTCATCCTTCACCTGTACCGGCGGTTCTTCGTAGCGGGTCAGGCGGATGACCGCGCTGCCCACATTCGGTCTCGGGATGAAGCAGTTGGGCGGTACATTCGCCACGATTTCCGGCTTTGCATAATACTGCACCGCCAGAGACAGGGCGCCGTAATCCTTCGTGCCGGGGCCTACCTGCATACGGTCCGCCACTTCCTTCTGCACCATGATGGTGATGCTCTTCAGCGGCACACGGCTCTCGAATAAGCCCATGATGATCGGTGTCGTTATGTAATAGGGCAGGTTTGCCACCACCTTGATGGGGCGTCCTCCGTTTTTCTCTTCCACCAGCCGGTTAATGTCCACTTTCAGGATATCGTCATTGATGACCGTGACGTTATCATAATCCTGTAATGTCTCTTCCAGAATAGGGATCAGTGCCTTGTCGATCTCCACGGCCACCACGCTGCCCGCGTGCTCCGCAAGATACTGGGTCATGGTACCGATGCCCGGTCCGATCTCCAGCACGCAGTCCTCCTTTGTGATCTCCGCAGAGGAGATGATCCGGTCTAATACCGTGTCTATAAGAAAGTTCTGTCCGAATTTTTTCTGAAAATTAAAATGATATTTCTGCAGTACCGCAATGGTGTTCTGGGGAATTCCCAAATAAGCCATAATAAGCCTCCTTAATAATACTTAAAGTCCTCTAAAAAGTGAATGCAGTCATACAACACCAGCACATCCATTCCCTGCTCCGGTTCATATTGCTCCATCAGCTGGAACAGTTTTCCGTTATAATACCGCAGATCTACCACATAGATATTCTCGTAATGGGTCGTGAGCAGCGGAATCAGGCTATTGGCATAAGAATCCTTGATGACGAACAGCGTCTTGCCGGGATTATATTCTGTGTGGATCTCAATAAATGCATGATTGTCATTCAGAAAAAAGCCGTACTGATTCTTGGTGTCCAGATAATCCGGTGCATACAGAGAATCTGCCGTGTCCGTAAAATCATAGGTCACCGATATTGCTTTTTTCTCCGTCTCCGGGAAATACTGTATGCTATCCTTCGTCCAGTCCACATTGATACGGGACTGCAGGGTTCCCTGAAAATTCTCCGACACCGTCTTCCTGCCGTTTACGTCATACGGGTAGGGGAAACGTCCCACACTGTCCGCCCAGGCCAGAAAACCGTAATATGCCCCCAGACTGGTCCAATGATGATCCGTGCGATAATAGATGGGCTCCTGTGCATGCTCCTGCAAAGCGTGATACACATCTATATAATGCTCTTCTCCAATAGAATTCCTTACCTTCGTAAGCAGCCGTTCTTCGTCATAATAAGGTGCAAATGCCGGCAGCATATCCGTGAGAATGTTGTCCGCCGTCGGTACCAGCATGACTTTGGCATCCCAGTGGTTCACCAGCTTTGTCAACGATGCGACACGGGAATTTTCCATCTGCTCCGTATACTCATTGGGATCGTTTACTCCGATCAGATACCGGTCTGCTCCCAGATAGACCCCGTTGATCTCTTTTTTCCGGAAACAGATATCTGCCCGGGTCTTAAGTCCTACCCATTTATCCCGTCCTACGAACTGGTCGGACATGTATTTCTCATACGCATCCCCGTATTCTCCCGTAAAAAGACTCTCCCAGGAAAAGGCAGGGCGGGAAGCCAGCACCCGGTTCTCCGCTTCCGAATATACTCTGTCACTGTTCCACAGATCTGCCACTCCCAGAACCAGAAGTACCGCACAGACCAGTCCGATGGTCAACAGCGAATTTCTTTTATCATCCATATGCGGTTCCTCCTTCCCGGTTAGAATCGAAAATACAAAAAGGGATTATACGACGCATCCACAATATACGCCACCGACAGAAGCAGCAGTACTGCCGGAATCACCTTTTCTCCCAACCGGTACAGCGCCATGGCGGGGCCTGTCTTACTGCTTTTTAAGGCATGCACGAGTCTGCTGCCCAACGGAAGACATGCCACCAATGCGATGACCAGAAGCACCAGATACTCATTGCTCAAAAACATGGCCAGTGAATTCACGGGACCTACCCCGTTCATTCCAAACATAGCCTGCAGATAAGCCAGAATCTCACCGGGACTTTCCAGTGCAAAAAATACCCAGCTGATCAATACCACCGCCAGCGTATAAACCCTGCCGAACACTTTGGGCACACTCTCCAGAACTTCTCCCAGAAACAGTTTTTCCAGAATCAGGAAAAGCGCAAACCACAGCCCCCAGAACAGGAAGTTCCATCCCGCACCGTGCCAGATACCGGTCAGCATCCATACCACCAGAATATTAAACAGCTGTCTCGGCAAGCCCTTGCGATTGCCACCCAGCGGAATATACACATACTCCTTGAACCAGGTACTTAGGGAAATATGCCATCTGTGCCAGAAATCTTTGACCGAAGTGGCAACGTATGGATAATTGAAGTTCTCCGGGAAATGGAAGCCTAAGACTGCCCCCAGTCCGATCGCCATGTCGGAATAGCCTGAAAAATCAAAGTAGATCTGCAATGCAAAGGCGGCAATTCCCAGCCATGCCATCAGAATACTCATCTGCTCATTTCCCAGTTCCGTTACCTGTTTCCACAAAAGTCCCAGGTTATTGGCCAGCAGTACCTTTTTGGCCAGTCCTGTCACGAATCGTTTTACCCCGTAACTGATGGCATCCAGATCGGTCCGCCTGTCCTGCAGATACCGCTCCACCTGATGATACTTTAAGATGGGCCCGGCGATCAGCTGTGGGAACATGGTCACGTAGACACCGAACTGCAGAATATTGCGCTGCGCTTTTGTATCGCCCCGGTACACATCGATCACATAAGACATGGTCTGGAAGGTGTAAAAGGAAATTCCGATGGGTAACGGAAGATTCAGAAACGGAATCGACGTTCCGAAGACCGCATTCACCGTCTGCATCAGGAAATCGACATATTTAAAAAATCCCAGGATAAAAAGATTGATGACAATGGAACATAGCAAAAAGATCCTGGAGCGATCCTTCCCTCTGTATTCTTCGATCAGCCTTCCCCACACATAATCGGATATGGTAGAAAAAAGCATGAGGAAAATATAGACGGGCTCTCCCCAGGCATAAAAGACCAGGCTCCCCAGGAAGAGAACCAGATTCTTCATCTTCCGGGGAACCAGGAAATAGCAGATCATAAAAATCGGCAAAAACCGAAAAAGAAACAATACACTGCTGAATACCATTCACTCTACTCCGTATTTACTCCAGAGTCTGTCTGATAGCCTCCAGGGCAAGTTCATTCTGCTCCTGACAGTAAGTGATCACGGCCTCATCGCCCTGTTCTTCCACAGAGGAAGTGTCCGCACCCAACTGTACAAAGCATACATAATCGCCTATCCGTTCCACTCGGGATGCCTGAATCTTGCCCAGATTCATGGGATACTGCATCGTGTCATTCACCAGACTGTCACGGTAGGCGTTCAATGCACTTTCTACCTCTTCTACCTTACCATCTTTTGCATGAATAATCAATAAAGTATCTACATTGACGCTGATCATGGGTGCCTCTCCCAGGTAGGCATCATAGAGCTCCGCACTGACACCGTAGGTCTCGTTCAGCATTTCCCCGGGTATCTCGGAATCCGGCCAGTAATTGTCTCCCAGTGCATCCGTAACTGCCTTTTTTGCACTCTGTAACGCTTTCGCAGCGTCCTTCGGATTCTGTGCAGCGGTTGTACTACCGGCCTCGCCGGTCTCCTGTCCCGCTGCGGTGCTCTCCATGGTGGACTGCTGGTTGTCTGATGCAGCACCGTTATTATCCTTGCCTCCGCAGGCGGTCATAGAAAGTGCCAGAGCACTCATAAGTAACATACATGCTAATTTCTTTTTCATAAAATCTCTCCTTGTTTTGCAGGGATATTTCCCATGTTCAGTTGCAGTATCCCCTTTTTGGGGATCCCTATTCTATCAGACGACAATCCGGTAGAAAAAGTTTCATTAAATTTTCAACAGCCAGAACAGAAACGGCATTGTAGCTACGGACAGCACAGTGGTCAGCGCCACGCCCTTAGAGGTCAGCCGGTAATCACCGTCATATTGCTGCGCCAGCATGACTGTCATGCTGCCGACAGGTGTGGCCGTCATGACCAGACAGACACCCAGAAACATGGGGTCTGTAATGAAAAAACGCAGTCCCCACAGAAGCAGTGCCGGCATAAGCAGCAGCTTCACAACAGAAAAGAGCAGCAGCCGCACATCCGTAAACAGATCCTTTAACCGGATCTGTGCCAGCGAATCACCGATTACCAGCATACTTAATGGTCCGGTGACAGCTCCGATCCGGGTGGCAGTATCTTTGAAGACCATCGGAACCGGAAGATTACTGATATACAGGGTCACTGCAATGAGGCAGGAGATCACCCCCACATTCATCAGCTGCTTCCAGTTCAGCTTTTCCCGCTGTCCGGAGGTCTTCATCCTGTTAATGCCATAGGTATAGATCAGCACACTGTAAAGCAGATTAAAAATTGCAGCATGGATCACTGCTTCACCGCCGTACATGGCATCCAGCAGAGGATAGCCCATAAAGCCAATATTGGCGAAGATCGTCATGACCTGATAAGAACCATAATCTTCTCTGTCTGCCCGAAGCAGTCTCGGAATCAGCTCTGCAATCACAAACATGATAGCAAAAAAGATCAGCGCCACAGCCAGCGTAACCAACAATGCCGCCTTATTTTCCAATGTTTCAGGATTCATGCCGGAGGCAATGATCAGCGCCGGATTGCCGATATTAATGACGATACCGGAGATCATCTTGCCGGTATTTTCCCCGAATACTCCGACCTTTCTGCAGATGTACCCGATCAGCATGATCAGGAAAAAAATCACCATTTGTTGAAGTAAAAGCACACGCTGCCTTCTTTCTGTATTTAATCAGGAAATAGTAACTATTCAGAACCCCATTCGCAAAACCGCGTACATCATAGCACATATGTGCTCTTTTTCACAACAAAAAATTATTGTTTTCCACCCTTTTTGCTTTCTTTCTTTACAAAACTACGGACAGTACGCTATACTTGCAAAGGACTATTGATGGAAACGGCGCTGCAAAGCAGCAGAATGTGAGGAAATATGAGCATATTAAACGTAGAACACCTGACCCACGGATTTGGAGACCGTGCTATTTTTAACGATGTATCGTTTCGCCTGCTGAAGGGGGAACATATCGGTCTCATCGGTGCCAACGGCGAGGGAAAATCTACCTTTATGAATATTATCACCGGTAAACTGATGCCGGATGAGGGCAAAGTGGAATGGGCGAAGAATGTCCGCGTCGGCTATCTGGACCAGCATACAGTGCTGACCCCCGGTATGACGATCCGTCAGGTACTGGCTTCCGCTTTTGATTTCTTATACGATATGGAAGCACAGATGAATGAAATCTGTGACAAAATGGGAGATGCCACCTCGGAAGAACTGGAACAGTACATGGAAGACCTGGGAACAATCCAGGATCTGCTGACTATGCATGATTTCTATATGATCGATGCCAAAGTGGAGGAAGTGGCAAGAGCTCTGGGACTGATGGATATCGGCCTGGACCGTGATGTGACAGAGTTGTCAGGTGGTCAGCGTACCAAAGTTCTGCTGGGCAAACTTCTGTTGGAAAAGCCCGATATTCTGCTGCTGGATGAGCCGACCAACTATCTGGATGCGGAACATATCGAATGGCTCAAGCGTTATCTGAATGAATATGAGAACGCATTTATCCTGATCAGCCATGACATTCCCTTCCTGAACAGTGTCATCAACCTGATCTATCACATGGACAATCAGGAGCTGACCCGCTATGTGGGCGATTACGACAAGTTCCAGGAAGTCTATGCCATGAAGAAATCCCAGCTGGAGGCCGCATATAATCGTCAGCAGAAGGAGATCGCCGATTTGAGGGATTTCGTAGCAAGAAACAAGGCCCGTGTATCCACCCGAAACATGGCCATGTCCCGCCAGAAGAAGCTGGATAAGATGGATGTCATCGAGCTGGCTGCGGAGAAGCCGAAGCCTGAATTCTCTTTCAAGGAGGGCCGCACCACTGGTCGTATCATTTTTGAGACAAAGGATCTGATCATCGGTTATGACGAGCCGCTGTCCAAGCCCTTGAATCTGTCCATGGAACGTGGCGAGAAGGTAGCGCTGATCGGTGCCAACGGTATCGGTAAGACCACACTGTTGAAGAGCATTCTGGGACTGATCCCGCCTCTGTCCGGCGAAGTGGAGCAGGGGGATTATCTGGAAATCGGTTATTTCGAGCAGGAAATGTCCGGTTCCGGTGACAACAGCTGTATCGAAGAGATCTGGCAGGAATTTCCCGCGTTTACCCAGTATGAGGTGCGTTCCGCCCTGGCCAGATGCGGTCTGACCACAAAGCATATTGAGAGCCGCGTAAAGGTACTCAGCGGTGGTGAGCAGGCAAAGGTAAGACTCTGCAAGCTCATGAACCGTGCCACGAACGTTCTGTTACTGGACGAGCCAACGAACCATCTGGATGTGGATGCCAAAGACGAGCTGAAACGGGCACTGAAAGAATACAAGGGAAGTATTCTCATGGTCTGCCATGAGCCGGAATTCTACGATGGCCTGGCCACCCAGGTATGGGATCTGTCCCAGTGGACCACAAAGCTGTAAATAGAAAGTTAGCCTAGCTACGAGCCATGCAAAAATAGAACGGAATACCTCGGTGGGAGCTTGCTCACACAAGAGGTTATTTCGTTCTATTTTTATACTGTGCGTCCAACGGACACACTCGACAGCCGTCTATGAAATAAGATTGACAGCGTTCTTTGCTGACAATCTTATGAA
>OOAC01001294.1_pt1 | contig 17575 bp, 14 predicted proteins | sample 1671041 | NCBI WGS metagenome assembly OOAC01 (sample SAMN06348116, study PRJEB24527) | human gut metagenome | biome: human gut; feature: ankylosing spondylitis patient; material: feces | host: Homo sapiens | place: China | collected 2015-10 | reverse complement strand
CTTCGCCCACGAGCGTGGAAAAATACTCGGCTGAGAAGCTGACATCTCCCAGCGGAAAACGGGAAGTGATCATAGTCGCTCTGCTCCTTTTATTCATGATTGTACCCCTGTCCGCACGGCGGCGGGGCGGCGCGCAGGCCCAAAGGGCGGCGTACCGCTCTTATTATACAACTTTCTTCGGAAGCTGTACAGCACATAATTGCAGATGCAAAGGGGAAAAGTCTGGCACGGATCGCCGGCTTCGGCCTGTTTCGACACCGCGAGCCGGTATACTGGAAGACAGACGAAGCCGCCAAGGGCCGTATTCCTAGTGTTAGTATAGCACAAAATCCTTCGCTGTGCATCCATTTCGTGAATATTTATCCGACGAAACAAAAGGTGATTGTGAATAAAATATAAAACATGGCGCAGGCATCTTTATCTTACTATGAAAAAGTGCTAAAATCTAAAGTGGAAAGAGTAGGACTGTATCCGGCGCAGGATACAGGAATATTTGATCAAGGTGATGAAGACAGGAATTTGCTGCGGCTGCACAGGAGCTGCGGCCCCGGCGGCGGAAAAAGTTCATAATAGGAGTTGTTTTCATGAATATTCTGTTTTTCCTTTCCCCCAAGCAGGACCTGATGTATGTGTACGATGACTTCACCCTTCGCCAGACGCTGGAAAAATGGGAGAACAACCGCTACGCATCCATCCCGGTGCTCAACCGCAAGGGCGAGTATGTGGGTACCCTGACGGAGGGGGACATCCTGTGGGGGCTGAAGAAGTTCCACGGCCTTGACCTTGAGGCGGCGGAGGATGTGCCCATCCGGGACTTCGCCCATAAACGGGACTACAAGGCCGTCACCGTCACGACGAGCATGGACCAGCTCATCGAGGCGGCCATGAACCAGAACTTCGTCCCCGTGGTGGACGACCGGGGGATGTTCATCGGCATCGTCCGCCGTCAGGCCATCATCCGCTATTGCTACGACCGCTCCCGCGCTGCCGCCGCAGAGCAGCGCAGAAAGCCCGAAAAGCGTGTCCCGGCTGCGGCTGGGGTGCGGTAAAACAGGAAAAGGCCCCGCCGCTCTGCATGAAATGTGCAGGGCAGCGGGGCCTTTCTATGCCTGTGGGAAGGGGAGAGAGGAGCTTCAGCCCACAGTGAGGCTGGAAGCGGTGAGCCGGTGGGTCAGGACAGCCTCGGCGTCCTCGCCGCCCATGGCCAGCAGCTCGTCCACCGAGAGGGTGGTGGAGCAGAGGATGGTCTGGAAGGTGATGGTGTCGATGCCCTCAGCCCGCAGCTGACGCAGGGTGGCCAGCGAGGCCCGGAGGGAGGCCGTGAGCCGTCCGACGCAGACGGTGAGGGTATTGCCGCTCTGGGTGCTGGTGTAGGAGATGCGCTGGCCGTCCTTGTCGGTGACAGTCAGGCCGGGGAGGGGAGAGGCGGGTGCGGACGGGGTGGCAGAGCCGCCGTCAGAAGAGGAAGAAGACTCCTCGGGGATAACAGGCTCTTCCGGCTCCACAGGGCGGGGGACAGAGACCTGATTGACCTTGCCGTCGGCATCGGTGGTGGTGACTTTTGCGCCCGGGCCCAGCTTGTCCTTGATGGTGTCGAGGTTAAGCTCCTTGCCGTTCTGCGAGAGGGCCTTGCCATTGGGACTACCAGCCTTGGCGGTCAGTTCGAGGCTGCCCGACAGATCGATGTCGTTGCTGTAGATGCCGTCGCCGCCGACTTTGCCGCCGTTGCCGCCAGCGGCGTTGACCGTACCGCCGGAGATGGCGACACGGTCGAAGCTGCAGATGCCGTAGCCGCCGACTTTGCCGCCGTTGCCGCCAGCGGCATTGACCGTATTGCCGGAGATGGTGACGACGCCGCCGCTGCGGATGCCGTCGCCGCCGTAGCCGTCTTTGCTGTCACCGCCAGTGGCTTTGACCGTACCGCCGGAAATGGTGACGTCGCCGCTGTCGCTGCGGATGCCGTCGCCGCTCACATTGCCGCCGTTGCCGCCGTTGGCAGTGACCGTACTACCGCCGGAAATGGTGACGTCGCCGCTGTCGCTGCGGATGCCGTCGCCGCCGTAGTCGTCTTTGCCGTCGCCGCCGTTGGCAGTGACCGTACTACCGCCGGAGATGGTGACGCCGCCGCTGCTCCAGATGCCGTCGCCGCCGTCGCCGCCGCCGCCGCTGCCGCCGTTGGCAGTGACCGTACCGCCGGAGATGGTGAGGCTGCCGCTGCTATAGATGCCGTCTGCGCCGCTGCCGCCTTGGGCCGTCAGGCTGTCATTTTCGCCGCCGGAGATGGTGAGGCTGCCGCTGCTGGAGATGCCGCTGCTGTAGATGTCGCTCTTCAGCGCGTTGTCGCCATCCAGCTCGATATTGGTATTGCCCTCGCCAGTCACGCTCACGGCGGCTTCGCTCCGGCTGCTGGTGTCGATGTTCACATCCTTGAGTGTGACCTCTACCTTATCGTCCTTATCTTTGGCCTCGATGGTCACGGTGTTGGAAGAAGCTTTGTCCTTGTCACTATTTGTGATAACGGTGTTGGTGTCTTCCACCTCCGGATTCTCCCCTTGTGAGACCTTGTTCGTCCCTTCGGTCTCACCTGCTCTCACGGTGATGTCACCTTCTTCAATGTACCATTCCTTTGCAAAGGCCGGGGCGGTAAGGGTGGTGAGCATTGCGGCAGTCAGGATAAGCGCCGCTGCCCGCTGAGAGGCCGGACGGGGCGAATCGCTGCCCCCCGTATGGAGAGGCCGGCCCAGAACACGCATCGCAAGCTTACGATAAGACAGCATACAAAAACCTCCTTTGAATGGTGAAAATAAATGGTGAAAACAGAGAGCGTCTGACTGACCTGAATGTACCACATCTGGGGGAAAAAATCAAGAAAACCTGCGCGAATCGCCCTGTTTCCTGCGTGAACGAAGGAGTTCGGACAGATTTTGGCTCTCCCAAAGAACCTGTTTATCGCTGTGCGGCGGCTCTCGGGAGACGGGCTTGCCCTCTCAGTCTCGCTCCGCTCGCCAGCTCTCCCATAGGGAGAGCCATTGGCATGTCGGGCAACTCTGCGCTGACCGCTGGAAGCTCAATATGGCATAAAATATAGTGCCCTGCTACAGAGATTCACAACAGCTTGACAAAGTGCTCTTGTCCCGAAGCTGCTGCCCTCTGTAGCAGGGCACTACTGTTTCCGAAAAAATCAGACTTTGCTCGTCCCGCGTGGGCCTGACCGGCACGCCAGAGGCTCCCCCTTTGGGGGAGCTGGCACCGAAGGTGACTGAGAGGGCAAGGACGCCGACAAAGAGCTTTTCTGCGCCTTTTTGCTCAAAAAACCGACTAAAAATACATTTTATTGGACTTTTATTCTGCTATACTCCTGTCAGAACAAAAAGACACAGGAGGGAAGAGGAATGAAAGACGTAGAGCTGCGATATGTGGGCGGTCATGTGGAGGTGTACACGGAGGCGGGGGCGTTCCTGTTCTCGGCGGACACCCTGCGGGAGGCGATGGAAGAGCTGGACGTCGCCTGACGCATTCCCGGGAATACCGGGCGGCGGGGTTAGAAAACACTAACGTAAAATCGAAGTAAAATCAAAGAAAAGAACAGTGCAAAAGAGGGCGGGAATTTTAAAATTCCAGTCAAAAAGGTGATTTTCCTGTAAAATAATGCTTGTTGAGCCGGGGGGTTCGATGATATAATAAAAAGGACGGCGTTTTGCATACGGAGAGCTGGGCGAAGCCGTCTTGTGCAATGGAGCAATAGGAAGATTTTAGGAGCATTGTTTTATGGACATTACACACATCACCTCTCTGCTGGGCGGTATTGCGCTGTTCCTGTATGGTATGTCGATCATGGGCGCCGGCCTTGAGAAGCTGGCCGGCGGCAAGATGCAGGGCGTATTACAGAAGCTGACCTCCTCCACCATCAAGGGCGTTATTTTCGGTACGCTCATCACCGGCGTGATCCAGTCGTCCGCCGGTACGGTCGTCATCTGTGTCGGCCTTGTCAACTCCGGCATCATGACCCTTACGCAGTCGGTAGGCGTTATCATGGGTGCAAACATTGGTACTACGGTCACCGGTCAGCTCATCCGCATGGCGGATATTTCGGGCGACAGCCTCATCCTGACCCTCATCCAGCCCAAGACGTTTGCGCCGGTGGTGGCGTTTATCGGCTGCATTTTTTATGTCTTCATCCGCAGTGCGAAAAAGAAGAACATCGGCCAGATCATGCTGGGCTTCGGCATCCTGTTCACCGGCATGAGCCTGATGGACACCGGCGTGTCCCCTCTGCGGGAGAGCGCCATGTTTCAGGAGCTGTTCGTCACCATGACCAACCCCATCCTCGGCGTTCTCGTGGGTGTGGTGGTCACGGTCATCATCCAGTCGTCCTCGGCGTCGGTGGGTATCCTGCAGGCTCTGTCCAGCACCGGCCTCGTCACCTTCAGTTCGGCCATCCCCATCGTGCTGGGTGCCCACATCGGCACTGCGTTCACCCCGCTGTTGACCATCGGCGGCTCCTCCAAGGACGGCAAGCGCGCCGCCCTCATCCACCTGTACTTCAACATCATCGGCAGCGTCATCCTGCTGGCGCTGGTCTATGCGCTCCAGTTCACCATCGGCATCCCCATGTGGGGCGATGTAATGAACAAGAGCAGCATCGCAAACATCCACACCATGACCAGCGTCATTGCGATGCTGTTCTTCCTGCCCTGCAGCGGTGTGCTGTCCAAGCTGGCCATGATGACCGTGCCCAGCAGCGCCGAGGAGGCGCAGGAGATGAGTATGCCTGTGCTGGATGAGCGTCTGTTCAAGAGCCCGGCCGTGGCTTTGCAGCAGGCCAAGAATGCCGTCGTCAAGATGTCCCGCCGTGCGGCCCGCAACGTCGGTCTTTCCACCCCGCTGCTGCTCAAGATGGACGAGGACGTGGTGAGCGCCATTGATGTCCGCGAGAACCTCATCGACCGGATGGAGGTCGAGATCTCCAACTACCTCATCAAGCTGGCCGATCAGGAGCTGGGCGACGCGGAGAGCCACGAGGTGACAGAGCTGCTCAACTTCGTCACCGAGTGTGAGCGCATCGGCGACTACGCCGTGAACATCAAGGAAAAGGCACAGGAACTGGCCGATAAGGAAGTTGCCTTCAGCGAGATGGCCCAGCAGGAGCTGAAGCTTCTGGACAAGGCGCTGGAAAAGATCCTGACCCTTACGGCGGATGCATTCGAGGCGGACGACGGCCGGATGGCCAGTCAGGTGGAGCCGCTGGAGCAGGTCATCGACATCCTTGTGGAGAAGCTCCGCGCCCAGCACATCAAGCGCCTGAAAGACGGCATCTGCTCCATCGATACCGGTGTCGTCTTCCTCGATGTGCTGAACAACGCCGAGCGCATCTCCGACCACTGCTCCAACATTGCCGCCCGTCTGGTGGGCATGGAGGCAGGCGAGGACTACGACTCCCACACCCTCAAGAATATGATGCACCACAACCCCACCAAGGAATATATGCTCAACTACGAGCAGTGCCGCAAGGATTATCTCCTTCCGCTGGAACAGCTCGAAGCCTGATGAAAGACGCAAAAAGCCTGACCGTCCGCAAGCGGTCAGGCTTTTTGCTTATCCGCCGAGGTCCTCCAGCTGCGCCCGCAGGGCGGTCTCCCCGGAGACGTAGAAGCCCTGCTTGAGCCGGACGGCGTCGGCCTCGGGCAGAAGGTTGACGTAGATGCCGGTGCGCAGGAGGCGCTTGTCGGGCAGGCCGTTCTCCGTGCAGGTGTAGACCACCACCCGTCCGCCCTCGTCGCAGAGGTAAAAATCCGTGCTGCCCTGCCCGGCGCGGCCCTGTGCAGCCAGCCCCGGCTCGGAGGCAGGCGTTTCTGTGCCTGAGTCGGCAGGGAAGGGGAGCTTGGGCAGGGCCATCCAGAACAGGCTGAACACGATGGTGAAGATGCAGACGGCATAAAAAACGCAGAGCCAGACCTTGCGCATGGCAGTGGACTCCTTTCGGGGCAGAATGATGTTTCAGACGGTAGTATGTGCAAAAAACAACAGCCTCAGACAGAAGCGCAGAATTTTCACACCCGGGTGCTGTACTTTGGCGGGGCAGATGTGCTATACTAATATCGTATCCGGTCGATTTGCCCCTTGCAGAAGAGGATGGCGAGGACTATAATGTATTATTATGGCTGCGGGCGGACTCGTCCGCAGCAGGATGAACAGCGAACAGCACCCTTCGGCGGTGCTTTGATGCGAAAATTGCGATAGGAGGGGATCCTTATCTCAAACAACGAAAGACGAAAGATCCGCAGCAACGGTGCTCTCCGGGAGAGACGCCCCGCCGAGGAGACGCCCCGCCGCAGCCGTGCGCCGCGGGAGCCGGAGGAAAAGAGCGGCCACCCCGTCCTGCGGTTTCTGGGCCGCACCCTCGTCACCCTCGTCTGTCTGGGCATCATGGCAGGCAGTCTGGCGGCGGTGGGCGCAGTCTACTATGTGGTGCAGGTCACGGCCAACGACGGCGACCTGCTGGACCTCGACAACATCGAGCTGAGCCAGTCGAGCCTTGTGGTGGCCACCGACCCGGACACCGGTGCACAGGTGGAGTACGCCACCCTGCGCTCCTCTAACAGCCACCGCGTCTGGGCCGACCTCGAGCAGATCCCGACCAACCTACAGTATGCATTCATCTGCACCGAGGATAAGGACTTCTACACCGAGCCGGGCGTCAACTTCAAGCGCACCATCGGCGCGATGATCAACGAGTACCTGCTGCCCATCTACAGCTCCAAGCAGGGTGCCTCCACGCTGGAGCAGCAGCTCATCAAGAACCTGACCAGCGACAAGAGCGCCAGCGGCATCGAGGGCGCACTGCGTAAGCTGCGTGAGATCTACCGCGCCCTCATCCTGAGCCGCAGCTATTCCAAGGAGACCATTCTGGAAGCGTATCTCAACACCATCAGCTTCACGGGCACCATTCAGGGCGTCCAGACGGCGGCCAACGAGTACTTCAACAAGGATGTCAGCCAGCTGACCCTCTGGGAGTGCGCGTCCATCGCTTCCATCACCAAGAATCCGACCAACTACAACCCCTACACCAACCCCGAAAACCTCATCCACCGCCGCAACTTCCTGCTCTACAATATGTGGCAGCAGGGCGTCATCTCGGAGGATGATTACCGCAACGCAGCGGCGCAGCCGCTGGTGCTGGCGGAGGAGGATGGCAGCAAGAAGAGCAGCTCCACCACCTCCTACTTCACCGACGCCCTCTTCAACGAGGTGGTGAAGGACATCATGGCCAAGGAGGGCGTGGACGAATCCACCGCCCAGAGTATGCTCTACACCGGCGGCTACACCATCGAGGCCACCGTGAACCCCAAGCTCCAGACCGCGATGGAGAATCTGATGCTCAACGCCGACGATGCCTACTTCCCGGCCGGCTGGCATGAGGAAGAAGTGACCAGCATCTCGGACGACGATGTGCAGGTGTACAACGAGGACGGCACCCCTAAGACCCGCACCGGCGAGGACGGCACGGTCTACTACTACCGCAATGTCCGCACACAGGCTGCGATGGTCACGCTGGACTACGACGGCAATGTGCTGGCCATGGTGGGCGGTCTGGGCGAAAAGACCAAGAGCCTCTCTCTGAACCGCGCTTACGGCGTCACCCGGCAGACCGGCTCCACCATCAAGCCCATCGGTGCGTATGCGCTGGGCATCGAGTATGGTCTGGTCAACTGGTCCACCATGCTCAACAACTCGCCCCTCTACCTCAAACAGGATATGGTCATCCGCGACGAGGACTACTGCCGGAAGAACGGCCTGATGGGCCTGACCGACAAGCAGCTGAAAGCCTATCCCAACGCATGGCGCAGCTGGCCCCGCAACTACGGCGGCAACTACGGTGACAACTCCGACCTGCCGCTCTGGAACGGCCTTGCCCGCTCGCTGAACACCATCGCCATCCGGGTGGGCGACCTCGTGGGTGCAAGCAACATCTTCAACTTCGTCTACAATACCTTGCAGCTCAATACGCTGGACCCGGTCAACGACGTGGGCCTTGCGCAGATGGTCATGGGCAGCCAGACCCACGGCGTCACCCCGATGGCGTTGGCGGCGGCGTTCCAGATCTTCTATGACGGCGAGTACACCACGCCCCATCTCTACACCCGCGTCCTCGACCGCGACGGCAACATCTATATGGAGAGCAACGACACCAGCTATCAGGCCCTGACCCCCCAGACGGCTTATGTCATGAACCGCCTGCTCAAGAACGTCCTGTTCTCCAGCGTTGGCACGGCCAGCGGCCGCTACCCCAACTCCAACGGTATGGAGGCCTTCGGCAAGACCGGTACGGCCAGCGACGAGAAGGACCTGTGGTTCGTGGGCGGCACGCCCTACTACGTCACCGCCGTGTGGTGGGGCTATGACGCGCCCTACGACATGACCAAGACCCTCGGCAAGCAGCAGGCTAAGACCCGCACCTGCGTCATGGCATGGAAGGCCCTGATGGAGCAGGTGCAGGCAGACCTGCCCTATAAGGCATTCCCGACGGCAGACGGCGTCGTGGAGCGCAGCTACTGCACCCAGAGCGGACTGCTGGCCAGCGGCTCCTGCCCCAGCACCGCAGTGGGCTACTACCGCGCCGACGACCTGCCCGATGTCTGCAACTACTCCCACGGTCAGGCCGCTGTGTCCAGCGCCCCCCTCACGTCGGAGCCGGATACCACCAGCCTCGACACCGACTGAGCGAAAAAACTCATACTTTTGCGGCATCGGATAGCAATTCCGGTGCGCTGAGAGGGCACTTCACGGCACAAAACTGGATAATCTGACAAAATAGCATCCGACCCCTTGCAATGCGGGGAGTCGGATGCTATTATATTTTCTGCAAGAACACTTGTGTTTGTGAGGTGAACAAGTTGGAACGCCGTTTTTATCTGGTGGACGCGCAGGTGCTGCCGGAAGTCTTTCTCAAAGTCGTCCGTGCCAAGGAGCTTCTGGCCAGCGGGGAGGCGCGCAGCATCTCGGCTGCGACCCGCAGCGTGGACCTGTCGCGCAGCGCATTTTATAAATATAAGGACTGCATCTTCGACTCGGAGAATGGCCGCGAGGTCATCACCGTTATGGCGACCCTGCGGGACGAGACGGGCGCGCTACAGAGCCTTCTGGCCGGCATCAGCGCCGCCGGTGCCAGCATCGTGACCATCAACCAGTCTACCCCGGAGAACGGTGCGGCGCTGGTGGCTGTCACCATCCGCACCGACACCATGCAGATGACCCCCGAGGAGCTGACCGAAAAGCTTTCGCGTCAGCGGATGGTCGTGGGCGTACACTGCGGATACAATCTGTGAGAGTATATTGATAGAAAACAGGAACGAGGGCTGTATCATGGCAAAAATCGCGATCTTGGGTTTTGGCACGGTGGGCAGCGGCGTGTACGAGGTGCTCTGCCGCAACGCCGCAGGCGTCTCCCGCCGCGCAGGCGAGCCGGTGGAGGTCAAGTACATCCTTGACCCTAAGGATTTCTCGGCTCATCCGGCGGCACAGCTGTTTATTAAGAACTTCGATACCATTCTGGAAGACCCGGAGGTGAAGGTCGTCGTCGAGACCATCGGCGGCACCCGCTTCGCCTACCCCTACGTCAAGGCCTGCCTCGAGAGCGGCCGGAGCGTCTGCACCTCCAACAAGGAGATGGTGGCCACCTACGGCGCAGAGCTGCTGGCTCTGGCCAAGGCCCACGGCTGCGCATTCCTCTTCGAGGCCTCTGTGGGCGGCGGCACCCCCATCATCACCCCGATGCATCAGTGCCTCGCGGCCAATGTCATCACTGAGGTGGAGGGCATCGTCAACGGCACCACCAATTTCATGCTCACCAAGATGGTGCGGGAGAATCTGGGTTTCGACGAGGCACTGAAGATCGCGCAGGAGCTGGGTTACGCCGAGACGAAGGACCCCGGCGATGATGTGGATGGCCGCGACGCCTGCCGCAAGATCGCCATCCTGTCCTCGCTGGTCTGCGGCCATCAGATCTACCCCCAGAACATCCCCACCCGCGGCATCCGGGACATCACGGCGGGCGATGTGGCGGCAGCGGAAAAGCTGGGCTGCGTCATCAAGCTCATCGCATGGATGAAGCGGGGCGAGGACGGCAGCGTGGCTGCGGGCGTCGAGCCCTGCCTCGTGCCGAAGGTGAACCAGCTGGCCGGCGTGGACGACGTCTTCAACGCCGTCCTCGTGAAGGGCGATATGCTGGGCGATGTGGTCTTTTACGGCAAGGGCGCAGGCAAGCTGCCCACCGCCAGCGCCGTGGTGGCCGACGTGGTGGACGCCCTCAAGAACGGCTCCAAGGTCCACGACAGCCTGTTCTGGCAGCCCGCCGAGCCGGTGGAAGGGATGCTCACCGACCCCGCGCCCGCCGCATACTATGTGCGTGTGGAGGGCATCGCCCCGGCCGTGGCCGAGGCCATCTATGGCAAGGGCCATGTGGTGGATGAGCACTTCGACGGCTGTGCCTACTTCGTGGACAGCGCCGACGGCAAGGCTCTGGCCGAAGCGGCCCGGAAGGTGGAGGCCGTGGGCGGCAGCGTGAAGCTGGTGCTCCGCCGTCTGCCCGAGGAAGTCTGAGCGGAAGAGGAGAGGGAACTGCTATGAAGATCAAAGTTTCCGTCCCGGCGACCAGCGCCAACATCGGCTCCGGCTTCGATGCACTGGGCCTCGCGGTGACGCTGTACAACACGGTGACATTTGAAGAGAGCGACCATCTGGACATCTCGGCGGCGGACGGCACCCGTATCCCCCGGGGCGAGAGCAATCTGGTCTATCGCTCGGCCAAGGGCCTGTTCGACAAGGTGGGCAAGACCATGCCGCCCCTCAAGCTCGTCCAGACCAACGCCATCCCCATGGCCCGGGGCCTCGGCTCGTCCTCGGCCTGCATCATCGCGGGCCTGCTGGGCGCGAACCGGATGCTGGGCGATGTGCTCAACACGCAGGAGCTGCTGACGCTGGCCACCTCCATCGAGGGCCACCCCGATAACGTGGCACCGGCCCTTCTGGGCGGCCTGACCAGCAGCGTCTTCGAGGACGGCGTGGTCTACTCCGTCAAGCGGGACGTGGACGAGAGCCTCTGCTTCGCGGCCATCGTGCCCGACTACAAGCTGCTGACCGAGGCCGCCCGTGCGGCCCTGCCGAAAGAGGTCACTCACAAGGATGCGGTGTATAACCTGTCCCGTGCAGCCCTCATTCCGGCGGCGTTCTGTGAGGGACGCCACGACCTGCTGGCCATCGCCACCGAAGATAAGCTCCACCAGCCCTACCGGATGCCCCTGATGCCCGGCTCGAAGGAAGTCTTCGACATGGCGCGGCTCTGCGGCGCAAAGGCGGTATACGTCTCGGGCGCGGGCAGCACCGTGATGGCGGTGGCAGAGAAGGCCAGCGCCGAAAAATTCTACTCCAAGCTGGAAAAAGGCCTCGAGCTGCTGGAGGGCTTGGACGGATGTGAAGCATTTACACTGCTGCGGCTGGATGCCGACAACACCGGTGCGACAGTGGAATGATAGACAGGGAGAGGAAGTGCAAGACCGCTTCCGCCCGGTGTACCCCTCAGACACTGAGGGAGCAAAAAGAGGAGAGTGACAAGATATGGCGTTGATCGTACAGAAGTTCGGCGGTTCTTCGGTGAAGGACCGGGACCGTATCTTCAACGTGGCCCGCATCGTGGCCAACACCCACAACGCGGGAAATGACGTGGTCGTGGTGGTGTCCGCACAGGGCGACACCACCGATGACCTTATCGCAAAGGCAGCAGAGATCACCCACAACCCTTCTGCCCGTGAGATGGATATGCTGCTGGCCGCAGGCGAAGAGATCAGCATCTCCCTGCTGGCCATGGCCCTGAACGAGCTGGGCTGCCACGCTACCAGCCTGACCGGCTGGCAGGCGGGTTTCCGCACCGACCGTGCCTACACCAAGGCCCGCATCACCAAGCTGGAGACCGAGCGCATCTCTTCGGAGCTGGAGCGCAACCGCGTCGTCGTCGTGGCAGGCTTCCAGGGACTGAACAAGCTGGACGACATCACCACGCTGGGCCGTGGCGGCTCGGACACCAGCGCCGTCGCCATCGCGGCAGCCCTGCACGCCGACCGCTGCCAGATCTTCACGGATGTGGAGGGCGTTTACACGGCCGACCCCCGCAAGGTGCGCAACACCCGCAAGCTGGACGAGATCACCTTCGACGAGATGCTGGAGCTGGCCTCCCTCGGCGCACAGGTGCTCAACAACCGCAGCGTGGAGCTGGCCAAGAAGTATAATGTGGAGCTGGAGGTCCTCTCCAGCCTGAACCCCGTGCCCGGCACGGTCGTCAAGGAGGTTGTAAAAGACGTGGAAGGTATGCTGATCAAGGGTGTCGCAAAGGACACCGATGTTGCTGTTATCACTATCCTGAATGTTCCCGATGAGCCGGGCACCAGCTTCAAGATCTTCGGTCTGCTGGCCCAGAAGAACATCAATGTGGACATCATCCTGCAGTCCACCGGCCGCGATGGCAAGAAGGACATCAGCTTCACCTGTGCTGAGAGCGAGGCGGAGACTGCGATGCGCGTCCTGCGCGAGGGCGCACACTTCGATCAGATCACCTGCGACGAGACCTGCGCCAAGGTGTCCATCGTGGGTGCCGGTATGCAGAGCCACAGCGGCGTGGCCTCCAAGATGTTCGAGGCCATGTCCAACAACAACATCAACATCAAGATGATCTCCACCAGCGAGATCAAGATCTCCTGCATCATCGACCGCGAGGACGCCGATAAGGCAGTCAGCGCCATCCACGATATGCTGTTCGAGTAAAAAAGGCTATAGAAGCCGCCGTGCCGTGCGCTCTGCGCCGGTGCGGCGGCTTTTTTGCGTACACAATTTTTTTACAGGGCCTGCCGTTTACACCCGGAGAAAAGGGGTGTATAATGTAATTATCTGCCTGCACCCCGGGCGAACGCCGAACAAGAGGAAGGAAGCTGCATCATGGAGCAAAATCGACCCGAACCCCGCCGCACGCTGCCGCCGGCCCAGCGCCGCCGGAGACACCGCATCCGCCTCGTGCGCAACTGGACGGTCTTTCTGCTCAGCTGCGGCGCGATGATGGCCGTGATGACCGGCGGCATCCTCTGGCTGCTGCCGAAGGCCTACGCCCTCATCGCGCCGCCGACGGCTTTCGAGGCCCGGGAGTATACCGGCGGCGCAGAGACGGACCTCTCCGACGCCCGTCTTGTGCTGGTGAATGGGAACCTGCCCCTGACGGAAGAGCCGACGCCGGAGCTTGCCGTGGCCGACGAGGCCACCGGCGTTTCGCTGGAGGCCGAGGCCGCCGCAGCTTACCGCCAGATGGTGGAGGCTGCGCGGCAGGATGGGATCGAGCTGGTGCTGACGGCGGGCCATCAGGACGCCGCCGCCCGCCAAAGCGCCTATGAGGCCGCAGTCCAGAGCTACCGGGAGGCCGGAAGAAAGGAAGAGGACGCTGCCGCCAAGGCCGCCACCGTCCAGCCCGCGCCGGAGGCCAGCGAGTACGCCACCGGCTACGCCGCCGACATCCTCGCAGCGGACAGCCTTGAGGAGAACACCGGCTTCGCCGACACCCGCGCCTACGAGTGGCTGGAGGCCTATGCGGCCGAGTACGGCTTCATCCTGCGTTGGCCGCAGGAGCGTCAGGCCGCCACCGGCATGGTGTTCGAGCCGTGGCACTGGCGGTATGTGGGCAGGGACAACGCCCTCGCCATCCGTGCCTCGGGCCTCTCGCTGGAAGAGTATCTGGCGCTGGAACAAACGAAATAACACAAAAGGACGATAGAACATTGAAACGAACCCAGATCGCGCCCGGCGTCCATCTCTCGTATGACGCCGCGCAGAAATTCAACCGCTGCCGCATCAGCATCCACTTTGCGTTCCCGGCCCGCCGCGAAACGGCCACGGCCCACGCACTGCTGCCGCTGGTGATGGAGCGGGGCTATGCCGACTGCCCCGATATGACCCAGCTGACCAAGAAGCTGGCCCGCCTCTATGGTGCCGACCTGACGGTGGACGCCCGCCCGATGGGATGCAGCCACAACCTCTGCGTCAGCATCACCGGCATCAAGGACCAGTTCGCGCTGGAAGGGGAGAAGCTGACGCAGGAGTACGCCGCACTGGCGCTGGGCACAGCCTTCCACCCCTATTTCGTGGGCGGAACCTTCGACCCCGAGGCCGTGGGCATCGAGAAACAGATGCTGAAAAAGGCGCTGGAAGACGAAGTGAACGACAAGCGGCTCTACTGCCAGCGGCAGGCCAACCGGGAATTTTTCGGCGACAGCCCCGCCGGTGTCCGGCAGGAGGGTTATCTGGAAGAGGTAGACGGCCTGACGCCTGAGATGCTGACCGAGGCTTATGACGAGATGCTCCGGACGGCGAACATCGAGCTGATCGTGCTGGGCTGTGACGAGGCCAGCACCGCCGCTGTGCAGGACGCCCTGCTGGCCGAGCTTTCGGCCCTTGACCGCGTCCCGCTGCCCCGGGCGGAGAACATCGCCATGCCCCGGCGGGAGCCGGTGCGCCGAGTGGAGCACTTCGACACCACGCAGGCCAAGCTCTGTATGCTCTTCACGCTGGGCCAGCCCATGCAGCCCGGCCAGCTGGCCGCAGTCCGGCTGGCGATGGCACTCTACGGCGGCAGCGTCACCAGCCGCCTCTTCCTGAACGTCCGGGAGCGGGATCACCTGTGCTATTACTGCTCGTCCTCCTTCCAGAGCTTTACGGGCAGCATGGCCGTCAACAGCGGCGTCGAGCACGCGGACGCGGCCCGGGCCGAGGCAGCCGTGCTCAAAGAGCTGAAAGACCTCTGCGACGGTCCCATCACCGACGAGGAGCTGGAAGACTGCCGCCGGGGCCTGCTGGCCGGGATGAACGGCCTCGAAGATACGCTGGGCGGCATCGAGACGTGGTACTATATGGAGGTGCTGCGGGGCGGCCCGGTGCAGACGCCGGACGACGCCCGCCGCGCCCTGCTGGCCGTGACCAAGGAAGAGGTGCGGGACATCCTCCGGCAGTTCACCCTGTCGGTGAGCTGTCTGCTGACGAGAGAGGAGGGAGACGAGAATGGCTGAGAACACCCGGAGCGTGCTGGAACGCACCGCCGCAGACCAGTGGCAGACCCTGCCCTCGGGGCTGACCGTCCTCGTCCGCCCCATGCCGGGCTACTCCGGCACCCATGTCATCTATGCAACCCGCTTCGGCTCCATCGACCGGGACTTCCGGCTGGGGGAGCGGGAGGTACATCTGCCCGCCGGCGTGGCCCATTTCCTCGAGCACAAGATGTTTGAGGATGAGGACGGCGACGCCTTTGCAAAGTTTGCCAAGACCGGCGCCAACGCCAATGCCTTCACCGCCTTCGACCGCACCTGCTATCTCTTTACGGCCACAGAACAGCTGGACGAGAGCCTCGACGTGCTGCTGGGCATGGTGGGACGCCCCTACTTTACCGAGCAGACCATCGCCAAGGAACAGGGCATCATCGGGCAGGAGATCAAAATGTACGATGACAGCCCTGACTGGCGGCTCATCACTGGCCTGTGCGAGTGCCTGTACCACAGCCACCCCATCCGCAGCGACATTGCGGGCACGGTGGAGAGCATTGCCGAGATAACCCCCGGGATGCTCTACGATTGCTGCAGGGCTTTCTATGCCCCGGGCAATATGGTGCTGGCCGCAGCGGGCAACACCAGCATGGAGCAGATCCTTGCGGCCTGTGCCCGCCACGGACTGATGGACGAGCGCCCGGCGGAAAAGGTGGAGCGGCTGCTCCGCCCCGAACCCATGACGCTGGCGGCGGCGGAAAAGACCATCGCCATGCCCATCGCCAAACCCTGCTTCGGTCTGGGCTTCAAGGAAGAGCCGCTGCCCTTCGGCGACCTGCGCAGCGAGATGCTGTACGAGCTTATCCTCTGCTGCATCTGCGGCGGGATGTCGCCGCTCTACCGCCGCCTCTACGACGAGGGCCTGACCAACCCGGGCTTCGGCGGCGAGGTGCTGCGGGTGGAGGGGTGCTGCTGCATCCTCTTCACCGGCGAGAGCGACGCCCCCGACACCGTCCGCCAGCTTCTGCTGGACGAGATCGAGCGGGTGCGGCGCGAGGGGGTTGACCGGGAGATCTTCACCCTCTGCAAGAACGAAAAATACGGCCAGCTCATCGAAAATCTGGAAAATGTCGAGGATTCGGCCAGCCAGATGGCGGATTTCGCGCTGGCAGGCCAGACCGTGGCCCAGCAGATCACCATGCTGGCGGGCCTGACGGCAGAGGATGCCGACGCGGCCCTGCAGCACATCCTCCGCCCGGAGCGGATGGCCATGATGCGCATCGAGCCGGACGGCACGGTCGGCGATGAGGAAGAAGAGGAGACAGAAGAATGACGAATCTGGTACAGTTCCCGGGCCTTGGCCTCAGCTTTGAGCTGGACCGTGTGGCTTTCAGCATCGGCGGGGCCGATATTTATTGGTATGGCGTCTGCATCGCCTTCGGCCTCTGCCTTGCGCTGGTGTTCGCGTTCCGCCGCTGCACCGAGTTCGGCATCGACGCCGACGCGATGGTGGACGTCATCCTCGTCGGCGTGGTGCTGGGCATCGCCAGCGCCCGCCTGTATTATGTGGCGATGGCACCTTATAATTATGATACCATCTGGGATGTGCTGGCTGTCCGGGATGGCGGTCTGGCCATCTACGGCGGCATCATCGGTGCTTTCGTGTTCGGTGGTCTGGCCTGCAAGTGGCGGGGCGTGCCGGTGCTGCCCATGTTCGACCTCGCCGGCATGGGCTTTCTCATCGGACAGGGCTGTGGCCGCTGGGGCAACTTCTTCAATCAGGAGGCCTTCGGCTGCAACACCACCCTGCCGTGGGGAATGTTCAGCGAGGCGACGGAGGAATACCTGATGGGCAGCACCGTCACGGTGCCCAAGGGCGTCACCATCGACCCCACGATGCCCGTCCACCCCACCTTCCTCTACGAGAGCATCTGGTGCTTCGTGGGTCTGGCCCTGCTGACGGCGTACATCAAGAAGCGGAAGTTCAACGGCGACATCGCCCTGCGCTACCTCATCTGGTACGGCGCAGGCCGCTTCTGGATCGAGGGACTCCGCACCGACAGCCTGCTGCTGGTGCCGTCGCTGGGCCTGCGTGCCTCCCAGCTGGTGGCGGCGGTGGCTGTCGTAGTCGGCGTGGCGCTGGAGATCTTCCTGACCCGGAAGTATAAAGGCAAGCCGCTCATGGTGACGCTGGCCCTGACGGCGGAGAACCGCACCCTTCTGGCGAAGGCGCACAAAGCGCAGCCGGAGCTTGTCCTTGAGCGGGAGCAGCTGGTGGCGTCCAGCTCCCGCAAGCTTTTCATCGAGCGCACCAACGCATATAACGAGCGGGTGAAGCAGATGCTGAAGGAGAAGCTGGCGGAGAAAAACTGAAAATATTTCCGCAAAAGCGGGATTTTCCTCTTGAAATCCGCACGTTTTTTTGCTATACTATTCTAGCCGCTTGGTGTGGGCACCTCAAATGGCCCCTGTGAGGGCCTGCCTTTACGACCAGCGAGTACAACGAAAAG
>OOAC01001286.1_pt1 | contig 17670 bp, 18 predicted proteins | sample 1671041 | NCBI WGS metagenome assembly OOAC01 (sample SAMN06348116, study PRJEB24527) | human gut metagenome | biome: human gut; feature: ankylosing spondylitis patient; material: feces | host: Homo sapiens | place: China | collected 2015-10 | reverse complement strand
TCTCTATCGTGTCATCTGGTTTTTGTTGGGACAAAAGAACAACCGTCTCCACATGACTTGTCCTCGGAAACTGATCGACGCAACACACCTTATCCACGTGGTACCCGCGGCGAATGATCGTCTCCAAGTCACGTGCCAGTGAGGTCGGCTTGCAACTGATATAGACGATCTCGTCCACGCCAAATGCAAGGATTTTCTCCAAAGCTTTCGGATGAATCCCGTCCCGTGGCGGATCGACAATAATCAGATCCGGTTTCTCATCCACAAGGTCGATTGCCTTTAACACGTCCCCAGCGATGAATTCACAGTTAGAAAGTCCATTTGCTTTCGCATTTTCCTTCGCTGCCTCGACCGCTTCCTCCACGATTTCGATTCCGATCACTTTCTTCGAAACTGCTGCCATCATCTGTGCAATCGTACCGGTTCCGCTATACAGATCAAACACGGTCTTGTCGCCATCGAGCTTCACGCTGCCCCGCATAATATAATCGCGCGCCTTTTCATACAGCACCTCGCAGCCACCTGTGTTTGTCTGAAAGAATGAAAACGGCGAGATCTTGAATTTCAGTCCAAGTATTTCCTCTTCGATGTAATCCTGTCCATACAAAAGCTCCATCCGATCACTCTGCACGACATCGCCCAAAGCGTCATTTTCCGTGTACAGAATACCTGCAATACTTCCCGCAAATGCATCGGACTTCTCTAATTCCAGCAGCATTTCCACGAACTCCTGAAGCAGCTGTTTTACATCAAACCCATATGTGTCCCACTGTGTCGATGCTACCAGATTAATCAGGAACTGCCCATTTGCACGCGACTGGCGCACAACCAGATTCCGCAGGATTCCCTCGTGGCGCATCCGATGAAAGAACGGCACATCTCGCCCGGAGAAAAATGCAAGTGTCGCCGTGAGTATGCGGCTCCAGTCTGCGCCAATGATCTCACATCCATCAACCGTCAGGATATCATAGAAGCTTCCCTTCTGATGTAATCCAAGTGCTAATGGGCCATCCTTGTAGGCATCGCCAAATGTGAATTCCATTTTGTTCCGGTACGCAGTCTGGCTCGGCGAACCAAGGATTCCTTCCCACTCGTAATCCTTCGAGTTGGAATCCTCTGCCAGAAGCACGCGGTCAAGCAATGTTTTCACCATGTCCGATTTCAGCTTCAACTGATTGTCATACGACATTGTCTGGTAGGCGCATCCACCACACGCACCAAAATAAGGGCAGGTCGGCTCTACATCCTCCAGCGGACTCCGCTCTAAGACTTCCAGCACCTTTCCCTCTGCCATACCGCTTTTCTTCTTTGTTACCATATATTTCACTTTCTGTCCCGGCAGGGCACCCTTGATCGTCACCTTGCGCTCGTCCACCTGAAAGCTTCCTTTGTTCGGGAAATCATAACGCTCGATGATTCCCTCGCATACATCACCTTTTTTCACTCGACTGTCTCCTCATCATTCGACACACCTTAATTCGTATGTCACTTCATCTTCATCGTCAATTTCCATCACCATATATGTGTAACGGTGATCTGCCTGCCGCGGCTTCGAAATGCTGCCCGGATTCAGGATTGTCACATCATCCGGATCTTCCTCCAGATATGGCACATGCGTGTGTCCATACATCGCGATATCGCAATCATTCTCCAATGCCGCAAACCGCAGCAGATCCAGCCGCATGTCCACCTGATACAGATGCCCGTGCGTTGCGAAGATACGATGTCCGCCCGCCTCGATCACATTTGCATTCAGAAGCTTTGCATCATAGTCCGTATTTCCACGCACGATGTAACATGGCACACCTGCCAGCGACTCAAGCTCCCGTGCATCGCCGACATCGCCCAGATGTATCAACATCTGGAATTCTCCAATTTCTTCCCGCACCTGCGCGATTGCAAGCTCCACATTCTCATTTCGCCCATGCGAATCACTCATTATCAAAATCCGCAGCATAATTTCCTCCTTCGAGCCCTAACTACAGTACCTCGCGAATCTTTTCCAAGGCACGTCCACGATGGCTGATCTTGTTCTTATCTTCCGGTGCCAGCTCCGCGGTCGTCTTTCCATACTCCGGCAGGAAGAAGATCGGGTCATAACCGAATCCATGTTCCCCGGCAGGCTGATGTGCGATCATTCCTTCGATCACGCCGCGACGTGTTGTCACCGTACCATCTGGAAATGCAGCCGCGATTGCGCATACGAACCGCGCTGTCCGCTCTTCCTCTTTCGCATCTGCAAGGGCATCAATAATCATCTGATTCTTGATGCTGTACGGCGTATCCTCGCCCTGCCATCTTGCAGAGTAAATGCCCGGCGCGCCATCCATGTAATCAACTTCCAGACCACTGTCGTCGGCAAGAACTACACAGCCCTCAGCCTCCTTTGTCTTGCTGATAGCTGTCGCTTTGATGATCGCATTCTCCTCAAATGTCTTGCCATCCTCCACAATGTCTATATCTATGCCTGCTTCCTTCATAGAAACAATCTCATACCCACAATCCGCCAGGATCATGCGCACTTCCACCATCTTATTCGCATTACCAGTTGCAAAAATAATCTTCTTCATCTGCCTGTATCTCCTTTTTCCTTACTATTTCCGCTTGTTCGTAAACGCCTTCAAGCACACATTGCATTTCTCACTCGTCTCCGCCCGGTGCCACATCTCTCCATACAAACTGATGTAGCCCTCGCCGTCACTGATATCAAAGCTTGCCGTCCGCTCATCCGAATTGTACTCAATCGCGATCGGATGCACTGCGCCCGGCGTCTTGATCTTCACCACTACAGCATAACGCTCATTGTCATCGAGTTCGATTTCCTCCGGGAAATCCACCGTGTAATACCCGGCATACTGCATGCTGCCGGACGTCACAAACTCCCGGTTCTTAAACGAGTCCACACCATCAAAATGCCGCACAACATACACTTCAAACTCCGTATCCTTATCCGTCGCATAGAAAGAAACGGCTGCCAGATTCTCATTTTTTCCTGCCTCGTAGACATTGGAAAAATACGCATCCTCCTTGGAAAAACCAAGCTGTCCAACCCAGCCAAGCTTATCCGTCTGGTAGATCTTATCATAATTATCCTTATCTCCAATCCGCGTGTAAACAACCGATTTCCGGCAGATCTTCGTATCATAATAGGATACATAGAAATATCCATCATCGCCGAATTCCTCGCCCCAGCTGTTCTTGCAGATAAAGGCACCGTCGCCCTCCGGCTGGATCGTGAAATTCTCCTTCGGGAAATTATCATCCCAGCCAACGACAACGACATCATGGTTCGGCGTCTCATCACCATCATAATAATACGCCGCATACTCACTCGAATAATACATGGAATAACTGTCCACATATTCCAGTGCCGAATAAATCGATGTCTCGATCGCGCCATACCGGAAAATCGCACTCTTGATCGTCTCGTCCTCACGCCCGTTGATGATCAGAGCCTCCTCCAGATGCTTCTCCGCGGTAAGATTCGGATCACTCATGCCATCGCCATATGGATCATCCTTCTCCAGCACCGGTCCCTGCCAAGCCGCCAGATACGCGATACTCATCGTATGCTCGCCGCCACTGTTCACATCCAGTGCATAACTGTTACACATCGACATGTGATCGACTGAGAAAATATCCTCCTCCATCGGAAGCAGCGTTGTCTCCAGCGCGCCAAGCGATGCAAATGCCCAGCATGTGCCGTACCGTCCCTGATCACGCACCGGTGACACGCGCCCATAATCACGCATATCGTATTTCTCCGGCAATGGCGTCTCATCCGGCAGCCGCGCCAGATCAACCCATTTCTGATCGACATAATAATCAACCTCGTAGCTCAAATACTCTGCGATCTTGTCAATCGGCACCATCAGCTTGTCCTCTGCCTCATCCACATAGACGGCATCGCCCAGCTCCACCTCGGTTTTCTTATTGACCGTTGCCTTGTCCGAACCCACGGCAAGTGAAATGCTGTTGTCACCCTTCATGATCAGGACATTACCATCCGGATATCGCTGTACCGAGCACAAAAGCAGGCTGCGCAGGAATTCACCTTCCACCATCAGATGCATGTTGTCACTCACATAAAATGTGTAGCCGAACTCCTCCGTGCTTCCGCCGCCAACCGTGATGATCACATCATCCCCATTCATGCGGGAACGGATATTTGCCGCAAATGCATCGCTGCACGTCGCGAGCGCATCCGATTCATCAATCGTCTTGACCGGATTCCTTCCTAAAAAAAATGTAATTGTCACCAGCACTGCAACCAGCACCGGGAAAATCCAAAATCGTTTCAATGCTTAACGCTCTTTTCTACTGTTCTTTCGGCTCCTTATTCCTGGGTGGCTTCGGTCCCATAAACTGATAGAAATAGGACTTGATCATGCCGTTGTAAATCTTACGGTTTCGATCTGCCTTTCTTCCGATATATTTCTCTGCATCCTCATACGAAGTAATCAGGTACATTGACCAGTCTGGAAGGTTCGCGAAGCTCTCGCCGATTGTCTTGTACAGTGCCGGTAACGCTTCCTTTTCCTCCAACCGCTCGCCATATGGCGGATTCGTAATGATAAATCCATAATGCTTCGGATGGCGCAGATCCTTCACGTCACGCGCCTGAAAATGAATATAATCTCCGACACCGGCTGCCTTCGCATTCGCCTTCGCACATTTCACGATCTCCGGGTCTAAATCATAACCCTGAATATTCATCTGCACATCGCGGCGGATCATATCCTCCGCCTCATCGTACGCGTTATACCACACCTTCTTCGGCACGACCTTGCCCCAGCAATCAGCGGTGAACTCCCGCATCATGCCCGGCGCGATATTGGCACCGATCATCGCCGCCTCGATTGGAAATGTACCGCTGCCGCAGAATGGATCGACCAGCACACGATCCTTGTTCCACGGCGTCAGCATCAGAAGCGCTGCTGCCAGTGTCTCTGAAATCGGTGCCTTTCCGACAAGTGTCCGATATCCTCGTTTATGCAGGGACGTTCCCGATGTATCCAGACCAATCGACACCTGATCCTTGAAGATAAACACACGAATCGGATACTCGTCCCCATCTTCCTCGAACCGCTCCACGCGGTATGTCTGCTTCATGCGCTCCACAATCGCCTTCTTCACGATGGACTGAATCGCACTCGCAGAAAAAAGCGCACTCTTATTCGTTGTCGCCTTCGCCACCCAGAACTTTGCATCCCGCGGAAGAAACTCCTCCCACGGAATTGCCTTTGTCCCTTCAAACAGTTCATCAAAATCCGTAGCCCGGAAGCTACCCATCTTCAGCAGAATACGCTCTGCTGTCCGGATAAATATATTTGCACGGGCAATCGCTGTGACATCTCCGCGAAATGTGATTCTTCCGTCCTCCACAGTCACGATCTCATAGCCCAGATCTAATATCTCACGCTTTAGCACCGACTCCAAACCAAAATGGCACGGTGCGATCAATTCATACATATTTTCCATGCTTGTATTTTTGCCCTTTCTTCCCCTGTTCCGATTTTTGAACATACTTAGTTGTATTGTAAATTTATCTTTGTACGAAGTCAACAAAATCGAACAATTTATTCTTACATTTTGCACATGTAAATTTTACCAAATCCTGCTAATGCCGGGTTTTTGTCAGCGCCCCACGATACCCGGAGATTCCCCCAACCGTGTTGATGACCTTATACCCTTTCTCTGTCAATATTTTTGCAGCCAGTGTGCTGCCTCCCCCGTTTGCACAATAAACCAATATCACTTTTCCTTTCGGAAGAGAAATATTGCCTGCCTGTATTTCTTCCAGAGGCAGATTTATCGCCATCGGAATGTGACTTTTCGCAAATTCTTCGCTCGTTCGAACGTCAACGATGATTCCTCCATAGTTAAGAGCCTCACTCAGGATGTTCCGAATATTTATATTATGAAATCGCATCGCTCCGCCTCCTTTCTTCTTACTAATAGGATATGCGGAGCGTGCGGATTTGTGTCTGTGATTGCTTTCTGCTAGATGGTTTATTACAAAGAAAGAGGACCGCTAAACGGTCCTCTCGGAGGGGGTTTTTAGTAACAGTCTGTACTGTTACTTGAATTGTTTTTCTGGCTGTTTTTCTGGCTGTTCTTCTGACTATTCTTCATCTTGCTGTTTGAAGCTGTTTCCTTGTTTGTCTGATTGCTTCCTGTATAATTTGTCTGCTTGTTCTTCTGCTCGTTTGACTGATAATTTTTTTCTGCCATAACTAATCTCCTTTTTGCTTTGCAGGTTTCCCTGCATTTGTAATTGCTACATAGAGAAGTATACCCAGCCCGCAGAATTTCATTCAGCCAAAATCAAAAAATTCACAAACGCAAGGCAAACACAGTTTCACGAATTACAATCCCTATCACAAACACAGGATTGCATCTAAGCAAACGTAAATCGGGTTGCGGATAATATTGATTTAATCGCAGACCATTGGAGCACAAGGCAGGAATAATTGCTTCAATGATTCGCTTTCAATAACGTAAATAGAGATGTCTATTGATATCAATTTATGCACAGACCGTTGAAGCACGCTGGCACTTAATGAGCGACGGTTCTCCGTCGCGAATTTAGTACCATTGCGTGCTGAACCGAGCGAAAGCGCGTCTGAGCATGAATTGAATATCATAGACATCTCTTTACCACTTTATTCCCTATGCGAATCACATTTATTGCAATTCATTCAAACTTGCAAACCGATACCCCTCTGCCTTCAGGTTTGCAATCACCTTTTCCAGCGCCCCAGCATTCGATGACGATACGTTGTGCATCAGAATGATTGCCCCGCTGTGATGATATTTATTGAAATGGTCGATCACGAAATCAACACCCGGCTGGTTATTCACATCGAAATCCATATATGCCATGCTCCAAAAAATAGTTTTGAAACCAAGGTCCTGGGTGATTGCCAGTGTCCGTGCGCTATACTCACCGCATGGCGGTCTTAGGTACGGGTCCATAGCATATCCCGTTGCCTCTTTCATATAATCCGCGCATCCATTGACCTCCTGCACAATCTCCTCATAGGACTTATCCGGCATGCATATATGGTAGATGGTATGATTCCCCACCTGATGCCCTTCCTCCTTCATTCGTTTCGCTATGGCAACATTATCCCGGATGTACGTCTGTGTCACGAAAAAGCACGCCGGAACATCTTCCTTCTTCAGGATATCCAGCATCTGCTCGGTATATCCATTCTCATACCCGCAGTCAAATGTCAGATAGACGACTTTTTCATTCTTCTTTGAAGCATTCTGATCCAAATAGTACGCGTCGTATTCGGAGATATCGATCGTGTCATCGCACCCGCTCGGTCCGTGGTTCATATCCCGCCGGAACCACCATGAAAGCTTGGTGTTATCAAGGCTTTGGTACGCCTCTTTTTCTTTCAAATGATTTTCAATCGGGTATGTCTGATACCGGCAGAAAACCTTCCTGCATTGGTCAAACATACTATGAATCGGCAAATCTCCATCCTCCTGCTCCGCATATCCTCCGGTTGTACCAGTCAACCCATCTTCCACATCACTCGTCGGATTCCCGGATGTATCCACTTGCTCTGATTCACTTCCATCCGCCTCCCCCGCGGATGCTCCATATGTAACAACACAAAAACTACCAACTACCAGAGAGATCAGAATCCCTGCAAGGCAAACCACTCCTTTCCATTTACAAACACAACGCGAACCATTTTTTATTTCATTTCCTACATTATAGTTTCCCATCAAGAAAAGAACTCTGCCAAAAAGCGATTGAGCGTCTCCTCACTGGCGGCACTCTCTTTCTCCTGCATTGTCCCGCCTTCGGACTCTTCCCCGGATGCATCTGTCTGCGGTGATCCATCGTTGTCGGCATGTTTCCCTTTCTCCGCCGACATCTCCTGCTTCACTACAAAGGGACGTACCGCAGCCGCTGTCTGCTCTCGCGGTTTCGGAATCCGTTCCAGGTACCCGCGGATATTCGCTTTCAGGATTTCCACTTTATTATTTATAACCAATATATGATCAAGCACGAGCAAACATGCACATACTAAAATACTATTCGCTAAGAAAAACTGCATGTCCGGACTGCCTCTCCAGCTTGGATCGTAATACAGATACGCTCCTGCCATCGTGCCACAGACGACGAGCGACAACACGGTTCCGCTCCGGTTCCAGAATTCCATCGGGCGCGTCAGGAATTTTAACCCCCGCACAAAGCTTTCTGCATACGCCTCCTCATCGCCTCCGCACAGTCCAAAGCCTTTTTTGTTTTCATATTGCCGGCACATATTGCGAAGCTTCTTTCGTTTTGTCTCTCCCAGATTTGTCGATGCTCGCACCATTTTACTCATGTAAGCATTTGCCAGTATCTTCATAAGCACTCCTAACACGCCTAACCCCCATAGTATGTAGACCCCGGTTGAAACTTCCATGATTTTTTGCAGCATACAAAATCCCTCCATTAAGATTTTTTGGACCGACAGCCTTTTTTTCTCCTCACTGTCTGATGGCGATTATAGAGAAGGTGAACTTCAGAATGCAACCCCTGTTCGGTCGTAAAAATCCTTGTAAATATGACAGAAAATATGGGTTTAAGGAACTTTATATTTATGCTATAATAGGAACGCGAAACGTATAATATAATTGTTACACACGAGAAAGGATGATACACAATGACATATAAGACAAAGGGAACCTGTTCCCAGATGATCGAGTTTGAGATTACAGATGGCAAGGTGCATAATGTGAAATTCACGGGCGGCTGTAATGGTAACTTAAAGGGCATCGGACAGCTTGTGGAGGGCATGGATGCAGAGGAAGTTATCAAGCGGCTGGAAGGCACAACGTGCGGATTCAAGAGCACATCCTGCCCGGATCAGCTTGCACAGGCATTAAAGCAGGCACTTCACGCATAGGTTAAAGGTATAAGTAGGAGGATCAACCATTCATGAAGCGTATTATATTAACCGGTGGCGGAACCGCTGGTCATGTAACACCCAATATGGCTCTCGTTCCAACCTTAAAGGAGCGCGGATATGATATTCAATATATCGGCTCTTATGATGGAATGGAGAAAAAACTGATTGAAGATATGGGCATTCCATATCACGGAATTGCAACCGGAAAGCTGCGCCGCTATTTCGATCTGCGCAACTTCTCTGATCCATTTCGCGTGATCAAAGGCTTCAACGAAGCGAAAAAACTGATGAAGGAGTTAAAGCCGGATGTTGTATTTTCCAAAGGCGGCTTTGTCTCTGTCCCTGTTGTTCTCGCCGCAAGTGCGAAGAAGATTCCATGTATTATCCATGAATCTGATATGACGCCGGGACTTGCAAACAAGATCAGTATTCCAAAGGCATCCAAGGTGTGCTGCAACTTCGCAGAGACAATGGAGAATCTTCCTGCAGGAAAAGCAGTTGTAACTGGTACACCGATCCGTCAGGAATTATTTGCCGGTGACGCTGTAAAAGCGATGACCTTCTGTGGCTTTACAGAGGTTCGTCCAACTCTTCTGGTAATCGGCGGAAGCTCTGGCAGCGTACGTGTCAATGAAGCGATCCGTTCATGTCTCCCGGAACTGACGAAGAAATATAACGTCATTCACCTCTGCGGAAAAGGAAATATCGACGAAAGCTATAACGGAACTGCGCATTATGTCCAGTTCGACTACATCAAGCAGGAGCTTGCTGACTTGCTCGCATTAGCAGATATCGTTGTCTCCCGTGCCGGTGCCAATGCAATATGCGAACTTCTGGCACTCCGCAAACCAAGCGTTCTGATTCCATTATCGCTTGCAGCGAGCCGGGGCGACCAGATCTTAAATGCACAGTCCTTCGACAAGCGCGGCTACGCCAAGCTGTTGTTAGAGGAAGACCTGACAAACGAGTCACTGCTTGCCGCAGTCAATGAAGTGTACGAAAATCACGATCATTACATCAAGGCAATGGAACTTTCCACGAAGTCCGACGCCATCACGATGATCTGTGATATGATTGATGAGTTAGCAAACAAATAAAAACAAAAGTCCCCTGAATGGCGCTCTGATCTGTTACAGTCAGACCCCGACTCAGGGGATTTATTTTTCTCACTCTTTTATACCGGCGTTCTTGAAAAACGCTCTTTTATCTTCTCAATTCCATCTATCACCAGACGATTTCGGAACAATATCATAATCGCGAAATATCCAATTGCACCAATTGAAACGGTCAACGCAATCGTCAGAAGATCCGAATACTGACTATGTGCACACCAGTTATAGCAACACACAATCGGAATACATGCAATCAAGCTTTGACCGAGCTGCCAGCCAAGCTTTGTGATCGGATACATATGCCGGGCTTTGATACTTGCATAAATGAAGATTGCCAGTTCCGCTGCAACCGTACTGGCTGCGGCACCGAATTTCCCATATACCGGAATGGTCAACGCATTTAAACAGACATTTGTGACTGCACCAATCACAACACCCATGGACGCCCACCGGTCTTTCCGGTGTATGATAAACAACTGATTGATCAGGAAGCTGTTAAAGGTTGCAACGATAACATTCAACATCAACACCTGCATCGTAGATGTTACACCCAGATATTTGCTGCCCGCAAACAAATGCAGCACCTGCCGACTCAGACAGAACATGCCAATCGCCATCGGAATATTAAAGAGCAATATAAGCCGCGCGGTCAGATCATTCAGATTCTCCGCCTGTTCCTCATCCCGCTCCATCATGTACGCGACGCGTGGACGAATTACCGCATATAACGCACTGAAGAATGACGTTAACACAGATGCAATCTTAATCGCTGCCGCGTAAAGTCCGACCTCGGTATCATCCCCGGTAATATAACCAAGCATAGAACGATCCATAACCAGATACACCGCCGACGCAACATCCAACAGGAAAATATACGACATCGGCTTCAAATGAATCCGCAGCTTCTTACTGATCCGCAACTTGAACTTCACGTATTTTCTTGCCCGGATAAAATTCATAATATTGGAGCCGACGCTGGAGATTACCATCGTCAACGCATATATCATGTAATCATCCTCTGATTTGACACATGTAAACAACATAACCACAGATATAATCTGAAAGATAAATGAACGAATCGTGATATACTGATATTCTTCGTATATATTATACAGCCACTCGACTCCGATGGTAGAAAGTATAATCGTCGTCGAAAAAAGCAGCATCAACGTCCGATATCCCGCAAGTTTGGGAATCGCAAGTGCTGCAAAGAAAAGAATATATGCAATCGCGGATGTGATCAAATTGATTGACAACATATCACTTGCAAATTCATCCATTTTCTTTCGGTCATCCCGAATACGGGCACCCTCCCGGATTGCATAGCCGCCAATGCCAAACGCCTGCAACAACGTGAAGTATGTCATGTTCGCCTGCGCATAATCGACCTTACCGAGTGCCTCCGGTCCTAAAACTCTGGAAGAATACGGGAATGTAATGAGCGGTATGATCACACCCATCATCGTCCGCATCATATTAAATATGAAATTAACACCTAAGGATCGCTTCTTTTCCAACTTAATATTTCCCCTATCATCAATCTCTATAAAAAAGAAAAGCTGTCACATAAAACGTAACAGCTTTTTTTAAAATAATTCCTTTTCCAACTGGAAGATGAAACTGTCAAGCAGTTGCATACGCTTCGTATATTCTGCTCTGGCTGCATCTGTCTTGCATCTTCGAATCTTTGGTTTGTTATTTCTATAATAATTCTTGATCCTGTAATAGGCTTTCTTGTAGCTCGCCTCATCCTCACATGCTGTCGCCATCGAATCCCACAGCACACTGATTGCTCCAACTTCATCGAGCAGATCGGCATCCATCACAATCTTACATTCCAGCGACAGATCAGCATCCGAATCCTTGTCCTCGTGAATCATAATAATCTCTCCCACGCGTCGGATCGTCTCCGGATCAATTCCAATGCTATCCATGTATTCTACAGCAAGCTCTGCACCAACTTCTCCATGTGGACGTTCATCATCCCATCCAATATCATGAAGCAAAGCTGCAAGTACGATCACATCCAGATCTCCGCCAAGCTTTGACTGCAGCTTGATGGCCCATCGATACACACGCATCGTGTGCTCAAACCGGCTACGGAATGGATAGTTCGAAGGCCTGCCGTTCTCAGAAGTCATCTTCTTCACATATTCAATTACTTCTGCATAATTTACACTCATGCCGTTGTTTTTGCCACCCGATTCTTTTGTTCTTCCCAAAGTTAGGTATCATTTACCTATCTCTAAAATGATACCATTTTTTTACCAAAAATACCACATGTATTTTATATTTTTTTAACCGTGCGGCTGGTGTTGTGAAGCTCTCATAAGCGTTACCACGGCAGTTAACTCAGTCCCGGCTGCCTCGCGGCGCACAGAAGGTTCTACTTAGTGCTGCTTCGTTCCCGACCTGACACGGTTCATAGATTCCTGTCGCGCAAGACCAAAACATCAACGCCACTTACCGTGGGCAGCCTCACAAGAAGACAACCCGAAACCAGCCATCACCCCCTCTGTAGCGGATTGAGGGTACAGGGCACCGCTATCTCCCCGGCTGCACGGAAATTTTATAACAAGTCCACGCATATCCATCGAAAAGTCTGTTTCTTATAAACCCCATATCGACAGATACTTCTTTAGTATATAAAAATAATTATGTAAAGTCAAGACATCCCATTATTTTCTTTTAACGCGGCTGCCTTCTTTTTTGCACGCAACTCCGCGAAAAAACCGGACATCATCGCTGAACATTCTGTTTCCATGATTCCCCGTGTTACTTCCACCTGATGATTAAACTGCTTCATATCAAGCAGATTTAAAATGGAACCGGCACATCCTGCCTTCGGATTCATACAGCCGATCACGACCTTCGGAATCCGCGCCTGCACGATCGCCCCGGCACACATCTGGCAAGGCTCCAACGTCACATACATTGTGCAATCCTCCAGCCGCCAGTCACCCAGCACCTTGGACGCCTTTTTAATCGCCATGATCTCTGCATGCGCAAGTGTCGTCTTGTCCACGTTCCGCCGGTTGTAACCACGCGCGATCACCTTTCCTTCATAGACGATCACACATCCGATCGGCACATCACCATTCGCCGCCGCCTTCTTCGCAAGCGTGATCGCCTGCCGCATATATCGTTCATCCTCACTCAATTTCCTCATATTGTACCTCATTTCCGTATCATTTTATTGTCTGTTCCCATAAAATGTACTATACTGACCTCATGGCTACATGATACAAGAATCGTTCCTGTATTCCACAGTCACAAACGTCAGAAAGGAGACGCTCATGGGACCACTGATAAAATATACAAATCGCTTAATCCTGCGCGTAGAAAATGAATCAAAAGCCAAACAAGTCTTAGATCTCTATCTGCGCAATCGTCTCCCATTCGAGCAGTACGAGCCAACGCGTCCGGCATCCTTTTACACGCAGGACTACCACTGGTCTTCCCTGCACCGCGAATACATCGCTTACACGATGGGAACCTTCCTGCGTTATTACATCTATTTAAAAGACCGCCCGGATAAGATCATCGGCGCTATCAATTTCAATATTTTTCGCACCTCCCGCGAACCATACGCTGAGATCGGCTACAAAATTGACGCCCTCTATCAGAACCGCGGCATCGCATATGAAGCCTGCGAAGCGGCGCTCTATGTACTTGAACATGACTACCAGATTCACCGCGTCGATGCCCGCATCCACCCGGAAAATATTGCGTCCATCACACTCGCGACGAAGCTTGGCTTCCGTCCATTACAGTTTGAGCCGCAAAGTGCAAACATCTTAGGACACTACGTTGACCTGATGCGGTACACGAAGCTTCTCTGATTCTACAATTTCAGATACCCAATAACCAAAATTCCCGGTCAGAATCTTCGTTTTCCGCACCGGAATAAACACACGGAATCCAAACATATTCGCCAGATACCGTTCTTTGTTCGTGAAGATTCCAGGAACTCCGATCACATGCAATTCTGCCTTATTCATCTTCACCTTTCCAAGCATCAGATACTGATATTTGTAATACCCATGTGCAAGAAAACTGTTCACGCCCAGCTTCCAGTTCGCCATATCCAGCTTCCCGATATCCTGCGGCGCGATCTTCACGCCATCGACAATCTGACTTCCTGCAAAAAGCGGTAACTTTGGATATGTCGTAAGCATTTCCTCATACCCATTTGCCATGTCCGAAGGAAGTGGAATCTGTGGGATTTCCTCGACAGGTTCCTCCTGCGGCTTTGTCCCGGCACCTGCATATTCCAGCACCGGTTCTTCCTCTTCCACAAGCTCGTCCTGCCTGTCCGTCACCTGCACCTGCCGCAGATCATACCGCTCCGTCGACCAGATACCGGCTAAAATCTCACCGTCGTCACACACGAAATACACACCATCGTATTCAGGAAATGCTACACCATCTCCTAGCGGGTTGCTCCACGGAAGCTCCACACTTGTCAGGATCGTATCGCGTTCTCCCGCCGCGAACTGCACCGCTGTAAATGGCTTCGCCTGTCCATGCCATAGCAGATACGCATAACACGTACACGCATATTCCTTGTACATTTTCATCCCCATTCGTATTCTCGTCACATCCGTATCTTTGTTGCTGATTCTCTGTACCTTGATGAATCCGGCAATCTCGCATCGCACGAACTCGCGATACCGGTAAATATAAGACACCCATCTCCTCTGCTGCATCACAGACCACGCTCCCCCTTCATGCATTAATACGTACTATATATGTATGCAGAGGGTTGTCTGTTTATCACAAATTTTTTACGACATAATATACATTTATACGCCGCCACACACCCACAGTATCCCCTGCGCGAATACCGCTATAACTGTGATCTACGCTACTCACACAACAGATCAGAAAGCTCTGCGAACTGCGCAAGTGTCAGTGCCTCGCCGCGGATGCTCTCAGAAAGTCCCATCTTCCGAAGTGCTTCTACAACCGCATCCTTGCTGATTGATAATTCGGCGGAGTTATTGATCCCGTTTTGCAATGTTTTCCGGCGCTGATTGAACGACGCACGGATCAGCTTGAACATGAATTTCTCATCCTTCACGACGATTTTCGGCTCTGTATGTCTTGTCAACCGGATTACCGCAGAACCGACATTCGGACGCGGCATAAAACAGTTCGGTGGTACATTTGCCACGATATACGGCTCCGCATAATACTGCACCGCAAGCGACAATGCACCATAGTCCTTGCCGCCCGGACCTGCCTGCATCCGCTCGGCAACCTCCTTTTGCACCATGACCGTGATTGATGTTGCAGGGATATGATTCTCGAACAGTCCCATGATGATCGGCGTCGTAATATAATACGGAAGATTCGCCACGACCTTTACCGGTCTGCCGCCGGTTAATGCCGCGATATCCACCTTCAGGATATCTTCATTTACGACCGTCACGTTATCATACTCCGCAAGTGTCTCGGCAAGGATCGGGAGCAGATTCTTGTCGATTTCGACCGCGAATACTTCCCCTGCCGCCTCGGCTAAATACTGTGTCATCGTGCCGATACCCGGACCGATCTCCAGCACGACATTGTCCTTTGTGATCTCTGCTGCCCGGATGATCTTCTCGATCACATGCCCGTCGATCAGGAAATTCTGGCCAAACCGCTTCTGGAACGCGAAATTATATTTCTGTATGATCTCTATTGTAACCTTGGGATTACTAAGCTTTTCCATTCTATCTCCATTTCTCTACTTCTGAATTTTATACATCTGGTGCGCATTTTTCCATGTCTCTGCATACACCTCATCCACCGGAATATGCTTGATATCAGCGATCGCCTGTGCCACATAGGTAAGCTTCGATGAATCATTGCGCTTGCCGCGGAATGGCTCCGGTGTCAGGTATGGTGCATCCGTCTCAAGTACGATATTTGACAGCGGAATATATGCCACTGCTTCCTTTAATTTCTTCGCATTCTTAAATGTCACCACGCCACCAATGCCAAAATAAAATCCCATATTCAGGAAGTCTCGTGCACTCTCCTTCGAATACGAATAACAATGGATCACACCGCCAATCTCCTCTGCGTGGGAAGCCCGCATGATCTGAATTGTGTCCTGCGCCGCATCCCGGCTGTGGATCGCGATTGGCAACTTTAACTCGCGTGCAATATCCATCTGTCCGGCGAACCATTTGTGCTGCAATGCCTTGTCCGTTTCTTCATAATGATAATCGAGTCCGATTTCACCGATCGCCACGATCTTGTCATGCTTTGCAAGCTCCTTCAGACGCTTGACATTATCAGGATTCTCCAGTTCCGCAACTTCCGATGGGAATATACCAACCACACCGTACAGATTCTCGTATTTTTCTGTCATCCGAACCGTCTCTTCACTCGCCCTGATATTCGTTCCGATGTTCGTCACCGCGTGTACGCCCTGTGCCGGAAATCCAGCCAGAAGCCGCTCGCGATCGTCATCAAAACTCTCATCATCATAATGTGCATGTGTATCAAATATCTGAATCATTTCATTTATCCTTGCCTTACCATAATAATTGCGTTTATTTTACCCTACACCAGATGTTCGTGCAACCCCAGTCGTAAATATCTGTGCATCTATCCTCCGTCCTGCATAAATTCGCCACAATATTCGAGAATTTATTTGGTTCCGCTATTGAAATCCCTTTGTAAATTCGGTAAAATGAACGTTAGGTATATGTTACGCACAAGGAGGAGCATTTTATGACTATAAATGATTATTTAGATATGGAAGCACTTGATAACATCCTGGAGCAGTGGGCGGCTGCAACACACATGATCGCCGTTGTTCTCGATGATGAAGGTAACTTCCTTTCCAACAAGCTCGGATTTTCCAGAAATAATGTAGAAGCATTTGGCGAGAGCATCGAAGTCGATGACGTCGAGGTTGCAACGGTTGTTGGCGGTCCTTTGGATGAGGATACAGACGAAGAAGTTGTCGAAGCTGCTGCTGCCATTCTGGTTGCCGCTATCCAGAATCTCTTAGAGGCTGGCTACCGCAAGAAGAAATACGAGGAAGCAATCGCTTCTTTCAATGAAGAGATTGCTGGTGCTGCTGCCCTGATCAAGGAGCTTGCCGGAAAATCGCAGGGATTAAAGAAGATTGAGAATAAGCAGAATATCCTTGCACTGAACGCTTCGATTGAGGCTGCACGTGCAGGCGAAGCCGGACGCGGATTCACCGTTGTTGCGCATGAGTTTGGTAAGATGGCACATGAATCAGGTGTTATCAACGACTCCATTCAGAAGACATTACAGAAGCTTGATGCATCCATCAAGAGCTATGACGCTGAATAAACAGCAGGGATTTGAGGATGTGAAAACTTTTTCACAATTAGAACATATTTTAGACACAATTTATTGTTATAGTATGCATTGTAAGAGCTTTTCATATATTTGAATCCTCTCTCCCCTCAAACAAGTGGCGAATTAATTCCCTCCCCGGTTTTTCTCGCCACTTGTTTTCTGTTTATTCCTAATTCACTCACATTGAATTTAATTTGTGAAACGCACATGAATTTGTGTATATTATACCCGCCTCCGTTTCTGCAAATATACGATGTATTGGAACTAAGAAGTACTAGATGTTCTGATATACATATTATACCGTACGC
>OOAC01001274.1_pt1 | contig 17860 bp, 10 predicted proteins | sample 1671041 | NCBI WGS metagenome assembly OOAC01 (sample SAMN06348116, study PRJEB24527) | human gut metagenome | biome: human gut; feature: ankylosing spondylitis patient; material: feces | host: Homo sapiens | place: China | collected 2015-10 | reverse complement strand
TTCTTTTCATAAACCTATAAAATCACGACTTGCGAGAGGACGCTTATATCTGCCCTTCACAACCTATAAAAGCACTACAGGATCTGCGACACTACGCCAATTAAACTCCGGTTACATCAGATCCGCTTTTTCAGGAAGGCGATAAATTTCTCAAAGTTCATCGGCGTTCCCTGTATTTTCTGTACTTCCAGCCGATTTTTCTCATTGAATCCGACCAGAATGTTATGATTTGCCTCCGCAAGGTAATCCATGATACCATCAATATCGGATTTTATATTCTTCGGGCACTGGATATACAAATGCCTGTTGGCACTGATATGCAGTGTGTAGGAAATACTGAAATGATACCAGAAAAACTTATGGAGTGTGGAGTACTTATAAATCCATATGATCTGGTCGATCGGGATGATCGCATTTCCGTAAACGGATGTCTCAATAAAAAAGTGTTCTGTGATAAACATATCTTCCGTTGCAAGCTGGGGCAGCGTTGCAAGTTCTTCCTCCGCCTGGTCTAACAGCTTTTTCGGATTGCCGAATAAGGCGAGATCCTGGCAGCAGGGAGAGAGTACCGGGAAGAAAATAAACAGGATATAGAGTACGATACAGAGGATCGCATAAATACTGGTGCCAAATATGACTGTAAAAAGGATCGTATTTATGGTACGATTATAATCCGGTTCACTGATGTAATATCCGGAAACTTTGCTTGTGATTCCACTTTCTGTCCAGCCGAGATCGTCCGACATATTTTTTAAAAGTGACTGGAAAGAAACAGTGGACTTTTTGATCTTCCCGGTAAATGTTACCTCGTCAATGAAAGGAAGTCCCTCTTCACAGGTGGAAGGAGAAAGCAGTACGATGATACATTCATCATTCCGGATCGTGTAATAATAATAACCGGAAGTCCCGGAAAAGTTATTTCGGGTGTATCCTGTGAATTTTAAATCTGTCAGTGTGGTATGCATGTTGGCAGCGTCATTCCGGTAGGCAGATTCCAGCGTAACATCATCCGTCAGCTGCACCGGAAATAAAAGATCCGTCAGTGAAAATACATGCCATAGTACGATCACGATGATCAGATATACAATTGGTGAAAAAAGTCGCCGTTTATATAATGCTTTTATATTTTTTGTGATATAATGGTCGTAATTCTCGGGCATAAAAAACCTCGCTTTATACTATCGGGATATCAAAAGGAAAAAACCTTAAGAATATTGGATCTTGCTTCTCTAGTAGTATAAAGGTTCGTGAAAAAATAATCAAGGAGAGAAAACATTGGAAGCATACAGCAGTTTTGCACAGGTATATGATCTTTTTATGGATAATGTACCTTATGAGGAGTGGAGCAGATATCTTATCAGTCTGTTAAAGGAGTATCAGGTGACAGATGGCACCGTGGTGGAACTCGGCTGTGGTACCGGAAAAATGACAAGGCTTTTGGCAGATGCAGGCTATGATATGGTGGGAGTGGACAATTCTGCCGAAATGTTAGAGATTGCGGGAGAACGCCAGGAGGAAGAAGAGCGGAATGATATTTTATATCTTCTTCAGGATATGCGGGAGCTGGAATTGTTTGGAAATATCCGGGCAATTGTAAGTGTCTGCGATTCGATGAACTATATTTTGGAACCGGAAGATCTGAAAAAAGTATTTGAACTGGTAAAAGAATATCTCGCAGAGGACGGTGTGTTTATTTTTGATTTGAACACCGTGCATAAATACCGGGATCTGATGGGAGAATGCACCATCAGTGAAAACCGGGAAGAGAGCAGTTTCATCTGGGAAAACTATTTTTATGAGGATGAGATGGTCAATGAGTATGACCTGACGCTTTTTATCCGGGAGGAAAGTGACCTCTATCGGAAATACGAGGAACTTCATTATCAGAAAGCCTACGAATTAGAGCAGGTGAAAGAGCTGCTTTTGCAGGCAGGCATGGAGTTTGTGGCAGCGTATGACGCATTTACCCATGATCCGGTGACGGCAGAGAGTGAGCGCATGTATATCATTGCAAGACCGAAGCGGATTTAAGGAGTATGGAATAACAGAACAGGCACTTGCCTAATATAAAATAACAGGAAAAGAGGAAAAACATGAACGATTATATTGTAAGAGCAACTGCGGCAGATCATTCCATCCGCGCATTTGCAATCACATCCAAAAACATTGTGGAAGAGGCAAGAAAAGACCATAACACAAGTCCGGTGATCACAGCAGCTCTGGGTAGATTATTATCTGGTGCGGCCATGATGGGAACCATGATGAAGGGTGAGAAGGATCTTCTCACAGTACAGATCCAGTGTCAGGGACCGGCGCAGGGACTGACCGTGACAGCGGATTCCGCAGGACATGTCAAGGGATTTCCGAGAGTGGCAGATGTGGAACTGCCACCAAATGCATTGGGAAAATTAGACGTAGGCGGGGCACTTGGACTTGGCGTCATGAGTGTGATCAAGGATATGGGCTTAAAAGAGCCTTATGTAGGACAGATCGCACTTCAGACCGGAGAGATCGCAGAGGATTTAACCTATTATTTTGCAACTTCAGAACAGGTTCCTTCCGCAGTGGGACTGGGCGTTTTAGTAGATGTGGACGGTTCTGTAAAGCAGGCAGGCGGATTTATCATTCAGCTGATGCCGTTTACCCCGGATGAAGTTGTGGATGCACTGGAGAAAAAAATCAGCGAGATCGCGTCTGTGACTGAGATGTTGGAAGAGGGGAACACACCGGAGCAGATTTTAGAGATCATTCTGGGCGATTTTGGACTTGAGATCACGGATACACTTCCGGCAGCATTCCAGTGTGACTGCTCCAAAGAGCGCGTTTCCCGTGCAATCTCAACCTTGAGTAAAAAAGATTTAGACGATATTATCAACGATGGTGAAGCGATTGAAGTAAAATGCCAGTTCTGTAACAAGGCATATCATTTTGAAGTGGACGAACTGAAGGAGATGAGAAAGTAGTGAAACAGGGATTTGTCAAGGTGGCAGCCGTCACCCCGAAGATTGTAGTTGCGGATACAAAAGAGAACACCGCATTAATCTGCGCAGAGATTAAAAAGGCAGAGAAGGAAGGGGCAAAGATTATTGTACTCCCGGAACTTTGTATTACGGGTTATACATGCAGTGACTTGTTTTTACAGGAAAAAATGCTGCGTGAAGCGAGACAGTCGCTCCTTGAGATCGCTGCTTTTACGTTTGCATTGGACTGTATCGTGTTTGTGGGACTTCCACTCGAATACAACGGAAAGCTCTATAATGTGGCTGCCGCTGTGAGCAATGGAAAAGTGCTTGGTTTTGTGCCGAAAACATATCTGCCAAATTACAATGAATTTTATGAGGCAAGACACTTTACAAGAGGAATGGAAGAAACGGTGCAGGTAAGCCTCGGAGAAGAAGTGGTTCCAATGGGCAAAAAGTTATTATTTACCTGCCAGACCATGCCGGAACTGAAAATCGGTGTGGAACTCTGCGAGGATCTCTGGACGCCGGAACCACCGAGTATCCGTCATGCGTTAAACGGTGCGAATGTCATTGTCAATCTGTCAGCATCGGATGAGACGACCGGAAAAGACATTTACCGCGAGGAGCTGGTTGGCGGACAGTCTGCAAGGCTTCTGTGCGGCTATATTTATGCGAGTGCCGGAGATGGGGAATCCACGCAGGATGTCGTCTATTCCGCGCATAATATCATTGCGGAAAATGGAAGGATTTTAAAGAAAGCGAAACGTTTTGCGAATGAAACAGTTTATTCGGAGATCGATGTTCTGCGTCTGAATGCAGAGCGCCGCAGAATGACTACATTTGAAACCAGAATGGACGGTTACACGGAAATTCCATTTGCATTGAAAATAGAAGAGACGGAACTGACCAGATACATTGATCCAATGCCGTTTGTTCCGGGCAGTAAGACAGACAGAGAGCGCCGTTGTGATGAGATTTTATCCATTCAGGCGATGGGACTGAAAAAACGTCTGGAGCACACACACTGCAAATCTGCCGTGATCGGTATCTCCGGTGGATTGGATTCTACACTGGCATTGCTTGTGACGGTGCGTGCATTTGATCTGCTCGGCATGGATCATAAAAATATTAAGGCTGTGACAATGCCGGGATTCGGAACAACGGATCGTACTTACGATAATGCGGTGAGCCTCATCAAATGTCTCAATGCGGATTTTATGGAAGTCAGTATCAAGGATGCGGTCAATATCCATTTCCGGGATATCGGACAGGATCCGAAAGTGCACGATGTGACTTACGAGAATGGACAGGCACGTGAGAGAACCCAGATTCTTATGGACATTGCAAATAAGACCGGTGGTATGGTCATCGGCACAGGCGATCTGTCGGAGCTGGCACTCGGCTGGGCGACTTACAACGGAGATCATATGTCCATGTATGCGGTGAATGCGTCTGTGCCAAAGACACTGGTCCGCCATCTTGTCCGGTATTACGCGGATACCTGTGGTGATGAAGCGTTAGAAGCGGTTCTTCTCGATGTTTTGGATACACCGGTTTCACCGGAACTTTTGCCGCCGGAGGATGGGAAGATTTCCCAGAAGACCGAAGATTTGGTCGGACCTTACGAATTACATGATTTTTATCTGTATCATATGCTTCGTCTTGGCTATGCGCCGGCAAAGATTTACCGTCTGGCGAAAGTTGCTTTTGCGGGAACTTATGATGATGAAACCATTTTGAAATGGTTAAAAACTTTTTACCGCAGATTTTTTGCACAGCAGTTCAAACGTTCCTGCCTGCCGGATGGACCAAAAGTCGGAAGCGTTGCTGTCTCTCCGCGCGGAGATCTGCGTATGCCTTCGGATGCGTCTGCACGGATCTGGATGGAAGAACTGGAGGCATTAAACACCGAGAGGAGATAGCAGCATGCAATATCGGAAAGATAAATATGGAAACGATATTTCTGCGCTTGGCTACGGCTGTATGCGTTTTACGAAAAAGGGGAACAGCGCAGACCTTGACAAAGCAGAAAAAGAAGTGATGGCGGCAATTGAGGCGGGGGTCAATTATTTTGACACTGCCTACGTGTATGCTGGAAATGAAGTGGCAGTGGGAGAAATTTTACACCGGAATCATTGCAGGGAGAAAATCAACCTTGCCACAAAGCTTCCGCATTATCTGATCAAGTCGATCGATGGCGTGGAAAAAATGTTTCAGGAGGAACTGCGCCGCCTGCAGACCGATTACATTGATTATTACCTCATGCATATGCTGACGGACATTCCAACCTGGGAGAAATTGAAAAAACTGGGGATGGAAGAGTGGATCAGGGAGAAGAAAGCGTCCGGGCAGATTCGGCAGATCGGATTTTCCTATCACGGTAATTCCGCGATGTTCTGTCAGTTAGTAGATGCTTACGACTGGGATTTCTGTCAGATCCAGTACAATTATATGGATGAACATTCTCAGGCTGGTGTGGAAGGACTGCGCTATGCGAATAAGAAGGGACTTCCGGTCATCATTATGGAACCGTTACGAGGCGGTCGTCTGGTGAATCTGCTCCCAGAGCCGGCAAAAGAATTATTCCGTAAGGACGAACAACATCGTACCCCGGCAGAACTGGCACTGAAATGGCTGTATAACCAGCCGGAAGTTACCTGTGTGCTCTCCGGCATGAATTCCATGGAGATGGTAGAACAGAATGTAAAAACAGCGAGCGAGTCACTGGTGGGATGTCTTACAGAATCGGATCAGGAGCTGATCGAAAAAGTAAAAGCTGAGATTAAGAAAAATGTGAAGGTCGGCTGCACCGGATGTGGATATTGTATGCCATGTCCGCGTGGAGTGGATATTCCGGGAACTTTCCGCTGCTATAATGCGATGTATTCCGAAGGAAAAAAATCGGGAAGAAGAGATTACCTGCAGTGTACTGCATTTCGAAAAGATACGAGCAGTGCATCCCAGTGTATTTCCTGTGGAAAGTGTGAGACGCATTGCCCGCAGCACATTGAGATCCGCAAGGAGCTGAAAAATGCCGCAGCAGAACTTGAGGATGTGAAGTATAAAGTTATGAAAACAGGAATCCAGCTACTGAAATTGTGGTAAAAACATAGTTAGATCTGTCCTGGCTTGCGCACCGGTTTTGCAACGGTGACAGCAGCCCAGTTGGTTGTGTATACAACGGAGTACATAAATACGGCAAGTACCATACCGGTGACAACGTCGAAAACGGAGTGCTGTTTCAAAAACATTGTGGATAAGATAATGAGTACCATCAAAACAGCGGAACCATAGCGTACAGCTTTGTTCTTTTTGAAATTGTCACTGTGCCATACGGCAATATTCACGGCGATGGAGTTAAAGACATGTACGCTTGGAAACAGGTTTGTCGGTGTATCCGTTGCATACAGCCATTTTACCATCTGGATAAAAATATTATTATGTTCAAAATAAGCTGGTCTCAGATAGTGACCATTCGGATAGATCGTTGAGATCACAAGGAAAACGGTCATTCCGGTAAAAAGCATTGCACAGAGTTTAAAATATTCATCTTTATTTTTAAAATAAAAATATCCGACTGCCCACGCGACATATCCAAACCATAAAAGATAAGGAACAATAAAGTATTCACAAAATGGGATCCTGTCATCCAATGCAGTATGTATCACATGAAAATGCGTGGTCACGGTTCGTTCCAGATGATGAAACCATGGAAAATAGATACAAAAATAAAGAAGCAAAAAAGCATGTTTGTTTTTCTCGATAAAAGCATTGAGTCTGCTTTTCATATCTGTCTTCAAAATATCACCTTCCTAACAGATTTTTATATAAAAATAAATTCTTTTTCCTTACATTGTGCGATTATAACATAGTGATTTTTAGGAAACAATTCCCTTTCTCTTTTTTTAAGAAAGATTATTGAATATTTAAAGATTTCTTAAGGTAAATGTCTGGTTTTTGTGCAACCTTACAAACAATTTCAGAAGAAAAATTTTACCATCATTGTTACGAATTAAAACAAATTCATTACGCAAATATTACGATTGCCGCAAATTGTTGACAAAGCCCTTTTTCTACCTATAATAGAGTATGGTTTTGCTGAAAATAGGCGCATATTGATACGTCTTTTTGAATAAGCTACAAAAGAGTGAGAGGAAAAATTATGAAAAAAGAAAAAAAGAATCTGACGCAGAACAATGCAGCAGGAAAATCCGCAGACAAAAAGAGGATTTTTGTCATCGCAGGTGTTGTGGTGGCGTGTCTGGCAGTTATTTATGTCGGATTTGGAATCTTTTTCCAGAGCCATTTCTGCTTTGGTACGACCATCGATGGAATAAAAGCCGGTGGTAAGTCGGTAGAAAAGATGGAGCAGCTCATCACAGAGGAGATTGACAGCTATGTGCTGAATCTCGTGGAACGTGAGGAGGGACAGGAAAGCATTGCAGGAGATTCCATTCACATTGCACCGGTGTTTAATGGCGAAGTGGAAGAATTATTGAATGGACAGAATGGTTTCGCATGGGTGGTTACACTGTTTAAACATGAGAATCTGGAACTGGCTAAGGTTGTGACATTTGATGAGAATGCATTGGACAGCGAGCTTCAGGCGTTAAACTGTATGCAGGCTGGTGCACAGCGTGAACCCGTGGATGCAACGGTTTCAGCGTACACAGCAGATGGATATTCTTTAGTTCCGGCAGATTATGGTACGACCATTGATAAAAGTGCATTCAAAAAAGCGGTGGAGGATTCCATTTTAGTTCTCGCAGATGAACTTGATCTGGATGAGGCAGACTGTTATGTGAAGCCGAAGGTTGAAGACGATAATGAAAAACTGTTGGCAGTCATTGATGAGATGAACAGCTATGTGGGAACTACGATCACTTATGATTTTGACGTTGCAAAAGAAGTGCTGGATGGGGAGCGTATTTCCGAGTGGCTTTCCGTGGACGATGATTTAAATCTTGTGGTGGACGAGGAAGGTGTTCTTTCCTTTGTAAAGGAGCTTGCAAGTAAATATAATACCTGTTATAAACCGAAAGAGTTGAAAACATCTTATGGTTCCACTGTGACGATCTCCAATGGACCTTATGGATGGAAAATCAACAATTCCGAGGAAGTGGCACAGATTTTAGATGATCTGAAAGCCGGAAAAAAAGTGGAACGTGAACCGGTTTATGCGCAGACTGCAAACAGTCATGGCGAAAATGATTATGGTAATTCCTATGTGGAGATTAACCTTACTGCACAGCATTTGTTCCTTTATAAAGATGGTGTGCTTGTGACAGAGTCTGATTTTGTATCCGGAAATGTCGCAAAAGGGCACGCAACACCAGGCGGAGCATTTATGCTTACCTATAAAACATTGAATGCTGTTTTACGCGGACCGGACTATGAAACACCTGTTACATATTGGATGCCATTTAATGGTGACATCGGAATGCATGACCTGACTTCCAGAAAAGCTTTTGGAGGAGATATTTATAAGACAAGAGGATCTCATGGATGCATCAATCTTCCATATTCGGCAGCCAAGAAAATCTATGAGACGATCGACAAAGGATACTGCGTCCTTGTTTATAACCTCCCGGGTACGGAAAGTGACAGTGTGAAACAGAAAGAGGCAGCTGCGGTTGTCAATACGATCAACAGTATCGGAACTGTTACATTAGAAAGCGAACCTGTTATCGTGGCAGCAAGAACAGCATACGATGCGTTATCTGATACAGCAAAGAGTTATGTTACCAATTATCAGACACTTGTGGATGATGAGGCAGCACTGGCAGCCTTAAAGAGTGGCGCTGCAGCGGCTGCACAGCAGCCTGCGGCAGACCAGACGGCGCCGGCGGGAGGCACAGATATCACTGCAGATCCGGCAGCGCAGGCGACGGATGGAACTGTGGCACAGTAGAAAGTAGAATTTTCGAAAAAATAGAACCAGAATTCAGAGAAAACTTTGAATGATGGTTCTATTTTTTTGCCTGAAAATTGAAAAATGTGCAATTTTGCACTCTAATTGGTTAAAATCCACAAAAATTTGGACGAGATTTCGGGATTTATTACGTATAGAATAATACAATATTTTAGAATACAATAGAAATGCGAAAAAAAACGAAAACATGTGAAGAGGGGGATTGTTATAGAATCACATGCAAGTAGGGGAGAAAAAGGAGAAGGAAGAATGAGAAAGTTAATGAAAAGCTTTCAAAAGAGGCAAAGCATTGCAAGCAGAGTACTATGTTTTCTGCTAGTGCTTGCAATGGTAGTAACAATGGTTCCGGCGCTTGGCGGCGGAAACAGTACGGTTCAGGCAGCGGAGAATCCAACTGTGAGGTTGTATTTTGAAAAACCGGATGATTGGAATATCCCGGCATTTAACTATTGGAATGAATCCGATGTTGAAGTAGACAATGGGGATGCAGAAAAGGTGGAAGTCTGGACGAGTCAATCAAGACCTGCTATGTTGAAAGATGAATCAACAGGTTATTATTATATTGATATCCGGACGAACAGCATCAGTGGCTTTCAGATTGTAAACGGTGGAACTGGTGTAGGAAACCCGGCAGAAAAGAAATTTGAAAACTGTGCCATTATTGATGCAATTAATTCGGCAACATCAGATACATCATTTTATCTTTTAAAGAATGATAATGGAATGTCATGGTACTTAGACAAAGATAAAAATCAGGTGTTACCAGAGAAAGAAAAAGCAGCTGCACATAAAGTTATAATTTATTTTGAAAAACCAGAAAATTGGAAAACGCCTGTTATCAATCTATGGGGCGGCGATTTTGTATTGGACAATCAAGGAGCTGGGGATGCGTCTATTGCTGCGTGGGGAAATCAGGACAAACCAAAGCTGGCTGTTTCAGAAGCTGAAAATATTTATACTGTTACATTAACCGGAACAACAATATCAGGTTTTCAGTTGGTAGATGCTGACACAGGAGCAGAGACACAGTTTGATGGTCAGAGCGAAGAAGTGAAAGCCATCAATGCCATCACCACAGACACCTCCATCTATTATTTAAGAGATGGAAAGGGTGGCATGAAATGGTACAAAGATGCTGACAAATCCGAAACTCTGATCGAATACAAAGAAGCAGGATATGTAAGCCCGGAGGTAAATGGACGCGAGGTAACTTTCCGTGTCCCGGTTGAAAAAACAGGGGATGCAGCATCTGTTACGGTTCCGGGAGGAATGAATGGTTGGAAACAGGATTCATCTGATTGGGAACTTAAAAAAGATGAGACAGCAGGTATGTGGTCTGGAACATTTACCATTGCACCCGGAAAATATGAATACAAATTTGCATTAAATAAAACCTGGGATGTATCGTTTTCAGATCCGGCAAATAACAGGGTAAGCGAAACAAACAGTGTGTTGATCGTTCCGGGCTTGGCTGACGGAAAAGCAGATGCCATGAAGGGAATTGAGACAGCACTTCCAGAAAAACTGACATTGTGGTCTGAAGACGGAACAAGCAGTGAAGCTCCGGTTACTTACAGTTTAAAAACTGCAAATAAAGATATTACATTAAATGGAAATAGCATTATAATCGGAAAATCTTATACAGGACAGATCGTAGAACTGACGGCAAAAGCAGAGAACGGACAGACCTCTGACTTTGTGGTCAATGTGACAGAAAAATTATATACATATACCATTTATTATTATGATTTTGATAAGACACATATGTCAGAAAATGCATCTGACTTATGGATCTGGGAGAAAAATGGTGCTGGAGCGACAGAGGGAACACCTTTTACCGCAACCGAGACACTTTCTGATGGGAATGAGTGGCTGCGCGCAGAAATAAAACTTCCATATACAGACCTTCAGATCATCCCAAGATCAAAAGACGAGTGGAAATGGGAGAAGGACACGATTTCTTATAGCAACAGCGCAGGAACAGAAAATGTAACACTTTATATTGTATCCAATAGTAAACAGGCATACACAGAGATTCCAGAGCTGGTAGCACCGAGATCCCGCTACGTCATGATCGAGTACGACAGACCGGCGAAGGACTATACCGGCTGGAACATTTACACCTGGAACAGTGGATTTGGCTCTGATGTATCTGTAGCATTTGCAGACATCAATGGCAAAATGGTTGCAAAAATACCGGTAAAAGATTCAAAAGCAGATCTTAAATTGTCTTTCTGTATGAGGCACAGCACGGCAGCTGATGAATGGGAGAGCAAAGACGGCGGAGATCATTATGTGACGATCCCGGCAGACCAGTCAGTGGTAAAAGCAGTGTTCACACAGGGAGAAGGAATCACAAGAGTATTGCCATACAACACAGGTTTTGAGCGGGATGGAGCAAATAATGCAATCCATTTTTACTACAGAAATGATGAACTGGCAGCAGAGAATAACCTTGCTTCTTTAGAAGGAAATGTAAGTATTGTGATCAACGGACAGACTTATGCAATGGCTTATGACGCAGAAAACGATCGTTTTGTATACAATCTTACAGATGTTTCCACGGGTGATTACTATTATTACTATGTGGTAAATGGAAAAGAGGAATTAGATGCATTTAATGATGTAACTGCAAACGACAGCAATGGAAAAGAATGCAGCGTATGCCACTTCAAAAAAGCAAATGTGAGCGTAACGGCTTCTTTATCACAGTATGCAATGGATTACAATGACAACAATGTGTTATCCGTAGAATTGACTGCAAAAGACGGAGAAGGTCTTGAAACGTCTGAAATTGCTGCGATCACAGCCGATCTGAGTGAGCTGGGACTGGGAAAAGAGTTTGCAATCGAGCCGGAACTTATGGAAGGAACAATTTCCTGCCTGAATACAGTTGCAGCAGGCGTAAAAAATATTCCGGTCACAGTGAAAGATATTTATGGAAATGTATACACAACAGCGACAAATGTTACCGTCACAGAGCGCAAAAAAAGTGCCGGAGATTTTGACTGGGATGAGGCAGTGATTTATTTTGCAGTGACAGACCGTTTCTTTGACGGAGATGCAAGCAACAATGATGCTTACGGAGTAGGCGATTATAACGTTGGTGAAAAAGGCGGTTCCAGCTATCACGGTGGAGATTTTGCCGGATTAAACCAGAAACTGGATTATTTAAAAGATCTGGGTGTGAACACAATCTGGATCACTCCGATCGTAGAAAATATCACAGAGGATCAGCATGATAATGAGACAGATACCGCTACCTATGGCTATCATGGTTACTGGGCAAGTGATTTCACAAAGTTAAACAAACATCTTGGAAAAGAGCAGCAGTTCAAAGCATTACTGGATGCCGCTCACAGCAAGGGAATGAAAATCATGGTGGACGTAGTATTAAACCATGCAGGATACGGTAGAGAAGATTACTTTAACAGCATTTTAACAGATGCAGATGGAAACAGTATTTCCATGATCCGTGACTCCAGCAACACGATCAGTGGTGATGATAAATATGATTCATTGTCAGATCTGCCTGATTTTGTGACGGAAAACAAAGCAGTGACAGACCAGCTTGTTGCATGGCAGACCGAGTGGATGTCAAAATACAATATTGACTATTATCGTGTGGATACTGTAAAACATGTAGAGACAACGACATGGGCAGCATTTAAAAATTCCCTGACCGAAGTAAATCCTGATTTTAAAATGATAGGAGAGTATTCCGGTGCAGGATATGCCAACAATGCAGGAGAATTGGGAACCGGAACGATGGATGCACTTCTTGATTTTGATTTCAACGATTTTGCGCAGAACTTTGTGACAGGAAATATTTCCAGCGTGGAAAATTCACTGCAGAAGAGAAACAGTGCGATCAACAACACCGCTGTCATGGGAAGCTTTTTGAGCAGCCATGACGAGGACACTCTGCAGTATAAACTTGTAAACGAGAGCAAAATCAGCGAAGAAGAAGCTTATAACCTGATGAAAGTGGCAGCAACACTCCAGATTACCGCAAAAGGCCAGCCGGTACTCTATTATGGAGAGGAGATTGGACAGGGTGGAGCCAACAACTGGCCGCTCCAGACAAACCGCCGCGACTTTGACTGGACAGAGCTGGAAAAACAGAAAGCAGACAGCAACAGTATTTACAACCACTACAAGACAATGCTTGCAATCCGCAATGCGTACACAGATGTATTTGCAAGAGGAAACAGAAGCACAGTTGCAGTTTCCGACGCAGATGGCTATGAAGTGATCAGCAGAAGTTATGGAAATAGCACTTTATATGTAGGAATGAATGTGAAAGAGGCAGAGAAAGAAGTAGTGATCCCGGTAGCAGAGAGTGCCGGAACAGTTCTTAAAAACCTTTATGATGGAAAAACTTACACTGTTTCTGCTGACCGGAACGTTTCTGTTACCATTCCGGCAGCAAAAGATGGTGGAACAATTGTTTTGACTGCGGAGACAAAAACAGAACCGGCTCCGGATGAAAAACAGGATGATAAGAAGACAGATACAGCAGAGAGCAATGGAAATGCACAGTCTTCCGGAAACAACGCAAACCAGAGCACTTCTGCAAATAAGACAACTCCAAAACAGGAAGAACAGGCTGTAGCAGAAGTAACCGTGCAGGAGGAGAGTTTTGCAAATGTGATCGAGGCAGTGAATAAGGCAAAAACCGGAAGTAAAATCCGTGTAAATCTGTTAAAGACAACAAAGATTCCAGCAAATGTGTTCGAGAGTATCAAAGGAAAAGATATGAACGTAACCTTCAAGGTAAGTGATCAGGCCAGCTGGATCATCAATGGAAAAGATATCACCGGTAATGTGACAGCACCGATCGATCTTGGTCTGGTTGTGGGAACAAGTGATATTCCAAAACAGAAAGTGACAGCGCTGGCAGACGGAAATGAAACCATCCAGCTTTCCTTAAATTATGACGGAGTATTTGGTTTTGAGGGAATATTGAGACTTTCCGTTGGCACGGACCACAGTGGAAAAATAGCAAATCTTTATTACTATAACGAGACAACCGGTAAGTTTGAGTATTATCAGGCAGCACAGGTAAAAGAAGATGGTACTGTAGACTTTAAGTTCTCACATGCATCCGATTATGTCATCGTCTTAAATGACACAGATATGAGCCAGACAACAGGCAGTGTGATCGCAAGTCCGAAGACTTCGGATAACACACCGATCGCAGCAGCAGTGATATTATTACTGTTTGGCTGTGCGCTGATGGGAACCGCATACAGGAAAAATAAACACTTCTAAATGAAATTCATAAGATGGCACTAAAAAAATATGCCGCACGAAAAAATACCTTCTCGTGCGGCATATTTTGTGTATGTGAAGGAAAAATTAATTTTCTTCCACGATCACCACGCCCCATGGTTCCAGCGGAAGCGTTTCCTGTTCCATTATTTTTCTGCCGGACAATAATTCCGTGCCAGAGATCCCTTTGCAGATGGCGGTCTGTTTTTCACTGGAATAATTGAAGTAAAATCTTACCCGTTTTCCAAAATCATTGACACCTTCCCGGATGATCAATGGAAAGTGGCATTCCGGATGTGCTAAAAGTGTTTCCGGAAGCGAGGCAAAGTAATGAACCAGAACTTTTTCCAGAAGAGCACCGTCAAACATGCTGGAGAGATACAGTGCCGAACCTTTTCCAAACTGGTTGACTGTGGCAGCTGCATATTTTTTCCAGACCGGGTGATCGTAGAAAAAGAGCGGTGTGGCGGTATCGCAGGTCACAAGATCCATCCAGTGCAGACATTTGCTGCTGTTTGTGCAGGATTCATCGGAACATGACGAGCCGGCATCGGAAGCCGCATTTTCATGACCGGAGCAGGATGGATGAGTCATAAAATCAGGCAGTGTTACCGAAACATCCACCGGGTAGGTATATTGGTCATAGTGGATACCAAGACATTCCTGTAAAATGTGAGGCTGTGTATCCGCATAAATTTTTAACTGTTCATCTGAAAAACCGGAACGGAACGTCGTGATCAGATGTCCGCCGTTTTTTACATAATCAGAAATTGAGGTGAGCAGATCTTCGGAAGCACTGTAAAGTGCAGGCACGATCAGGCACTCGTAGGAAGAAAAATCATGTTCCGCAGAGGAGATCATGTCGTACTCGATATTTAAATGGTACAGAGCATCACCAAGCCAGCGGGCAACAGTGTTATAGCTGTAATTGCCGAGGTCTTTCAATGGGAAAAGACGCAGTCCGGTCAGGGAGTCATTGTCAAGCAGGATGGCAGCACGGTTTTTCTTTTGCAGGTTTTTAAGGTGGGTGCCGATCCGCTTCCAGTCTGCACCGATGGATGCAGCTTCCCGGTAAGTCTCATTTTCGGAAAAATCGTGTGACAACACACCTTTCCAATAGCTCTCAATCGCATTGTGGATCGAGTGCCAGTGCCAGTACATGACACTGTTGGAGCCGTTTGCAATGTGGCTGTAGGCCTGAAGCCTGAGCTGCCCCGGATATGGAAGCCATGCGATATTTCCCTGAGCCTGTGTCTCTAAAACAAGATAATTGTCTTTCTTTAAGCTGCGCGAGATGTTGCCGCAGAAGGTGATCTCCTCTCCGGTAAGAAGTGACTGGGAAGGATGATAAATGTCACATCCGGCAACGGTCATGCATCTGGCAGCTTCGTACTGGTTGACCTCCGGCTGATAGCCGATGGAATGGTCTGTCCAGTCGTAGTCGAAGTTCTGCGTGATGAACTGATCCGGGCGCTTGTATCCGGAAACGATCGCAGCCTGCCATGTTAAAAATCTGGTTACAAGCAGACGCTGGAATTTGGCAAATTCAGCGGCAAGGCTTTCATTGATCGTGCCACGCACATCCGGGAAATCTTCCCATGTGTTGACGCGGTTGCTCCAGTAGTCCAGCCCGAACTCGCGATTGAATTCATTGATATCCGGGTATTTTTCCTTTAAATAATCGACAAACATTGCCTGGACACGCGGACCGGCAGTGCCGTAGCTTTTGGTCTCATTGTCCAGCTGAAACCCGATGATATGCGGAACATCTTTGATATGTTCCATCATTGCGCGGATAACCCGCTCGCAGTGGAACAGATAGCCTGCGTGTGTGATATCCATATTCTGTCTTGCACCATAAATGTTCTGACCGTTATTGGTCAAAGCCAGAATATCCGGGTATTTTTTTGCCAGCCATACCGGGATGGCGTAGGTCGGTGTCCCGACAATGACAGAAATATGGTGGCGTGCAGCCGCCTCAAGCATTTTATCGAGATGTGTGAAATCAAAGATACCGTCTTTTGGCTCGATGGTGCTCCAGGTCGATTCTGCGATACGGATCGTGTTCATGCCTGCTTTTTCCATCATTTCCATGTCTTTTTCCACGCGGTCATATGGAAGGTATTCCGAGTAATAAGCTGCCCCGAAAAGTAAATGGTCTGTTTTCATATTGTCCCCCAAAAAATATTTTCATATTGACAATCAGTGTGATTTTATATATCATCATCTGATAACGCAACCGATTGCGCAAATATATTATAGCATCAGGAAAAACAAATGTAAATCCGATGTTGATACGAAAAAACAGAATTGTTACCGGAACAGGGCATAAGTGAGCAGAAACAAAAGATTGTTTGGAAAATATGTAAAAATGTCATTGCTTTTTTTCGGGAATAGGATGATAATAATATTGTTGCGCAAAGGATGCGCAGCATATCAGGGCAGGACAAAGTAACATTGTGGCAGGAGCACGAGCGATGCAGGAAGCCACAACACAATTCAGGGGAAGTAACTGCTTTGAGGAAAGAAGGGCTTTTATGGGGAATGAAGAGAAGAAAAATATAACGATCGCAGATGTGGCAGAAGCACTTGGTGTTTCAAAAACCACTGTCTCAAGAGCCATTTCAGGGAAGGGACGGATCGGGCAGGAGACGAGAGACCGTGTATTAAAATATATTGAGGAGCATGACTATAAGCCAAACGTTATCGCCAAAGGGCTGGCGCAGTCAAAAACATATAATCTTTGTGTGGTCATGCCGGGAGAATATGATGTTGTGGATCTCACGTTCTTTCAGGAATGCTTATTCGGGATTCAGGAGATCGCCGGAATTATGGAGTATGACATCCTGCTTTCCATCTGTAAAAATAACGATATCTCCTCGCTGGAGCGTATTATCTCAAACCGTAAAGTAGATGGTGTGATCCTGATGAGGACGTTTGTGGAGGACCGGCAGATTGAGTATCTTCAGGAAAAAAAGGTACCGTTTGTGACGATCGGTTCCTCTAATTATACAGGTGTGATCCAGATCGACCACAATCACAAAAGTGCGTGTAAAGAACTTACATCCATTATTTTAATGAAGGGAATGAAGCGTATTGCACTGATCGGCGGAGATGAGAACCATGTGGTCACACAGAGCCGTCTGCGGGGATTCCGGGAAGCTTATGAAAAAATGGGTGAGGTCATTGATCCGACAATGCTTTTTTTAAATCTTGATAATCATGTGGTGATCGACAAGATCGTGGAAGAGGTACTCGAGCGAAAGGCAGAATGTATTTTGTGTATGGATGATGCAGTGTGCAGCCGAGTATTGAAAAAGCTGCGTGAAAAGCATGTAAAGGTTCCAAAAGATATCCGTGTGGCATCTTTTTATAACAGCTCCGTACTGGAAAATAATGTGCCGTCCATTACATCACTTTCTTTTGATGCGAAAGAACTTGGCATGGTTGCATGTAAAACGGTATTGGATGTGATCGAGGGTGCGGAAGTGGAGACAAGAACATTGCTTCCATACGAAGTTGTCCTTAAGGAGTCTACAAAATAAAATAGGATGAGAGAAAGCAGGTTTATTTTGCGTGAAAGAAAGCGCAGATTCTGTAGTGTTTTTACAGGTTGCGAAGGGCAGATATCAGCGCCCTCTCACAAGTCGTGATTTTATAGGTTTATGAAAAGAAAAACGGTACAGACGAA
>OOAC01001225.1_pt1 | contig 18487 bp, 17 predicted proteins | sample 1671041 | NCBI WGS metagenome assembly OOAC01 (sample SAMN06348116, study PRJEB24527) | human gut metagenome | biome: human gut; feature: ankylosing spondylitis patient; material: feces | host: Homo sapiens | place: China | collected 2015-10 | reverse complement strand
TCCGAGTCCAGGAACGTATAGGAGCTCTGGATGACGTAACCGCCGCCGTCATGCTGCTTCGGAGAGAAATAGCCAAGAGTCTTCGTCTCTTCGGCATTCAGATCGCGGATGGCGATGCCGCCGAGCAGCGGTACGACTGCGTGGCCGTAGCTGTCAAAGTAAATGGCAGGCGAAGCGTTCGCGTTGGTTTTTTCATAGGAAACATTGATCTCCGGATAGATGCCAAGCGGCAGGACTTCATCCGTAGAGTCGGTATTGTAGCCGTCGTGGTGAATGTTGGCGTCGCTCTTTGCCATATAGGGGTTTTCATCGACACGCTTGGCATTCATGGCCTTTACCGGCAGGGCGGCGCTTGCCGCGGAGTCTGTATCCGATGCAGGCATGTCGGAAGACTGCTTCGCACCGCAGGCCGCCAATGTCAGGCACAACACACCGGCCAGCAGAAGGGTTGGTACAGAACATTGTAACTTTTTCTTTTTCATTGATTTCCTCCATTTTTGTGCTTGTTGTCTCGGTTTGGTTCGATGCCCGTTTATTCGATCCAGGCATTCAGTCCTCGCCGGAATGCTTCCTCGGAAACCGGCTCCAGCAGGAAATAGTCTGCCCGCAGCCGGAAGGCGTGAAGGGAGAAATCCAAGTCGCTGCACCAGATCATCCGGCACGCGGGGCATAAGGAGCGAAGATGCTCCGCTGCATTCAGTCCTGCCACTCCGGAAAGTGCAATGACGGCATTGGTTGGAGCCTCTTTCTGCGCCGTTTCAAAAAAGCGTTCCTGGTCGTCATATTGCATGACCTGCGGAAACAGCCCCTTCGCTTCACAAAACCGGGTAATTTGCTCGGCGTAGCGCTGCCGCTCTGCTTCCTGTTCTGCCAGCACGGCAATACGATACACAGATCTCCCTCCTTCCTTCATCCGATTTAGCATTTTGCTTGCGCTCAGTATAAAAAGGCCATTCGGTTTTTTCAAGCGCCGTAGCACGAAAGGGGCGATTTTGGCACGAATTCCAGCAACGGTTCTTTGTCATCCTCGACACGCTGTGATATAATTATCTTGGAATTCAAGCACAAGGAGAGAACCCTGCATGAGAATTGCGATTGTGGATGATCTTGCCGCGGAACGCACACTGCTGAAGGACCGGCTGGAGCGGCAGCTTCAGCGGAGAAGCGTACAGGCGGATATTCTGGAATACGAAAGCGGCGAGACATTTCTGGAAGCAGCAAGGAAAGCGCCCTTTACTGCCGCATTTCTGGATATTTATATGGATGGCATGACGGGCATGGAGGCGGCAAAGAAGCTGCGGGAAACCAACACGGACTGCCTGCTGGTTTTTACCACGACCTCGACCGACCATGCGCTGGAGGGCTTTCAGGTACGTGCGCTGCACTATCTGGTCAAGCCCTTTACCGAAGCGGACATCGACGCGCTGACGGATGAGCTGCTTGCCCGCGTACCGCAGCCGGACAAATATATGGAGCTAAAGGTGGAGGGAAGCGAGATCCATCTGCGCTATCAGGACATCGTCTACGCAGAACACTTCGCCCACTTGATCTACGTCCATACGACGGTTCAAAAGACTCTTGCCACACGCCAACCCTTCAAGACGTTCATCGCCCCACTAAAGGATGACACACGCTTTTTTGTGTGCGGGCGCGGCGTGATCGTGAATCTGGAACACGCGAAGGATCTGGAAGGCACCGCCTTCCGCATGGCGGACGGAAGCCGCGTGTTTGTCAGTCAGGACCTTCTGAAAAGTGCCCGGCAGGCATTTATGGAGTTCCTGCTTCAAAGGGGGCGGATGGTATAATGGAGCTGCTGCGTCCGATTCTGGAGCTCGGCGTGGTGATTCCCGGCATGCTGCTTGCCTGCTTCCCGGTAAAATCCAGCTTAAAGCAGCCGCTGTCAAAGCTCGTTTTGTGGCTTGTTCCGCTGCTTGCGCTGCTTTGCGCCGCCGGAGGCGTGGTGTGCTATGCGCACCGCATGCCGACTGCGCCGATGCTTGCGGGGCTGACCTTGCTTGCAGCCGTGATCTACATAAAAACGCTCCGGATCTCGCTTTGGAAATCCGGAACGATTGCGTTGTCCGTCTGTGCGGTATTTGCCTGTATCAACAGCCTTTCAAGAGCGATCAACGCCGCTATGCTGGCCGGTTTGCCGCAGGCGCAGGCTGCGCCATGGTTCTGTCTGCGGTCTGCGATTTGCTATCATGCGATCTGCTGGCTGTTTGCTGCCATCGCCTATTATCCTGCGACGCACAGCGTGCGCCGGATGGTAGAGGATGATAATTTTGCGCAGACCTGGTATGTGTTCTGGGTGCTGCCGCTGGTGTTCATTGCGCTGAATCTGTTTATGATCCCCAAGTATGCGGACACGCTCTATACCGGGCGTGTTTTGCAGGGGTATTTTGTGATCAGCATCGCACTTTTGTTTTTGATGCTTTTCTTCAACGCAATCTTCCTTCTGATGGCGATCAGCATCAACCGGAATGTGAGATTGCAGCAGGAGAACCAGCTGCTTTCCATGCAGCAGCAGCGCTACGAAAGCCTGAAAGCTGCCATTGAGGAAGCACGGCAGGCGCGGCACGATCTGCGCCACCAGCTATGTCAGCTCGCTGCCCTTGCAGAAGAAGGGGATCTTGAAAAGATCAAAGCCTATCTTTCCGGTGCGGTTTCCAGAATTCCAAGTCTTGAAATGCATTTCTGTGAAAACCGGGCGGCAGACAGCGTGGTCGGGTATTACTGCGCGCTTGCCAAACGGGAGAATATCCCGTATTCCGTGCAGATTGATCTGCCGGAATGTCTTCCTGTAGACGAAATCAATCTATGTCTGGTTCTCTCGAATCTGCTGGAAAATGCGCTGGCAGCCAGCCTGCGCACCGCGCCTGCCCGACGCAGGATCAAACTGACAGCCTATCTGCATGGCAACAGTCTGGCACTGATTCAGGTTGAAAACACCTATGACGGAGTCATCCGAGAAAAAGACGGGGTATTCCAGTCCTCCAAGCGAAAAGGAGACGGTGTCGGGCTTCAGTCCGTCCGTCACATCGCAGAAAAATCCGGCGGGGTGAGTACGGTTACCTATCAGGACGGCCTGTTCTGTGTAAAGGTCATGCTCCGTGGATAATTATGCCCTGCCTTTCCAAAACGGCACGACCACAGATTTCAGCAGTCTCGCCTCCGGCAATCTCTGAACAAACTGTATCGCCGTTTTTGCAAAGATGTTTGACTTCACCGTGTCCCAATCTGCCAGATTTACTATCTCGGCTGTGCCGTTCTCAAAATCAAACCGAAGCTCGCCCCATTCGCCGTCGTTGTCCGCCTGATATTCGTAGACAGCAGCGGTGATCGTTTCGCCCGTTTTCCGGCACTCCGTCTGCCGCAGAGAAATTGTGTGTGCGGGATTGATCTTCGTTGCTTTTGCCGTGCTCGTCGGAAGGGCTGGTTTTTCCGAAATCCCCATCTCAAACGGCACGACCACGGATTTCAGCAATCTCGCCTCCGGCAATCTCTGAACAAACCGGATCGCCATTTTTGCAAAGATGTTAGATTTTACTGTATCCCAATCCGCCAGCCTGACGATCTCCGCTGTGCTGCTTTCAAAATCAAATCGAAGCTCGCCCCATTCGCCGTCGTTGTCTGCCTGATACAGGTAGACAGCGGCGGCTATTTTTTTATTCTTCTTGCGGCGCTCGGTCTGTTTCAGCGTCACGGTATGGATCACACCGCTTTCCAGCAGCTTCAGCCGCAGTTTGTCAAGCGTTCGCCGGTAGAATCGCTCCGCACCGCTGGCTGTCGTTCCTTCAAAATCAATAGCCAAGTTCTCAAAGGTGGACTGCGTGGACAAAGGGCTGACACGCCCGCAGGTCAAGCAGATGGCGTTCCGCTTTTCCAGATACCATTGCTCTTTGTAGGAAAGCTGCTCAAACGCCGCAGTGACCGCCTTTGCCTGTATTCCGTTCCAGAGGATTTCGGCATAGTTCCAGCTATCGTCGCGTGTCACATCCTCGCCGGTTTCTTCGCCGTTCTCGTCCTGCTCCGTGCGGTAGAGGGAAACAATGCTGCGGTTGCGCCGGGCAATGGTCAGCAGCTCATCCGCAGATACGCTTTCGTCCTTGTATCGTGCGCACCGCGCGGTCGATGTTGATGGGCTTGGAGAGGTGGGCGTTCATGCCCGCGGCGAGGCATTTTTGAATGTCCTCATGGTAGGCGTTGGCTGTAAGGGCGATGATGGGGAGGTGCTTCGCCGTCTCGGTGTGCTCTTCGGTCTCGGCGTCGTCCGCCGCGGCGGGCAGGTCGAGCGTCACGCGGAATGTCGTGCCCTTGCCGACCTTGCTCTCAGCCTCGATCGCACCGCCCATCAGGTCGACGATCTTTTTCACAATGTCAAGGCCGAGGCCGCTGCCGCGCACCTTGTTGACGCGCGTGTCGACCGCGCGGGAAAAGGCCGAATACATCTGCTCCATGAACTCCGGCGTCATGCCGATGCCCGTGTCGCTCACGACCGAGACAAGGCGGACCTTGCCGCTCTCGGCAAGCTTTTCCTCATAGACCTCGAACTTCACATCGCCGTTTTCCGGCGTATACTTGGCGGCGTTTGAGAGCAGGTTCATATAGATCTGCCCGAGGCGGATCTGGTCGGAGAGCAGCACATTGTGGGAAATGTCGTGCAGCTTCCCTGAAAAGCGGATGTTTTTCGCCTCCGCCATGCCCGCGATGGCCTGGCAGTAGAAGTCAAACAGCTCCGGCAGCTTCACCGGCTGCGAGACGATTTTGAACTCCCCGCTCTCGATGCGCGAGATGTCCGGCACATCGTCGATGAGCTCCTGCAAGTTGCTGCCGCTGACACGGATCTTTTCCAGGCACTCTTTCATCTTATCCGAATCGTCCGCGTGCTGTAGGGCGATGTTCGTAAAGTCCATGATGACGTTCATCGGCGTGCGGATATCGTGCGACATGCGCGAGAGGAACTCGGACTTTGCCTCGTTCGCGCGGCGCGCCGCATCTGCCGCGCTCATCAGATCCTTTTCGCGGCGCTTTTCTTCGCTGTAAAGGCGCATCGCGAACAGCACCTGCTCCGCCTCGCCATTTTTCCCGCGCGTCTGCACGATGAAGCGCGCAAGATGCCAGTTGCCGTCCCTCACGGGGTATTCGAGCATCACGGAGTCCTCGTGCCACAGTCTCTCCGCGAGCGTCGAAAGGTCAAAAAACGGTTCAACATAGGGCAGATACTCCGGCGACGATGCTCTGCTTGCTCATTTCACTCATGTGGACGCTCGCTCTGCCGCTGTGTCCGGTCAGACGGTGCATCTGCCGCTCGCTTGCAACCTCTTCATAATAACCCGTGCGCAGATCGATACGGTAGATTGTATAATAGATCTTGCTGATGGCCGAGATGACCTCGTAGCTTATCCAGCTCTCCGTGAGCGCCGTTTCCAGCGCGTGCTGGTGCTCGCGCTCCTCCTTCACGATCTCATCCACGCTGCGGAAGTCCAGCAGGATTTGAAAGCTCGTTTCCGTCTGCTGCACCCTATTGGCGCGCACCTCGAAATAGATGTTCCCGATGGCGTTCGGCACACTCCGGTAGCGGCGGCTGACGCGGTCCTTGGTCCTGAGCTCGCGCATCAGATTTTCTGCGTCCAAAAATTGCAGGAAGTCCGGTGCGCTCTCCTTAAGGACGCACTTGTGATAGTAATGCTCGACCGCCTCGGCATAGGAAAACAGCTCCTGCCCATGCGGGAGCAGGTCGCCCGCGGAGTTGGAGTGCTCCTCGATCTTGACGATCTCGGCCCGGTCATTCATCAGGTCCACACGATAAACGGACGTGCTGTCCTTGCAGAGCGCCTTGAGCATCTGCTGCTCAAGCTTCACGGCCTGCAAATTCTGCTCGAGCGACTTCTGCTTTTCTTCCAGCAGCGTCAGCATGCGCAGGTTCTCCCGCGCGCTGCCGAGGTGCCCGCCGACAAAGGCAAGCAGGCGGTAGACCAATTCGTCCATCTCCTCTTTCCTGCACGTGCGGTCGATGCGCGCAAGCTGGTCGATGATTGCAAGGCTGTATTCTGCCGCACTGTTCGCCCCTGCGGTCACGGGCGGATGTTCTGCTTGCTTCATGCGCTTGTCTCCTTTGCGGCAGCTTTCGATACCTGTCATAAATATACAAAATTGGTCAAAGTAAACGCGAAGTTGTCCCTCCCGACCATCGTTCGACACCACCGCGCAAAAAGTGCGCCGGCTCGTTGAGCCGGCGCACTTTTATTTGTTTTCACATTCTGACGCTTTACTTCTTCTTGCCGCCGAGGAATTCCGGCAGGGGCTTGCCCTGCTTGAGCCACTGGTGATACTCGGCCGTCGCGGCGAACTCGACGTCGCCCGCAGAGTTGAGCGCGGTCTCGACAGAGTCCTGAATGACGCCGATGATGAAGCCGACGCCGACGACCTGCATCGCGATGTCGTTCGAGATGCCGAACAGCGAGCACGCCATCGGGATGAGCAGCAGTGAGCCGCCCGCCACGCCGGAAGCGCCGCACGCGCCGAGGGCCGACATGATCGAGAGCAAAATCGCCGCAGGCAGCGAGACCTGCATACCCAGCGTATTGGCCGCGGCCAGCGTCATGATGGTGATGGTGATGGCCGCGCCGTCCATGTTGATCGTCGCGCCGAGGGGGATAGAGACGGAGTAGAAGTCCTTGTCCAAGCCGAGCTTTTCGCACATCGCCATGTTCACGGGGATATTCGCCGCGGAAGAGCGGGTGAAGAACGCCGTCAGGCCGCTCTCGCGCAGGCAGCGGAACACCAGCGGATAGGGATTGCAGCGCAGATAGATGAAGATGATGATGGGGTTGATGACAAGCGCCATGAAGAGCATCGTGCCGACCAAAAGCAGCAGGAGCTTGCCGTACTGGGTGAAGATCGCAAGGCCGTTGCTCACAACGTTCGTGAACACAAGGCCCATGATGCCAAACGGCGCAAGGTTGATGATCCAGCGCACGATGGTCGAGACCGCGTCGGACACATTGCTCAGGAAGACCTTTGTGGAGTCTGCACCGAGCTTCTTCATCGCAACGCCGAAGAGGCAGGCCCACATCAGAATACCGATGTAATTGCCGTTCATAATGGCGGAAATGGGGTTCGAGACGATATTAGCCAGCAGCGTGTGCATGACCTCGCCGAGGCCCTGCGGGATGACCTCCGCCTCGGCCGCCTCGGGAAACACCAGCGTCTGCGGGAAGATCGTGCTCGTCACAACGCTTAAAATGGCGGCGAGGAACGTCGTGAGCATATAGAGCCACACGACCGTACCGAAGCGGCGGTCGAGCTTGGACGTGCCCTGCGCCAGCGCGCTCGCCACGATGACGAACACCAGCACGGGAGCAATGCCCTTGAGCGCGCCGACAAACAGGTTGCCAAGCTCCTGTAACCACGTCGCGCCGGGACAGACCAGCGCCAGGATCACGCCGACGACAAGGCCGATCGCGATGCGCAAAATCAGGCTGACGCCGTTATACGCGGCGGCAATTTTTTTGAGGGTCTTCACAAAGGGATTCATAGGGGCATCTTCTTTCTTTTCAAAATCTAACGCTCTTACGATCCTCTTCTCTCTGCTCAGGCCGCAAAGGCGCTTTCATTAACGGCCTTTATTATATCTTTATGTGCAGGAAATTGCAAGGAGTGGACAGATGTATTTCTACGAAAAACACTCCAATGACAGAAATTCGTCATTATCGCCATGAAATCTGCTGTCTGTCGCCGTCTCGCAGCACGAAAGAGTCTTTTCTGTCCGCACGCCATAAAATTCTTGCGCAGGCGAACGGATTCTATTGACATCTTTGGGCATTTTTGCAAGAATCCGATTCGTCTGTCAAAAAACACAGCACAAATAATAACACCCATCGGATCATACCGACTGGTGTTATTTACATAACCGCATTTTACATCGGCTCAGCGTGTTCGCCGCAAAGTGCAACGATGGTCAGCGCAAACAGTTCCGCGCTTCGCACGATCTCATCTGCCACAAGGTACTCATTTGCACCGTGTATGTGATAATCTACACCTAATCGGGAAGCGCCAAACGCCACGCCATTTTTCAGAAAGTGCGCATATGTCCCGCCGCCAATAACAAGGCACTTGCCCGGTTCGCCCATGACCTGCTCATAGCAGCCTAGGGTCATCCCTCAGTGAAATATAGAAGTTTGCCATGGTTTGCTGACACATCGAAGAGATCAGCGCATCTGGTGTGATCCGCTTGTAAATCTGCTTGATGGATTCCTGATAATGGTTGATTGTTCCATCCCGCAGATTGCGGGCCTTACAGTCCAAAATATACTCTTCGAACCCTTCCCTGAACGTCTTCTCATTCGGGAAGCACATCCTGATTTTCTTCACGGTTTTTCCCTCCAAAAACGCAAAAACAGGAAGCACATCTTCCGCATTTTCGTGCGGAAGATGTGCTTCCTGCCTATGTTTGATGAAAAATCAGGTTTTGGAACCTTGGAAGGACAAACCCTGCGGTTTTCCCTCTTACTTCAGGCTCTCCGCGACGGCGACGGCGACCGCGACGGTGGCGCCGACCATCGGGTTGTTGCCCATGCCGAGGAAGCCCATCATTTCCACGTGCGCGGGCACGGAGGATGAGCCGGCGAACTGTGCGTCGGAATGCATGCGGCCCATGGTATCGGTCATGCCGTAGGAGGCAGGGCCGGCGGCCATGTTGTCCGGGTGCAGGGTACGGCCCGTGCCGCCGCCGGAGGCGACGGAGAAATACTTCTTGCCCTGCTCAATGCACTCTTTCTTGTAGGTGCCGGCGACGGGGTGCTGGAAGCGGGTCGGGTTGGTGGAGTTACCGGTGATGGAGACGTCCACGCCCTCGGAATGCATGATGGCAACGCCCTCGCGGACGTCGTCAGCGCCGTAGCAGCGAACGTCGGCGCGCTCGGTCTCGCTGTAGCGGATCTCGCGCACGATGTTCAGCTTGCCGGTGAAGTAGTCGAACTGGGTCTGAACATAGGTGAAGCCGTTGATGCGGGAGATGATCTGAGCGGCGTCCTTGCCGAGACCGTTCAGAATGACGCGCAGGGGCTCCTTGCGGGCCTTGTTGGCGTTGCGGACGATGCCGATCGCGCCCTCAGCGGCGGCGAAGGACTCGTGACCGGCGAGGAAGGCAAAGCACTTCGACTCGTCGGACAGCAGCATCGCACCGAGGTTGCCGTGGCCCAGACCGACCTTGCGGTCCTCGGCGACGGAGCCGTCGATGCAGAAGGACTGCAGGCCGACGCCGATTATCTTGGCAGCTTCGGCCGCGGACTTCACGCCGGACTTGATGGCGATGGCCGCGCCGACGGTGTACGCCCAGCAGGCGTTTTCAAAGCAGATGGGCTGGATGCCCTTGACGATCTCATACGGGTCAAAGCCCTTGGCCTTGCAGATCTCGCGGCACTCTTCGACGGAAGAGATACCGTACTGAGCGAGGACGCCGTTGATCTTGTCGATTCTTCTCTCGTAGTTTTCAAATAAAGCCATTGTTTCGTCCTCCCTTCCTTATTCCTGACGCGGGTCGATGTACTTGGCAGCGTTGTCCCACTGACCATAGTGACCCTTGGCCTTTTCGAGCGCTTCGTTCGCATCGATACCCTTTTTGATGAAGTCCATCATCTTGCCGAGGTTGATGAACTCGTAGCCGACGATCTCGTTTTCCTTGTTGAGCGCGACGCGGGAGCAGTAGCCCTCGGCCATCTCGAGGTAACGGGGGCCCTTTTCGGCGGTGGCGAACATCGTGCCGACCTGGGAGCGAAGGCCCTTGCCGAGATCCTCGAGGGACGCGCCGACAGCAAGGCCGTCCTCAGAGAAGGCGGACTGGGTGCGGCCGTAGACGATCTGCAGGAACAGCTCGCGCATGGCGGTGTTGATGGCGTCGCAAACAAGGTCGGTGTTCAGCGCTTCGAGAATGGTCTTGCCGATCAGGATCTCGGAAGCCATGGCAGCAGAATGGGTCATGCCCGAGCAGCCGATGGTCTCGATCAGAGCCTCCTGAATGACGCCCTCCTTGACGTTGAGCGTCAGCTTGCAGGCGCCCTGCTGGGGCGCGCACCAGCCGATGCCGTGGGTGAAGCCGGAAATATCGGCGATCTGCTTGGCCTGAACCCACTTGCCCTCTTCGGGAATCGGGGCCGGACCGTGATATGCGCCCTTCGCAACGGGGCACATATGCTGCACTTCGGTCGTGTAAATCATAACGATCTTCCTTTCTTATCCTCTGTCTCCACAAAAAGCGGAACGTATCCATACGTATTTTTTATCATAGCAAACCCGAACGTCTTTTGCAAGGTGAAAAAACGGAAATACGGGCAAAATCCGTATTCCTTTCCCTCATTTTCCGCTATGCCGCACTTTTCGTTACAGCAGGTGGCGGATCGGGCGCTGGACAACGCTCAGAATCGTATACAGCGCGCGCTTTGCCCAAGGCAGCGTCATTTCTTCAAACCGCGCGCCGTGTTCCGTGCCGCCGTCGTGCAGGGCGAGGCGGCTCTGGCCCATGTATTTTCCGCTCTCTTCTCGCAGCGCGGCATTGACCTCCTCGCTCTCGATGACGAGCATCAGCTCCGTGTCGAGATATGCGCTGCGCATGTCGGCGTTGAATGAACCGACGACGCTCAAATCGTTTCCGATCAAAATCGTCTTCGTATGCAGCGACTGGCCGCAGACGACCTCGTACACGTCGACGCCGCGCGATAAAATATTTTGCTTTTCGCGTAAGTAGTCCGAGCAGCCGCTCGGGTTCGCGCCGTTTTCAACGGCATTCGTCAGCACGCGCAGCTGCCGCGTCTCGGCAAGTGCTTCCAAATCGTTATACATTTTGTCGTTGCAGATGATGTACGGCGTTTGCAGCAGGATGTCATCGCCCTGCGCCATCAGGCGGACAAGCGCGTCCCACAGCTCAGGCGCTTTCGCCTCCGCGCGCGGCGAGCCGCTGAGAAGGCTCACATGCGTGACCGCCGCGGTCTCCACCTCCCAGTCGACGGCGGCAAGCTCTTTTCCATGCACCGCGCATAGCGCCGCGTAGCGCTCCTGCAGCGCGTCGGTCTGCGAGGACGTCTTGCCTGTGATGGTTTTATTCTCAGGCTGCGACCAGACGCTTTCAAAATACGTCAAAAGCTGGGAGACCGAGCTGCCCTCTCCCCCGTCCGACACGACGAGCACGTCGCGGTCGATGTTCTGGTTCTCCTGATATGAGCCGAGGAACAAATCGTTCGAATTTCTTCCGCCGAGGATGTATTTGCTCCCGTCGGCGATCAGATACTTGTCGTGCAGACGGTAGTTGAGCTTCCACGGGCGCAGCAGGTCGATGGGATCATAAAAGCGCACCTCCACATTCTCCTCCGCCGCGAGGGCGCGGAGAACGCCGCTGTTTTGCAGATGCAGAAAACCGTTCAGCCCGTCGACGATGACGCGCACCCGCACGCCGCGCTGCGCCGCGCCATAGAGCGCGGCCATCAAATCCTGTCCGCTGCCGTCCGCACGCAGGTCAAAGGTCGAGAAGATGACCTCCCTTTCCGCACTCTCGATGAGCTGCAAGCGCCAGAGCAGCGCACTGTCCGTATCCTCGATGCTCCTCACGCGCTCCTGCGATGTGTCCTCGCTCAATCGGGCTTCATACTGGCTCCACAGCTCCCCTGTCGCCTCTTTTTGCGGCAGCGGGACGAGAATGGCTGTCAGCACCCCATATAAAAGGTACACGCCCAGTGCGATGCCAAGCCATTTTAAGATATGTTTTTGCTTCATTTTTCACCTGCTTATCATAAAACTCATGCCGTCAGTTTACCATAAGGGATGCAAGCTGTCCAGCGGCGCGGCGGCGGTAAGTTTTCCCGACCGAAACGCCGCAACTTTCGCCCAAACGGAAATTTCTCGAAAAGAGGTCTTGACAATCCGCCAATTTCCGACCTATACTTTTTGTAAATTAAAAATACCCCACACGGGTATTGTATTTGTCCCGAAGGAGGAATCAAATTGAAAAAGGAAACCTATGACGTGACCGGCATGAGCTGCGCCGCCTGCTCCAGCCGCGTGGAAAAGGCCGTCGCCAAGCAGCCCGGCGCGCAGCAGGTCGCGGTCAACCTGCTGAAAAACAGCATGGTCGTCGAATACGACGAATCCCAGCTTTCGTCCGCGCAGATCATCGCCGCGGTCGAAAAGGCGGGCTACGGTGCGTCTCTGCATGCAAAGCCCGGCAGCGCCCCCGCCGCGCAGACTGCCGAGACCGGCGGCGCCAGCGCCGCACAGAAGGCGTACAGCGACATGAAAAAGCGTCTCGCCCTCTCGCTCATCTTCACCATCCCGCTGTTCTATCTCTCGATGGGCCACATGATGGGCTGGCCGCTGCCCGCGTGCTTCCTCGGCATGGAAAATGCGATGACGTTCGCATTCACGCAGTTTTTGCTGCTGCTGCCCATCGTCTATATCAACCGCCAGTACTATATCGTCGGCTTCAAGACGCTGTGGCAGCGCTCGCCGAACATGGATTCGCTGATCGCACTGGGCTCCAGCGCCGCCATCGTGTACGGCATCTACGCCATCTATAAGATCGGCATCGGCTTTGGAAGAATGGACATGGACACGGTGCACACCTATATGATGGAGCTGTACTTCGAGTCCGCAGGCACGATCCTGACGCTCATCACCATGGGCAAGACGATGGAGGCCCGCGCCAAGGGCAAGACCTCTGATGCCATCACAAAGCTCATGGACCTTGCACCCAAGACCGCGACGGTCGAGCGCAACGGCGTCGAGAGCGTCATCCCCGTCGAAGAGGTCCAACTCGGCGACGTGCTGATCGTCAAGGCGGGCGAGAGCGTCCCCGTCGACGGCGTCGTGCTCGAGGGAACGTCCTCGGTCGACGAATCCGCGCTGACGGGCGAGAGCATCCCCGTCGAAAAGCAGGCGGGAGACAGCGTCATCGGCGCGACCATCAACAAATCCGGCTATTTCAAGATGCGCGCGACCAAAGTCGGCGACGATACCGCCCTTTCCCAGATCGTACGCCTTGTGGACGAGGCCACGAGCTCCAAAGCGCCCATCGCCAAGCTCGCCGATAAGGTCAGCGGCGTGTTCGTCCCCGTCGTCATCACGATCGCCGTCATCGCGACGGCAGCGTGGCTGCTGACGGGCCACAGCGTGGAATTTGCGCTGTCCATCGGTATTTCCGTTCTCGTCATCAGCTGCCCCTGCGCGCTGGGTCTCGCCACGCCGACGGCCATCATGGTCGGCACGGGCCGCGGCGCGGTGAACGGCATCCTCATCAAGTCTGCCGAAGCGCTTGAGACGACGCACAGCGTCAACACCGTCGTGCTCGACAAGACCGGCACCATCACGCAGGGCAAGCCCGTCGTCACCGACGTCGTCGACGGCGGCATCGGCAGGGACAAACTTCTCTCCGTCGCCGCGTCGCTCGAAAAGCTCTCCGAGCATCCGCTTTCCGAGGCCATCGTGGCCGAAGCGGAGAAGGAATCGCTCACGTTCCTGTCCGTCGACAAATTTGAGCAGATCCCCGGTCAGGGCATCCGCGGCGAGGTCGAGGGCCAGCTCTGCCTTGCCGGCAACCGCCGCATGATGGAAGCAAACCGCATCGAAAACAGTGAGCTGCTCGCACAAGGCGAAGCGCTGGCTGAGGACGGCAAGACGCCGCTCTACTTTGCGCTGGACGGCAAGCTCATCGGCCTCATCGCCGTAGCCGATGTCGTCAAGCCCACGAGCGCGCAGGCCATCGCCGAGCTCTCGAGCATGGGCATTGAAGTCGTCATGCTCACGGGCGACAACGCCAAGACCGCCGAGGCCATCCGCCGTCAGGTCGGCGTGGACCGCGTCGTGGCCGAGGTGCTGCCGCAGGATAAGGAACGCGAGATCCGCCGCTTACAGGAGGGCGGCAAGAAGGTCGCCATGGTCGGTGACGGCATCAACGATGCGCCCGCCCTTGCGCGCGCAGACGTCGGCATTGCCATCGGTGCCGGTACGGACGTCGCCATCGAGTCGGCGGATATTGTGCTGATGCGCAGTGACCTTCTCGACGTCTCGACCGCCGTGCAGTTGAGCCGTGCGGTCATCCGCAACATCAAGGAAAACCTCTTCTGGGCGTTCTTCTACAACGCCATCGGCATTCCCATCGCGGCGGGCGTGTTCTACCCCGCCTTCCAGCTCAAGATGAACCCGATGCTCGGCGCGCTCGCGATGAGCTTCAGCTCGGTGTTTGTGGTGAGCAATGCGCTGCGTCTGCGCTGGTTCAAGGCCAAGCACACGGAGGCAGCACCGAAAACGGTTTCTTCTCCGTCGGATCGCGGAGTGGAGATAGCAAGCAAGGAAATTATGGTAAGTAATGAAAAAGGAGAAACAAACATGGAAAAAGTCATCAGCATTGAGGGCATGGCCTGCATGCATTGCGTGAATCACGTTCAGCAGGCGCTTTCCGCCGTCCCCGGCGTGAAGGAGGCAAAGGTCGATCTCGAGAGCAAGTCCGCCACCGTCAGCGTGGACGGCAGCGTAACCGACGCGGCGCTCAAGGCCGCGGTCGATGAGGCGGGCTATCAGGCCGTCTCCATCCGCTAAGGCCATGAGAGCCAATCGTGATTCCGTCCGCCGCAAGCTCAAAATCGCCCGCGGCCAGCTCGACGGCATTTTGCAGATGATCGACGACGACCGCTACTGCGTGGACATCTCCAACCAGCTTCTCGCCACGCAGTCGCTCCTCAAAAGCGCCAACCAGCAGATCATGCGCGCGCACATCGAAGGCTGCGTGCGCGAGGCTTTGCAGACCGACCATATCGACCCCAAGCTCGAAGAGGCCTTCCAGCTCCTCGAGCGCATGGCGCAGTCGTGACCGCACAAAAAAGGACGACAGCTATTTTTAGCTGTCGTCCTTTTTTGTTATTCGATCAGATCCTCGCGGTCGAGTTTCTTTTCCGAAAGCTGCTGTGCGGTGTGCTCATGTACGAGCTGGAGTACTACCGCCGTGAGGGGAATGAAAAACACAATACCGACAAGGCCGAAGAGCTTGCCGCCAAGCAATGCCGCAAGGAGCGTCCACAGCGGCGCAAGCCCCACGCTGCTGCCAACCACATGCGGGTAGATGAATTGATTTTCCGTGAACTGCACCGCCTGATAGACGATCAGGCACAGCAGCGCCTTCTCCGGCTGGGCAAGCAGCGTCAGCAGTACGCCGATTGCGCAGGAGGCCAGCGCGCCGATGTAGGGAACAAAGGCGAAGGCCGCCGTCAGCGCGGCGGTCAGCCCCGCGTAGGGAATGCCGCACAGGGAGAACGCGAGAAAGATCATCGTGCCGAGGATCACGACCTCCACGCACTGCCCGGACAGGAAACGGGCGTAGGTGGTGTGCGTCAGGCGCGCGATGCGGCAGACCTGATCGGCCTTTCGCTCGCTCAGGTTGGCGTAGAGGAGTCTGCGGCTCTGTTTAGCAAGGCTGCGCCGGTCGAGCAGCACATAAAACATGATGACGATGGCAAAGGTGACGTTGGCCACCGCCGAGACTGTGGTACCGGCAAGATCCACCACCGAGTCGATCAGCGCGCCGGCGCCGGTGAGCGCCTTTTCCAGCACCGTTTTCCAATCGAGCGCGGCGATGCGATCGGTGAGCTCGCTTGTATCCACGCCGTGATCCGAGAGAAGGCGCGCCCAGTCCGGCCAGTTCTCCCTGACCAGTGTGCCGATGCTCTTGAGCGACGCGGCAAGCTGCGGCAGCGCCAGAACGCACAGCAGTACCACGACGATGACCACGCACAAAAGCGTCAGCAGCAGGCTGAGAAGGTCAATGTGTTTTTCCTTTGCCTTTGGCATCAGGCGCGTCAAACGTCCTGCGATGCCCTGCATCGGCACACTGAGGACAAACGCCATCAATAACCCTATGATCACCGGCGTGAAGAGGGTAGCGAGCCTCGTGAGAAACGCCGCGACTTCGTTGAGATTCATCAGCGCGGCATAGAGCGCCACGCCGAACGCGACCAGAAGAAATTGCTGTTTTCCTTTTTTATCCATTGTTCTTTTCTGCACCTTCCGCGCGTTCGCTCTGCCACCGGAGCGGAAGTGCCGAACGCTGTGCATATCCTTTCAGGTTAATTATAGAATGGCTTGCGCTGCATTGCAAGTTCTTTTGCCCGTCGCTTGGTAGTTTCTCCCGCCCGCTGCTTTTTTCGCGCAGACTTTTGCGGAAAATCAACATTTCTCCCCTTGGCGCGGCGGTGATCGTCTGCTATACTGAAAGGAACAAAAGCTCATCGGGCGGGCGTTGACGCTTCCGATGGAAAGGAAGGCTCAGAATGAATCGAACGGGGAACGGCGCCGCACTCTGCGAAGATCCGCATGACTTTCTTGTCATGCAGAATCTCTATGACGCGGCGGTTCGGCAGCTCACGTTGAAATTCAATATTCTCAACAGTGAATTCAATGTTCTTTATGCACGCAATCCCATTCATCACATCGACGGGCGCGTCAAATCGCAATCGAGCATCGTCGCCAAGCTCATCAAGCGCGGCCTGCCGCTCTCGATCGAGTCCGCGCGAAAAAACATCAACGACATCGCGGGCGTGCGCGTCGTTTGCAGCTACATCGACGATGTCTACCGCGTGGGCGAGATGCTGGCGCGGCAGACGGATGTGGAGATCGTCAAAAAGCAGGACTACATCCAGACGCCGAACTACAACGGCTACCGCTCGCTGCACATGGACATCAAGGTGCCCGTCTACCTCTCCGACCGGACGGAATACGTCGTGGCGGAGATCCAGCTGCGCACGATCGCCATGGACTTCTGGGCGAGCCTTGAGCACGATATCCGCTACAAGGTCGACAAAACGAAGCTGCCCGAGGGCATCAACGAGGAGATGTTCGAATGCGCGGGCAAGATCGCTGAGATCGACCGCCAGATGCAGGACATGTACCAGCGCATCAAGGCCTCGGATGCCTACAACGAAGATTGAGTCCCCTACATAAAGGAAAAAGGATGCATCGAAAGACGCATCCTTTTTGTTTTTTCACTGCTTTTTGTGATACCCGCAGTCGCAGTAGGGGCCGCCGGAGGCGAGCGTGTACTCGCGCACGAAATCCGACGCGCCGCCCGCGTCGCTCATCGTGTAGTCGAGATGGCACAGCGCGGGCGTCAGATCGTAGAGCCCCAACACCTGCATCAGCGTGCAGATGCCGCAGGTCGTGAAGCGCGCCTCGTAGCCGCTGCCGTCCTCGTACTCGAAAAAGTCCATGTTCCACGAATAGGGGTTGCGGTCGCCCGCGCGCAGCTTCGCCGTCGCCCGCATGCCCTCGATGTCCTTGGGCGTGAACTTTTTCTTTCCGCTCGCGCGGCAGAAAGCCTTCATCGTAGGCGTCATCATCGCCGCGGCGTAGTAGTCCGTCAGTGTTTTGATGTCCGGCCGCTGCGGCATGCACAGGATAAACGCGGCGAGCATCGCGCAGTTGACGATGTTCATTTCGAAGCGGTCGCGCTTGTCAAATTCCGGCAGCTTCGAGATGATCTCGCGATATTTCTTTTTGGCACGCGCCGCAACGTCCTTCGCCTGCTCCGCGGTCAGGTCGAATTCGACCGTCAGGTGCTTTTCAAACGATCCGGCAAACAGCGCCCACATGCCCGCAGGCTTTCCAAGATACTTCATTCGCTCTCCCCTTTTCGAGTTTAATCTCTCAAACTCGTCTGCATTTTTGACTGCCGTCTTGCTTTTGGTCATAGTATACCGAGGGCGGGAGCGCTTGTCAATGCGGCGCAAAAAAGCAGCGGTTCTGATGAACCGCCGATTTTTTCAGTTGGATTTACTTGCCCTGATAGGCGCGATAGGATCGTGCGGATTTTGCCTTTGAGCGCAATTTCTGTTTTGCCGTTCTTCGCGGCCTCAACCGTGATCTACTGCACCTCGCTGACGCGGATGCTGGTGGAGCAGATGGTCTCCATCAGAAGCGCGAGGCTGCGGTCGCCCGTGGCCTCCGCCGCAGCGACCAACCTCTCATATTCCCCTCGCGTTAGCTCCTGCCTGCTGTCGCGAAACAGGCGGCGCTGAATTTTTAAGAACCGTGCTCGGCAGTCTGTCCAGCCACAGAAGCAGAAAAAGCCATTCAGTGCCGCCAAACAAGCGTTAATGGTCGACGGTGCGTAGTTACTTGCGCGCAGATCGTCTTTCCAAAGGCGGATCATCTCTCGCGTGACCGCTGCGCCGCTCAAAAATGCGGCAAAGCTTAGCAGCGCGCAGCGGTACTTCTCGATCGTCGCCGCGGCGCGCTCTTCGTTTTCAAGTGCTTTCAAATACTCAGCAATTCTCTCGTCGGTCATATAGTATTCCATAATAAAAATACCCCTATCTCTCGTGATAGGGGTATTGTAACGTATTGTCGCGGATTTCGAACAGTGAATTGCACTCCCGCAGCTATGAATATAAAAAGAGAAGCCACTCTCTTGAGTGGCTTCTCTCCATGTTGGCGCTACCTATCTTTCCGG
>OOAC01001211.1_pt1 | contig 18737 bp, 13 predicted proteins | sample 1671041 | NCBI WGS metagenome assembly OOAC01 (sample SAMN06348116, study PRJEB24527) | human gut metagenome | biome: human gut; feature: ankylosing spondylitis patient; material: feces | host: Homo sapiens | place: China | collected 2015-10 | reverse complement strand
GACAGGCACAGAATATTAGAAGTAGGGGCAGGAGGAACTATGACGATCAGAGAAAACTTGGAACAGTGGGAAAAGGATTATTTAAGTCCGTACGCATCCTTGAGTGTGAACTCCAAAGGACGTCTGCGACCGGAAGAACAATGTGATATCCGGCCGGTGTTTCAGAGAGACAGAGACCGTATTATCCATTGCAAGGCCTTTCGAAGGCTAAAGGATAAGACCCAGGTATTTCTGACACCTGAGGGTGACCATTACCGTACCAGACTGACACATACGCTGGAGGTATCCCAGACGGCCAGAACCATAGCAAAGGCATTAAAGCTGAACGAGGATCTGGTGGAAGCCATTGCGCTGGGACACGATCTGGGACACACGCCTTTCGGACATGCCGGAGAGCGTGCGCTGAACAGAGTATGCCCTTTTGGCTTCGAACATGCCGAACAGAGCGTCCGCACCGTGGACATTCTGGAGAAGGATGGCAAGGGGCTGAATCTGACCTACGAGGTGCGAGACGGTATAAGAAACCACCAGACCATTGGAAAGCCCCACACCCTGGAGGGCAAGATCGTCAGACTTTCCGATAAAATTGCCTATATTCATCACGATATGGATGACGCCATCCGCGGAGGAATCCTCACGGAAGCGGATGTGCCGAAGGACATCTGTGAGGTGATCGGCAGCAGTCCCACCGAGAGACTGGATCATTTCATTCATGACATCGTGACCAACAGCATGGACAAGGGAGACATCCTGATGTCGGAGCCGGTGGCGGAAGCCATGACGAAGATACGACAGTTCATGTTTGAGAGAGTTTACAAGAACCCGATAGCGAAGAGCGAAGAGGGGAAAGCAGAGATGCTGATGGAGACATTGTACCAGCATTTCCTGAAGCATCTGGATGATCTGCCGGAAGAATATCTCAATCTTCTTTCCGTGGGGGAACCGAGAGAGAAGGTCGTCTGCGACTATGTGGGAGCGATGACGGATCGGTTTGCCATAGCGGTATACGAGGATATTTACATACCGAAATCCTGGCAGAGATAGGTACAAGATAAAATAGGAGTTAAAAAACGTGTATTATCCCGAAGAACTGGTAGAAGAAGTCAGAGCCAGAAATGACATCGTGGATGTGATATCGGGCTATGTCTCATTGAAAAAAAAGGGAAGCAACTATTGGGGCTGCTGTCCTTTTCATAACGAAAAAACACCTTCCTTTTCGGTGTCTTCGAACAAACAGATGTATTATTGCTTCGGATGCCATGCCAGCGGAAATGTATATACGTTTCTTATGAAATATGAAAACGATACCTTCCCGGAGGCCATTAAGATCCTGGCGGACCGCGCCGGGGTAAAGCTTCCCGAAGTGGACGAGACACCGGAACAGAAGAAAAAAGCCGGCAAACGTATGCGGCTGCTGGAAGTCAATAAGGAAGCGGCAAAATATTTTTATTATATGCTGCGGGATCCCCGTGGCGAAGTGGGAATGCGGTATCTGACGGGGCGGAAGCTGACCGATGAGACCATGCATCATTTCGGACTGGGTTATGCCGGGAAAAACGGCGAGCAGGTGGTACAGTACCTGCGGAAAAAGGGCTTTACGGACGAAGAGATCAAAGACTCCGGACTGGCAATGTTTTCTGAACAGCGGGGACTGCGAAGCCAGTTCTGGAATCGTGTCATGTTCCCCATACAGGATATCAACCACCGGGTCATCGGCTTCGGCGGCAGAGTCATGGGAGACGGGGAACCGAAATACCTGAATTCACCGGAGACCATGATCTTCGATAAGAGAAGGAATCTTTATGGACTGAATTTCGCAAGGACTGCCCGGACGGGCAATATTATCCTGTGCGAGGGCTACATGGATGTCATAGCCATGCATCAGGCGGGATTTACCCAGGCGGTGGCATCCCTGGGAACGGCATTTACGGTGGAACAGGCCAACCTTTTACACCGTTATGCGGAAAATATCCTGCTGGCCTACGACAGCGACGGTGCCGGAACCAAGGCGGCACTACGGGGCATCGGTATTCTCAGGGAGGCCGGGCTTACCGGTAAAGTCATCAATATGCGTCCTTATAAGGACCCGGATGAATTTATCAAGAATCTGGGGAAAGAGGCTTTTCAGGAGAGAATCGATCAGGCGGAGAACAGTTTCTACTTCGAGATCCGTATCCTGAGTGAACAATACGATCAGAGTGATCCGGAACAGCGGACGAAGTTCCACCGGGAGATCGCACAGAAACTGTGTGAATTTTCGGAAGATCTGGAGCGGGAGAATTATTTGCAGGCCATTGCCGAAAAATATATGATCCGTCCCGATGATCTGCGCAAGATGGTCATAGGATATGCTTCCCAGACGGGAATCGCCAGACCGATTCCCCGTCCCCGCAGCGGAGTGCAGAACAAGAGCGATCCTTCGGAGAGCGGACGGAAGTCCCAGAGACTGCTGATCACCTGGATCGGAGATGATCCTTCTCTGTATACGATTGTACGCAAGTACATTTCTCTGGAGGATTTCACGGAGGAATTGTATCGCAAGGTGGCGGAGAAGATGTTCGCAGAGCTGGACAACGGACAGTTTCAGCCGGCGGGGATCATCAGCATGTTTGAGGATGAAGAGGAGCAGAGGCAGGCAGCGGAGCTGTTCCATACAACGCTCCCCGAATTGTCCACGAAGCAGGAGAGAGAAAGAGCTTTCCATGACATTCTGGTGTCAGTCAAACGCAACAGCTACCAGTACTACATGGCGCAGCTGGGTACGGATGTCAACGCGGTCAAAAAAGCGGTGGAAGGCAAAAAAGCACTGGAAGAATTACAAAGAGCCCGCATTTCTCTGGAATAATAGGGTTTGCGGCTCGGGACAGTTATAAAAAATACGAAATATGGCTATAAATAATGGCAATGAAAGGATGGAACCACGAAAATGGATGAAAACACACAGGCAAAATTTGCGGAGAAGATAAAAGAGCTCCTGAATATGGCGAAAAAGAAAAAGAATGTGCTGGAGTATCAGGAAATCAGTGACTTCTTTGCGGACATGCCTCTGGAAGAGGAACAGATGGAGAAGGTTCTGGAGTATCTGGACCAGAACAACGTAGATGTGCTGCGTATTACCGATGACGATGATGTGGATGACGAAGAGATCATTCTGACCGATGAGGACGAAGTGGATGTGGAGAACATCGACCTGTCCGTACCGGAAGGCGTCAGCATTGAGGATCCTGTCCGTATGTACTTAAAGGAGATCGGCAAGGTGCCCCTGTTAAGTGCTGAGGAAGAGATCGAACTGGCCCAGAGAATGGAAGAGGGCGACCAGGAAGCGAAAAAGCGTCTGGCAGAGGCCAACTTACGTCTGGTAGTCAGTATTGCCAAGAGATATGTAGGCCGTGGAATGCTGTTCTTAGACCTGATCCAGGAAGGTAACCTGGGTCTGATCAAAGCTGTAGAGAAATTCGATTATCGTAAAGGATATAAGTTCTCCACCTATGCGACCTGGTGGATCCGTCAGGCCATCACCAGAGCGATCGCCGATCAGGCGAGAACCATCCGTATCCCGGTGCATATGGTAGAGACCATCAACAAACTGATCCGCGTGAGCAGACAGCTGCTGCAGGAGCTGGGAAGAGAACCGACCCCCGAAGAGATCGCGGAAGAGATGAACATGCCGGTAGACAGAGTGCGTGAGATCTTAAAGATCAGCCAGGAGCCCGTATCCCTGGAGACTCCTATCGGTGAAGAGGAAGACAGCCATTTAGGCGACTTCATTCAGGATGATAATGTACCGGTTCCTTCCGACGCTGCAGCATTTACCCTGCTGAAGGAACAGCTGGTGGAAGTGTTGGGTACTCTGACAGAGAGAGAACAGAAAGTACTGAGACTCCGTTTCGGTCTGGATGACGGACGGGCCCGTACTCTGGAGGAAGTAGGTAAGGAATTCAACGTTACCCGTGAACGTATCCGTCAGATTGAAGCAAAGGCATTGCGCAAACTGCGTCATCCTAGCCGCAGCCGCAAGCTGAAGGATTATCTGGATTAATGGCGGAAGTTATATTATCCAACCGAATGCAGGCTTTAACAGACATGGTCACTCCCGGCACTGTGATAACAGATGTGGGGTGTGACCATGGTTTTGTATCGGTCTATCTCGTGCAGAAGGGGCTCTCCCCGCGGGTGATCGCCATGGATGTGCGGTCAGGGCCCCTGGAGCGTGCCAGAGAGCATATCCGGGAATATGGTCTGCAGGACAGGATAGAGACCAGACTTTCCGACGGTCTGCACGGCCTGAAGACCGGAGAGGCGAACGGGATGATCTGTGCCGGCATGGGCGGACCTCTCATGGAGAAGATTCTTACCGAAGGAAGAGAACAGGCACAGGGATTTGCAGAGCTGATCCTGCAGCCACAGTCGGAGATCCCGCATTTTCGGACATTCCTGATGGATGAGGGATATCTTCTGCTGGATGAGAATATCATCTACGAAGAAGGAAAATATTATTTTATGATGAAGGTGCGCTGGCTGGGTGCGATGACGGACGATGCGGTACGGCAGAAGGTCGGGGACTCCTGGAAGACGGAAGGTCTGGATCCCGGACTGGCGGAAAAGTTCGGCCCGCTGCTTTTATCCCGCAGAGACCGGATACTTCGGGAGTATCTGGAATGGATGCTGACCGAGCGAAAGCAGATCGTGGGACGCATGGAGCAAAAGGCAGATGCGGACAATCCCAGAACCATATGCCGCAGACAGGAGATCGCAGACGAGATCACCCTGATTACCCGTGCACTGGATTGGTATGATAATGGCAAGGAACCGGATTGCGTTTGAAAAATAAGACCTGTAAAAGCAGATTACAGAAGGACAGGGTGAGAAAAATGATCACAGTGAAGATAAACGGGGAAGAGAGACAATATCCTCAGGGAGCCACTTACGAGGATGTGGCCAACGATTATCAGCAGGAGTATGAGAATCTGATCGCACTGGCAGCCAGAGACGGCAAGATCAGAGAATTGTTCAAGAAACTGACAAGGGATTGCGAGGTTACCTTTTTTACCTTGAAGGATGATGTGGGCAACAAGACTTATGTGCGTTCTGCCACAATGCTGTTTTTGAAAGCGGTATTTGATGTCTACGGCAGAGAGGCGGCCCAGAGCTGTCGTGTGGAATTTGCCATCGGCAACGGCTCCTACATCTCTCCAAAAGGGAAGATCAATGCGACGGAAGAAAATGCTGCAAAGATCCGTAACTGGATGCGGGAGCTGGTGGAGGCAAAGACACCTTTTCTGAAGAGATCCTATTCCCTGGATAATGCCATGGAACTGTTTCGGAAAGAGGGGATGAAGGATAAGGAAAAGCTGTTCCGTTACCGCAGAGGCTCTTTCGTAAATATTTATGAAATGGACGGTTATTACGATTATTATTACGGCTACATGCTGCCCAATGCCGGCTATGTAAAGTGGTTCGATGTCATAGCGTATGAGGATGGATTTATGCTGCTGCTGCCGGATAAAAAAGATCCTACACATGTTAAGCCGTTTCAAGAGAGAAAGCTGTTATTCCGGACGTTGAAAGAATCTGAGGAATGGGGAAAGGAGATCGGTATTGAGACCGTAGGTGATCTGAATGATCAGATCTGCCGTGGGTCGCTGAGTGAACTGATCCTGGTACAGGAAGCGCAGCAGGAGCGTAAGATCGGCGAGATTGCCAAGAGCATCGTAGACAGGGGCGGCGTGAAATTTGTCATGATCGCCGGACCCTCTTCTTCCGGCAAGACCAGTTTTTCCCACAGATTATCCATTCAGTTGAAGACCCTGGGGAAAACACCGCATCCCATTGCACTGGATGACTATTTCGTGAACAGAGAATTCACGCCAAGGGATGAGAACGGTGATTACAATTTCGAATGTCTGGAAGCGATTGATGTAAAGCAGTTCAATGACGACATGTGCAGATTGTTAGCCGGTGAACGTGTGGAGCTGCCTTCCTTTAACTTCAAGACCGGAAAGCGGGAATATAAGGGCAATTTCAAACAACTGGGACCGGATGATATTCTGGTGATCGAAGGTATCCACGGTCTGAATGAGAAGACATCTTATGCACTTCCCGAGGAGAGTAAATACAAGATCTATATCAGTGCATTGACCAATATCAATATTGATGAGCATAACCGGATCCCGACTACGGACGGAAGACTTCTCCGCCGTATGGTCAGAGATGCGAGGACCAGAGGTGCGGATGCGAGACGCACCATCGATATGTGGGCTTCTGTACGACGGGGAGAGGAACAGAATATTTTTCCGTTCCAGGAGGATGCGGATGCCATGTTTAATTCCGTCCTGATCTATGAACTGGCAGTGTTAAAGCAGTTCGCAGAGCCGTTATTGTTCCAGATCGATAAGGGAGAACCGGAATATTACGAAGCCAAGAGACTGCTTAAGTTCCTGGAGTATTTCCTGGGTGTGACCAGTGAAAGCCTTCCCAATAATTCTCTGTGCAGAGAATTTGTGGGTGGAAGCTGCTTCAATGTGTAAACTATTCAGAGTAGCGCAATTCTGCTGACAGGCGTCGAATGCCTGCATTCGTAAGACTGTGCGGCAGAATTGATGCGACGAAGTAACCACATGAGCAAAAAGGAAGCCTCGGAGAGGCGATTTTGCGAATGAGGTGCTGAATAGTTTACATGCATGGTTCTGAATAGTTTACTCTACAGTAAGAAAAGGAGAATACCTGTGGAGAGTCGTTTACCAAAGATAAAATCGATAGTAAAGCAGACAGCAAACTGGGTGATCCGGATCATGGGCAGCCTGATCCTTCTGTTCCTTGTATGGTATGCCATGCGTACCCTGCAGTATATGCTTCCGGTGGCAGGTCATGAAGATCTGGTGGAGATTCCGGATTCCGTAATACGGAATCTGGCGGCAGCAGCGCTGATATTGCTATTGTATGCAGTTCTGACGGCAGTGGAAAAAAAGGCCGGTGACAAAATCACCATCTGGTGTAAAAGAATTGCCGTAACGCTCGGCATGCTTTGGCAGGGAATCGCAGGATTGTGCTGGGTTCTGGCGGCAGACAGAGTGCCGAGTGCAGATCAGGCATCGGTTATTGGTGCGGCCATAGATTTTATACAGGGTGACTATGGGACGCTGGCTCCGGATCATTATTGCGGTCTGTATGCTCATCAGTTGGGACCGGCGGCCATGGAAGAGATGCTGTTCCGGATTCTTGGAGAGGCGGATTATCATGTGATCCAGATAGTGTTCGTACTTCTGAACGTGGCGGGTATCTATTGCATTTACGGCATTCTGAAGGAAGTTTCCGGCAGACTTGCGGTGGTGACCATGGGGACACTGCTTGCGGGCAGCTGTATGGCATCTGTCTTTTATACCAGCTGGGTCTACGGAGAGATTCCTTGGGTATTCTGTTCCCTGTTTTCCGCATGGATGCTGGTCCGATATATCAAATATGGAAAAACGGGATCACTGGTGGGCATTGTGACAGCTCTTACACTGGGAACTCTGCTGCGTAAGAACACACTGGTCCTGGTGGTGGCATATTGCATGGTCGGCGCGGTACGGATATTCTCAAAATGGGACAGACGCCTGTTGATTTCACTGGTGCTGGCGTTGGCACTGCCACTCTTGTGCTATCAGGGAATCTATAAAATGTATGAGATGAGATCTGGAATGGAGCATTCCCGGGGATTGCCCACATCGGCTTACCTGTATCTGGGAATGGAAGAGATCGGTGGCCGGTACGGTTGGTATTACAGCGATTGCTGGGCACAATATTATGCAACGGACTGTAATACAGAGCAGAGCGATCAGATCTACCGGGAGATGATGCAGGAGCGCATGCAGGCCATGAAAGCACAGCCGGGGTATCTGAGAGGTTTTTATCAGGGAAAACTTCTGTCCCAGTGGAATGTCCCGACCTATCAGTCACTGTATTTCAACTTTAACCACGGGGATGTGTACCATGAGAAACTGGCGGCACTGGAAGACCGGCTGAGTGGAGATCTGTTTGACAGTGTGGTGAGGATGGCAGATCGTTTACAGTTCATTATCTATCTGGGGTGTCTGTTTTACTTTATCTTCTGTGTCCGAAAAGACAGTGAGATCACACAGCATCTGTTGGCAGTGGCTGTGATCGGGGGCTTTTTGTTCAGTATTTTCTGGGAAGCAAAGGCCAGGTATATGTATGCCTATTACATGATGATGTTCCCGCTGGCAGCACTGGGATATGGGGAAATCATACGTCTGGCAGAAAAATATTGCTTTTTCCGGAAGAAAAAGATATAATCGAACAGGTGTAAGTAAGATAGATGATCGCGGCTGCTTTATGCAGGTGAGGAAAGTCCGGGCTTCACAGGGCAGGATGCCAGATAACGTCTGGTGGAGGTGACTCCAAGGCTAGTGCAACAGAGATATACCGCCGGCTTTTGGCCGGTAAGGGTGGAAAGGCAGTGTAAGAGACTACCGTCCGGCTGGTAACAGACGGAGCCATGTAAACCCCATCCGAAGCAAGACCAAACAGAGAGCTATAGACCGGCCCGGTCTGCTTTCAGGTAGGTCGCTTGATGCGGCTGGTGACAGTCGTACTAGATAGATGATCGTCATATACAGAACTCGGCTTATTTTTTGCTTACACCTTTTGAGAAAAATGCGGACTGCGGATGCGGTCCGTTTTCTGTTATAAGCGACTGCAATGCAGAGCATGTTTCACGGAGAAACTATGGAGAAGTCATGGAGAAAAAAGAGAGAATGCGGATAAAAGGGATCACTGTGATACTGAGCTGCCTGTTACTTTTCGCCGGCTGCGGGGAAAACGGTGGGAGTGAGGAAAATGTCTCCACGGAGACCGCAGGCCAGAAGGTTTCGGAAGAAAACAGTGGCATGGGACAGGCTGACGCAGGAATGGAATTTGTGGAACTGCCGGTGCAGACAGAGCAGAAACTGACGGAGAATGATTTTAAGGTAATGAAATCCCTGGTGGGAATTCAGACGGGAGAGCGGCAGGGCAGCGGTGTGATCTATGATGAAGAGGAAAACAGAATTCTGATCGCAACGGCAGGGCACGTACTGGCGGACGATACCGGAGAGGCCCGGGTGACATTTCCGGACGGAACACAGGTGGCTGCCACCGGCGTGGAGACAGTGGACAGCTGCGATCTGGCTTTCCTGTGGGTGGACAAGGCGGAACTGTCAGAGGAAACATGGAAGGTCTGTCTGCCGGTGCAGACGGATCGGGAAGTATTCGATGCACTGAAGGAATATGACGATGTATGGATGTACGGAGGGGAGAGTGGGCTGCCGGTCTATGCTTTCGTGGTGGATCCCTGGATCTATGTGGAGGATTTTGACCAGTATATGCTTCTGCTGCAGGGACTGATCGCTCCCGGAATGTCAGGAGGCGGAGCCTTTACGGAGGACGGTGTGTTCGTAGGAATCCTGTGTGGCGGTGATGAAGAGGGAAAAGTGGCCGTGGTGCCTTACAGCATGATCGAGACGGAGAGACCGTAGCACAGTTGCGTATGCGAGCATCCGCACAGTGTCTGACGAACATTATGGCTTAGTTGATAAAAATTTAATAATCGTTTTATTGACAATACTGTAAATATGATAGAAAATAAAAAGGATGGGTCTTAGACTCAGATTGGAGGAAAAAACAATGACGAAAATAGATGTAGTATCCGGATTCCTGGGTGCCGGTAAGACCACCCTGATCAAGAAGCTGTTAAAAGAAGCTCTGGACGGCAACAAGACCGTTCTGATCGAGAATGAGTTTGGTGAGATCGGTATCGACGGCGGTTTCTTAAAAGAGGCCGGTATCGAGATCAAAGAGATGAACTCCGGCTGTATCTGCTGCTCTCTGGTAGGTGATTTCGGTACTTCCCTGAAGGAAGTTATCAGCACTTATGCTCCCGAGCGTATTCTGATCGAGCCCTCCGGTGTCGGAAAGCTGTCCGATGTCCTGAAGGCTGTGGAGAACGTGGCAGGAGATCTGGATGTGGAGATCAACAGTGCGGTAGCAGTAGTAGATGCATCCAAGTGCAAGATGTATATGAAGAACTTCGGCGAATTCTTCAGCAACCAGATCGAGTACGCCGGAACCATTATCTTAAGCAGAACCGACAAAGTGGATCAGGCAAAGCTGAATGCCTGCGTGGAGATGATCCGTGAGCATAACGACAAGGCTACCATTATCACCACTCCTCTTGATCAGCTGGATGGCAGGGAAGTACTGAAGACCATCGAAGGCGCTGACAAGCTGGAAGATATGATGAAGGAAATGCTGGAGCATATCCATGACGATCACGATGAGGATGAGTGCTGTGACCATGAGCATCATCACCATCACGACCATGACGAGGATGACCACGACCATGAGTGCTGCTGTGGACATCACCACGATGACGACGATGATGAAGACGAGCATGAGCATCACCATCATCATGATCATGATGAGGACCATGACCATGAGCATCATCATGAGCATGACGAGAACTGCACCTGCGGCTGCCACGATCATGATCATGACCACCACCATCATCACCATCACGCAGACGAAGTATTCACCAGTTGGGGTATCGAGACACCCAACACCTACAGCGCAGAGGACATCGAGAAGATCCTTACTGCTCTGGACAGCGGAGAGTACGGTGCAATCCTGCGTGCCAAGGGTATGGTACCCGCTCCCGACGGAACCTGGGTATATTATGATTATGTTCCCGAAGAGCATGACATCAGAAGCGGTAAGCCGGAAGTTACCGGTAAGATCTGTGTCATCGGTTCCAAACTGGACGAGGACAAGCTGGCAGAACTGTTCCGTAAATAAATTGCCGGAACGGATTTTACAGGCAGCAGGATAAGAAAGAGAAAGGTATGAATTATGACGAAACCAGTCTATATCATAAATGGTTTTCTGGAGAGCGGTAAGACAGAATTTATCACATTTACACTGGGACAGCCGTATTTCCAGATCAAAGGAAAGACACTGCTCATCCTCTGTGAAGAGGGCGAGAATGAATACGATCCCGCTTTATTAAAAAAGAGTCGTACGGATGTCGTATTGATCGAAGAGGAAGAGGAGTTTACTCCGAATCATCTGATCGAGCTGGAGAAGCAGTACAAGCCCGCCCGTATCATCATCGAGTATAACGGTATGTGGAATTGTAAGAACATGACGCTTCCCTGGTACTGGAAAGTAGAGCAGCAGATCACGACCATTGACGGCTCCACCTTCCCTATGTACTACACAAATATGAAATCTCTGCTGGCAGAGATGATCCGTAAGTCCGAGATGATCATTTTCAACCGTTGCGACGGTATCAAGGATCTGAATGTATACAAGCGCAACATCAAAGCGGTGAATCCTTCCGCAGATGTGATCTTCGAGGATTCCAACGGTGAGATCGATGAGATCTTCGAGGAGGATCTGCCCTACGATCTGAATCAGGATCCTATCGTACTGGACAACCAGGGCTATGGCATCTGGTATCTGGATTCCATGGATCATCTGGAGCGCTATGAAGGCAAAAATATCCAGTTTCTGGCCATGGTACTGAAGCCCGAGGAATATCCCGATGGCTATTTCGTACCGGGACGCATGGCAATGACCTGCTGTGCGGAAGATATGGCATTTCTGGGCTATGCCTGTGAGTTTGCAGGCACGAAAGACCTGAAGCAGAAGGAATGGGTTAAAGTGACAGCGAAGGTTGCCAGAGAATACTTCGCAGACTATAAGGGAGAGGGCCCTGTACTCCATGCCATCAGTGTGGAGAAGGCAAAGGCTCCCAAAGATCCCGTGATCAGTTTCAACTAGAAAGGATCGGCTCTATGAAAAAGAATCCCATAAAGAGCGGCCTGCGGGAGACAATGGCAGGAAAAGTGACATTTCTTTTCCTGCTGTTTTTGTATACCGGGGTTATGTTATATCTGTTTTGGATGGAGTGCTATCAGGTGCCGGGCTTTCAGTCGGATATGCCGGACTATGTGAATAAGGTGGCAGGTATTGCGGGAAATTATGAGTTTCCCTATCCGATCCTGTTCTGGACAGCCAGACTTTCCGCCTGGCTGATCGGAGCGAAAGCGGCCATGGCCATCACCACCGCACTGTTCAATCTGGCAGCGGTAGTGATCACAAAATATTATATGAACCGGGAGATCCGGAAAGTAAGTCATTATGATGACTTAACTCAGGGAAGACAGGCTATGACGGACATTCTTGTGACCCTGCTTGTCTTTTCGCTATTTTTGCTTTCTAACCTGTATTCTCCCAAGAATACAGCTTTTTTCGGCTTTGATTATGCGTATCGCTGTATGGGGATTTATACGCCGAATCCTTTCTGGAATGCCACTTATCTGGCCACCAGACCTTTTGCGATTATCTGCTTTTTTGAGACGGTGAAGGTGCTGTCAGAATATGAGAAGGATTTTCAGTGGAAGAACTGCGTTCTCTTCGCAGTCAGCCTTCTGCTGACCACCATGACCAAACCAAGCTATACGATGGTAGTGGTGCCTCTGATCGGTCTGATCCTCCTGATCCAGCTGATCGTAAGCAGAGGAAAAAGTTTTCGCAATGCCTTCTGTCTGTGTGTGACCATGATCCCCACGGGAATTGCCCTGCTGTACCAGTTTTCCGGAATTTTCACCGGGACGAATGCCATGGGAGAGGAGACAGGCATCGCCATCGGCTTTGCCAAAGTATGGAGCAATTATTCCAAAAGCATTCCTTTAAGTATTATCATGGGAATGGCATTGCCCATCGGCGTACTTTTCCTGAATCTGGTATTTGATTTTAAAAATATAAAGTCCAACAGATATTACTGGTTTGCATGGCTGAATTATCTTATGGGTACAGTAATGTTCCTGATCTTCTATGAAAAAGGATTCCGCATGATGCATGCCAACTTTTCCTGGGGCTATATGCACGGTATGTTCTTTGTCTTCCTGATGACGTTGATCGTCATGGTGCGGAATATCAGGGAGTGGTGGAAGAGCTGGAAGGTGATCTTCGTCGTGGGCGAGATCGCGGTATTCTGCTACCATCTGGTGTGTGGTGTGAATTTCCTGATGTATGCCGTCCTGGGCAACGATCTGGCGGGATTTTAGTAAAAATGATTTGAAAAGGCAGACAAGATACCATCTTGCTGCGAGTTACATAGAATAATGAAAGAAAGGAGAGTGTTTCATGAATTTAAGCATTGTAGCCGGTCTTCTGATTCCGTTTCTGGGAACGACTGCAGGGGCAGCCTGCGTGTTTTTCCTGAAAAAACAGATTGGCGGCAATATTCAGAGAATATTTACCGGATTCGCTGCCGGTGTCATGGTGGCAGCTTCGGTGTGGTCTTTGCTGATACCGGCCATGGATATGTGCGAAGAGATGGGGAAGCTTGCATTTCTTCCCGCAGTGATCGGATTCCTGATCGGTATTGTTTTTTTGTTGTTCATCGATAGCATGGTACCCCATCTGCATGTGGGAAGCGATGCACCGGAAGGCCATAAGAGCAGTCTGAACCGTACGGCTATGCTGATGTTAGCTGTGACCATTCATAATTTCCCCGAGGGTGCGGCGTGTGGTGCTATTTTTGCCGGCGTACTGAGTGGTGACGGAACGGTTACGATGGCGGGAGCCCTGACGCTGGCCATCGGTATCGCCATTCAGAATTTCCCGGAGGGAGCCATTATTTCCCTGCCTCTTCGGAGTGAAGGAAATAAGAGAGGAAAGTCCTTTGCTTTAGGCGTATTGTCGGGAGCAGTGGAACCGGTGGGAGCGATTCTGGCCATTGCACTGGCAAGCATTGTGACACCCATTTTACCTTATATGCTGGCTTTTGCAGCCGGAGCCATGATCTATGTGGTCGTGGAGGAACTGATTCCGGAAGCCAGTGAGGGAGAGCATTCGAATCTGGGAACCATTGCCTTTGCGATTGGTTTTGCATTGATGATGATGTTGGATGTGGCACTGGGATAATGTGTACAGGGTAACATTTGCAAAAGCAAAGTGAGAACAGTAGGAAGGATGTACGGGAATGTCCGTGGAAAATGAAAAAGAAATACAACAGCTGAAAAACCGGATCCGTGAACTGGCAGACAAATCCTACAACCAGAACCAGTACACATTTACCGGATTCTTGGGACTGGCGGAGCAGGATGCCCTGTGGCAGGTGGAACGGGAAGTGAAGTTCGCAGGGATCACCTTATACGGCGGCAGGGAAGAGGCAGAGCGGAAGCTCCTTCGCTTCGGCAGTGAGGCGGAGCTGGGCTATGAACAGCCCTTTCCTATCTGCTGTATCCGGATCAGACCTCTATCCGCGAAATTTGCAGACAAGCTGTCCCACAGGGATTATCTGGGGGCACTGATGAACCTGGGTATTGAACGCAGCACCATCGGTGATATCCTGCCGGGAGAGGGCGAAGCATTTTTGTTCTGTCTGGATACCATTGCAGAATTTATCTGTGACAATCTGGAGCAGATCCGCCACACCCACGTGAAGTGTGAGGTGGTGGATGCGGCGGCAGAAGTACCGCGGGAAGAACCGTTAACACAGGTCATTCAGGTGGCAAGTCCACGTGTTGATGCTGTCATTTCCAAGGTATATAATAAATCCAGAAGTGACTGCCTGGAGCTGTTCCGGGCGGGAAAGGTATATGTGAACGGCAGGCTGTGTGAAAATAATTCCAAGCCCCTGGAGACGGGGGATGTGGTAAATGCCAGAGGCTACGGTAAATTCCGCATAAGTGGAGAACCCCATGCCACGAGGAAGGGGAAGCTTGCCATAGAGGCTGAGGTATATCCGTAGCGGTTCGGTCATGAGATGACAGTTACCTTGCTCGTAAGGAAAAAACGAAGACGTGAAGGAGGTTAAACAGTGTATCATTATACTGCGATCCAATGGCTATTTTTCTTTTATTTTTATTGCTTTTTCGGCTGGTGTTTTGAGTCCACATATGTATCCATAAAGAGCAGAAAATTAGTTAATAGGGGATTCATGCGAGGACCGTTCCTGCCGCTGTACGGCAGCGGCGCCATCATGATGTTAGTGGTGTCCATGCCGTTCCAGGACAATCTGGTGCTGGTTTACATCGCCGGATGTATCGGGGCTACGGTGCTGGAGTATGTCACAGGCGTGACCATGGAGGCATTATTTAAAGTCAGATACTGGGACTATTCCAAGAATAAGTTCAATTTCCAGGGACATATCTGCCTGGGGTCCTCGCTGGCATGGGGTGGTCTGACGATCCTGATGACGGAGTTTATCCATAAGCCCATTGAACATCTGGTATTGTCCATTCCGGACAGCATCCTCACTCCTGTGACACTGGTGCTGACGGCGCTGATCGGTGCGGATTTCGCATTATCCTTCAAGGCAGCCCTGGATCTGCGGGATGTACTGGAGAAGATGGAGAAGGCAAAAGAAGATATGCTGCGGATCCAGAAACGGCTGGATGTTATTATTGCTGTGACCAGTGAAGATCTGGAGAACCGCAGGGAGGGATTCAGCGAGAGTCTGGCCCAGAAGAAGGAAGACTTTACTGCAAGTATTACCACCAGAGTGGAGGACCTGAAGTCCAACATTGAGGGCAAGCTGGAGAGCTTCCGCACTTCCGCACAGAAATCTCCCAATCAGTATTTGGAGAGCGTGAAGAACGAGGTCGCCGAGTTGCGGCAGAAGTACACCAGAAGCGTGGCAGACAGAGAGAATGTCAGCAGCTTAAGAGATTTCTTCCAGCGTGACATGATCCGTTCCAATCCGACCATGAGTTCCGAGAAGTTCAAGGAAGCTCTGGAAGAACTGAAAGAGCACTCCAATAAAAAAAATGAATAAAAAGCAGAAAAAGCATGTCTGTGATGCCCGTTTTTAGGGGGCGGAAGGGCATGCTTTTTTTGCACATGGAAAATGAGAAAAAAAGGAAAAAAATAGGAAGAAATAGTATTGACAATATAGCGGGGGGGTAAACTAAATAGCGGTAAAAATAAAATCCATAACATTATACTTAGGAGGAATGAGATAATGAAAAAGAAATTAATCATTGCCGCAGCCATTGCATTCGCAGTATTTGCAATTCCTTACGGCAGCAGTGCACTGTCTACCGTATCTGTAGCAAGTGAGAATAATACGGTGGTTACACCGACCCCTGCACCTGTTGTAGATGTAGATAAGGTGAAGGTTAGCATTGATAACATTAGCATTACAGATGTGTCCAGCGCAGACGAGGCAGTAGCTATTTTGAAGAATAACATTGGAATCCAAACTTTGAGGGCCGCGTTGTGGCAGAGTTATGATCTTAGAGAGGAATTGTATGGCCGTCTGGAACAGGAATATGCAGATGCAAAAGGAATCCAGATTTCTAAACCTAACTTTACAGACGATTTTAATAAAGAATATTCAGATGAGTGGTGGGTATCCAGTGAAGGAGTAGCTCTTAATGATTGCGCTGAGTTACAGGTGGATGCTCCTACAATCAAACCTTCCGTTTCTGGTGTCACATCTATATGTTATTTGGACTTCAGCCTGATTAATGCAGAAGGACGGAAAGTTGGTGCTGCAGTGAACGTTCCGGTAGGTATCGGAGTATCTGTTCCTGCGGGAATGGACCCCGCGAAAGTAGTAGTTTATCATTTCGCAGCAGATGGCAGCATAGATGAGATTATTGATCCGGAATGGTATGTAGATGAGACCAGCGGCAGAGATTCTGTATATTTTCTAGTAGATCACTTCTCCACTTTTGCCATCGCAGAAGTTGAGACTACCGGCGCTGAAGGTTCTGACAACGCATTCGAAAGATATCGCGACAGCATTGCAAACGAGATCGCCAATGCCAAGGACGGTGCTACTGTCAAGATCACCAGAGACAAGAACATCAATGCTCTGCCCAACGATATCATGCAGGCTCTGTACAAGAAGCAGACGGTAGCTCTGGAGCTGGAGTACACCTTCGAAGGCAATGAGTATACGGTAACCATCCCTGCCGGTAAGGCAGAAGACAATGCTATCGAATGGTATGGTCCTCTGTACCTGCAGATGCGTTACGGCAAATAAGTAACCGTAAGGAAATGAAATAACCGGGAAATATAAGGCACTCTTCAGTCAATGAGGGGTGCCTTGTTTTTCAGTCTGAAGGATAATGTAAGCTATGAAGAAACAGGAACAAAATACAAAAGAGACCGTGAGTATGCTGGTTTATGGGTATCTGGTGATTCTTTTTGCCGGTTTACCGCTGTATATGCAGAACAAGCTGGTGATGATCGGAAATGCAAAATATTTGTTTTTCCGGAATACTACGCTGGTGCTGGGGGCTTTTGTGGTGCTGGCTGTGCTGTGGCAGAGGATCCGGGGAGAACGGACAACGAAACGGATGTGGAAGAAAACGGATGTGTTTATGCTGTTGTATCTGGTGTCTGCAATCTTTTCTTATGGAATCAGTCCCTGCAGGGAGGATGTCCTTTTAGGGTATCCCGGCTGGTATATGGGGCTGGTGACCCAGGGATTGCTGGTGGGGATCTATTTTGCGGTATCCCGGTATTATGACGGCAGCAGAAGTATCTGGTGGATCGTCGGGATCACAGCGGGAATCGTGACACTGATCGGACTGTTGAACCGTCTGGACATCGATGTGCTGGGAACTTTCCACGGAATGGAAAACGGAGAATGGAACCGGACCCAGCTGTTGTCCACCATCGGTAACAACAACTGGTATGCAGGCTATATCAGTGTGACGGCAGGTATCTCCCTGGCAGCAGCTTTTATGGGAAAACAACAGGTCAGAGCACTGGGACTGCTCGGGAGTTTTTTGTTTTTTGCATCGGCTATTACTTCCAACAGTACTACAGCTATACTGGCAGCCTGCGGATTAAGCCTGCTGTTACTGTTGCTTTCTCTGCGGAAGAGAGACCTGCTGCTGCGGGCGTTGGAGATCCTGATGCTTTTACCGCTTTCGGTATTTATGGTCAGGATGTTTTTGCTGTTACATCTGACCGGCCTGGTGCTGGCAGGGGATGCCGAAAAAAGACTTTTTTTTACCCCGGCCTGGTATGTGGTGTTTGTTGTGGAAGTGGCGGTATATCTGATTTTGCAGCTGCGGGAGAGACAGGAGAGAAGTGACCGGCTGGAGAGCGGCCGGGTTTTTCGGACCGTTGTGGGGCTTGCGGTTGCGGTGACGCTGGCGGCACTGCTTCTTGGCTGTCTGCTGGTGGCGGGATATCTGCCCGGCAGTGATAAAGTGTCGGAAGTTGCCAACGGCCGACTGGCACTGTGGAAGGTCACGATTCTTACTTACGGAAAAGAGGGACTCCTGTTTCAGATATTCGGTATGGGCCCTGACAGCTTCTATTATGCGCTCTATCAATGGGGCAGTGACGCCATGGACTGGATCAACCGGGGACTTCTGGACAACAATATCTATTCCAATGCCCACAACGAATGGCTGACCCTTCTGGTACAGCAGGGAATTCTGGGAGTCATTGCCTACGGTGGAATCTTCCTCACTGCATTCCGGAACCTTCGAATCTCCGCAACCAGGGATCCCCGGGCACTTGCAGTTTTCTTCGGCCTCACCGGCTATTTGATCTGCTCACTGTTCACTTTTCAACATGTATTATCCACACCCTTTGTCTTTGCCCTGCTGGGCATGGCAGAGGGTGTTTTGTGTAAAGACGTCTTAAACAAATCTTAAAGGTTTATAGGGTAAAGTTTTTGTCAGTTGAATAAAAGAAAAAAAGAGAGTACCAACATCTCTGTT
>OOAC01001200.1_pt1 | contig 18824 bp, 19 predicted proteins | sample 1671041 | NCBI WGS metagenome assembly OOAC01 (sample SAMN06348116, study PRJEB24527) | human gut metagenome | biome: human gut; feature: ankylosing spondylitis patient; material: feces | host: Homo sapiens | place: China | collected 2015-10 | reverse complement strand
GCATAGAAATTGACGGAGAGACAGAAGAATATGCATTTGATCTGAATGAGTTTTTTGCGGTTACCAATGGTAAGTTTAACCATGAATCTTCCGTTGATAAATTTCTCGATGCCCTGACAAGACAGACAAAATTTCCATTTTCTACGGAAGAATTGCGAGATGAATTAAAGCACACCTTCTGGCTGCTCGATAGGGTAGACAGTGCAAAGGCGCTGGCAAAAAAATTAAGGGAACATCCAATATTCCAGGAATATGAAGTTGTTCTTGCTGCTGGCGACGGCAAACTAAACGATGATGAGGAAACAATGAAATCTTATGATAAAGTGGTTGCAGCTATTGCGCAGCATGAAAAGACCATTACTTTGTCGGTAGGACAGCTTACGACAGGAATTACAATTCCAGAATGGACAGCAGTGCTGATGCTTAGTAATATGCGATCCCCGGCATTTTATATGCAGGCGGCATTCCGGGCACAGAATCCTTGTCTGTTTAAAGTTGGGACATCTTTCAAGAGAAAAGAAAATGCTTATGTATTTGACTTTGATCCGGCAAGAACACTTACCATATTTGAGCAGTTTGCCAATAACCTGAATCCTAATACTGCCAAAGGTGGAGGTACCGCAGAGGAACGCAAAGAAAATGTGAAAGAACTGTTAAATTTCTTCCCAGTAATCGGCGAGGATGAACAGGGAGAATTGGTAGAACTGGATGCAGAAAAGGTACTGACGATTCCAAGAAAAATCCGCTCTGTTGAAGTTGTGAAGCGTGGGTTTATGAGCAATTTCCTGTTTCAGAATATCAGTAACATCTTTGGGGCACCAAAGGAAGTCATTGATATTATCACAAAGTTTGAACCAATAGAAGAACCAAAGAGCAAGGTAAATCTGACGGAGGAAGTGCAGAAAGACCTATCGCTGGATGAAAATGGGGAAGTGGCTCTTAGTGATGAATTTGTGATTGGAAGAACGCAGGATGTTTTTGGCGATAAAATTTATGATGTGACATCTCAGGTACAGGAAACAATGACGCAGATGGAGCAGGCACCGGACAAGGCGCAGAAAGCCATCGACAAACTGAAAGAAGCGGTAAAACAGAGTGCAGTCAAGGCTGTTGTGGATACTGCGCAGTCTACTTATGGCTCTGATATGAAAGCAGCAGATAAAAGACAGATTGAGTCAAAATTGAACCATGAAGCCGATCGGATGATTGATAAGTTGCATACAAATTATGAGATTGAGCGAAATGTTATAGAAAATCAACGTGTTGCTGAACAGCAGGCAAGATATGAAACCGGTAAAACATCAGAGCAGATTGATAAAGAATTTGAGCAGAAGCAGAAAGTGGCTATGGAGAAATTCAATGAGGAACTGACAACTGCTATTTCTGATTTTGCAAAAGAATCCACAAAAGAAACAGTCAAGACCATAGAAACAAAGAAAAAGGAGCGTGAAAAGGAAACCATCGAAGATGGTGTCAGAGATCATCTGCGTGGTTTTTCAAGGACAATCCCGTCATTCCTTATGGCATACGGAGATAATACGGTAACACTTGCGACTTTTGATACGATCATTCCAGATAAAGTGTTTCTTGAAGTGACAAGCATCACACTGGATCAGTTCAAATTTCTGCGTGATGGTGGCGATTATGTAGAGGAAGAAACCGGACAGACCAAGCACTTTGATGGACAGCTATTTGATTCGGTGGTATTTGATGATTCGGTAAAAGAATTTCTTGCCTTAAAGAAAAAGCTTGCCGATTATTTTGATGAAAAGAGTGTGGAAGATATATTTGATTATATTCCACCACAAAAAACAAATCAGATATTTACACCAAAGACAATGGTTAAGAAAATGGTGGACATGCTGGAACAGGAGAATCCTGGTTGTTTTGATATGCCGGATAAGACCTTCATTGATTTGTATATGAAATCCGGTTTGTATATTACAGAGATTGTGAAGCGGTTGTATCAGAGCGATGAGATGAAAAAGCAATTCCCGGACAATAAGGAACGCATGAAACACATCTTTGAAAAGCAGGTGTATGGATTAGCTCCGACGGAAATTATCTACAAGATAGCGACAAGTTACATATTGGGCTTTGATGCGGATACAAAGGATATCAAGCATAATTTCAGACAGTTAGATGCTTTGCCTTATGCAAAGGAAGGAACGTTGGAACAAGTGTTGGATGAGTTGTATTCTAAACAATAGTAGATGAGAAGATGCACCCGGAAATGGGTGCATTTTTGAATTTAAAAATCATATAAATTGATTTAATTCGAGCAAAGTTTTATTAAGGTTGAAGAGCTTGGAAGTAAATTGTCGTAGCAATTGTATTTTGCGTGCGAACATGCTATGATATAAACAACATTGTTTATCAGGTTGTTTTCAATCAGGAGGAACTGGAATGGCGACAGTAAATGATCTTTTATTTAAAGCTATAAATGAAACAAAAAAATTGAATGCGAATGAGATTTTTCTTGTAAGAGATCTGTTCAAGGGATATGAGTGGAACAGAATATCTCGAAGCGATAGATTATTATTGGGAACATTATTTTTAAATTATGTTCATTCATCGGAAACTCAGTTGGAACCAATTGAGAAAACTTCTTCTGGACAGCAAAAATATAAGGTTCGTAGTAATTGATATATTTATGCCATTAAAAGGACATATAATATCTAAAATGGAGGAAAAAACATGAAGGCTGAATTATATAAACGATTATTTCGAGCAATATTTTCTGAAGATATAGTATCACTTAAAAAGTTGGCGAGTATAATCATTCAAGAAGAACGTAAGTTAGGACATAATGTATTAGCAGATTCTTTAGAAAAAATCTCAATTACTGAAAAACCGAAATTTACTTTTTTTGATGGAAGGAAAAATGAAACTGGATTATCTTCTTTACCCAAAAGTAAACGTACAAATTCACAACTAGTGTCTTATATTCCGAGAGAACAGTTAAAGCATCATATGATTTTACCAAATGAGGTTGAGGAACGATTACTTTCAATCGAGCAGGAGTATGTAGCACGTGAGCGACTAAAAAAATATAATTTAGTACCTAAACAAAAAATTCTTCTATACGGACCGCCAGGATGCGGAAAAACATTAAGCGCCGAGCGAATAGCATGGAATCTTGGATTGCCATTATTAAAGGTTCGCTTTGATACCTTATTGTCTTCTTATTTTGGAGAATCTGCTTCAAATCTCCGAATGGTATTTGATTATTGCAAAAATGAACCGGTTGTTCTCCTTCTTGATGAGTGTGATTTTATTGCAAAATCTCGTACTACCACACAGGATGTTGGAGAGGTGCCTCGTATTGTTAATATGCTTTTAACGTTGCTTGATGAGTATGATGCGCCTGGCCTAGTGTTAGCAACAACGAATTTGAAAGTTTCATTGGATGAGGCACTTTTTCGAAGGTTTGATGACATAATAGAAATGCCTATACCTGGAAAAGAAGAATGCGTACGCTTACTGGAAATGACTTTATCAGCAATTCCTGTTTCTCCAGATGTTGATATGAAAAAAATTGCAGATCAATTAGACGGATATTCGGCTGCGAATATTGTTTTGATTGCACAACGAGCTGCAAAGATAAGTATTCTTTCTGGAAACAAAAAAGTTTGCAATGAACATTTTAGAAAGTCATTGGAAGAAAGCTGTAAATTTTAATTGAAGGAGGCACGTTAATGGCAGGAAATAATAACTTTACACATTTACCACTTCCATTCATTTTCCGAGGAAAGCCAAAATTAAGAGGTGGTAATTTACCTTCAGAACAAACAATAAAAAATCGGACAAATCGTGTTGCTCATGGTGGTTATGTAAAACGACGAGCAGCTGAACTGTCTCATTTTTGGAAAGAAAGGCGAACAGAAAGAATAGATCAAGAACTACCTCTAATAGAAACTGGTATTCCAATACTATTGGAAATTGATCCGAGTGCTGATATTGATTTTTTACGAGGATTAGGTTTTGAGATTGTTTGTGAGCTTGCTGAAGGATATATTATTGTTGCAACAGAAGACGTTGACTTTTCAGTGCTAAATGAGAAAACTGATGCGTTTATTGCAAATGTAACTGCAAAATGTAATTCACCAGCAAAAGTATATGCCCTTTGCGAAGATGAAGATAGATTAAAGGGTGTATTGTCAGAAGAATTATATGCACAGTGGTCTACAATTCTGCCTGACAATATATACATAATTGATATTGGAGTAAGTTGTTGTGGAAATATTGAACTTCCTAAACGACCACAAAGAAATGACCATGAATCAGATGAGCATTATTTAATTCGCGAGCAAAGGTGGATAGAAAAATTTAATACAGCTTATATGGCTTGGGATGAGCTAAAAATGCAACGAGAGGAAATAATAGAAAATTTTGTTTATGCCTATAATGGGGAAATTGTGGAATTGACTGATGGGGTTCCAGGAATAACCGATTTGCCAGATAGTTTTTCAGTGCGCTTAAAAATTTCTGGTAAATGCTTATTCGATTTAGTACTAAATTTTGCATATATATTTGAGGTTTCTGAAGGCGAAAAAATAGAAATGGGAAAAGCTCCAGAAAATAATTATAGTTTCGGCGAAGATGTACAAATAGACGAACCTTTAGAATCAGCGCCGATTGTATGTATAATGGATAGTGGAATCCAAGAAGCCCATAAATATTTAGCACCTTCGATTATAAATACTGATTCAATAAGTCTTTTGTCAGATGATTTGAGTACAAATGATGAGACTACAGGCGGAGGACATGGTACGCGGGTAGCGGGAGCTGTTTTGTATCCCAAAGAGATTCCTACAGTTGGAAATTACCAATTACCTTGTTGGATTCGTAATATGAGAATTCTGGACAGAGACAATTGCTTGCCCGAAGAGGTATATCCGCCTCGGGCAATTGCAATTGCAGTTCAGAAGTATAACAAAGATGCTTTGATTCCGACAAAAATATTTAATCATTCTGTTGGTAGCCATAAAGCTTGTGAAATGAAACACATGACACCCTGGGCGGCTGAAATTGATTATCAATCATACAATAATGATGTCTTATTTATACAGGCTGGCGGAAATATTTCTGCTGATGTTATATCAGCCTATTGGCAAGCTGGATATCCATATCCTTTATATTTTGACAGAGAGTTATGTAGAATATCAAATCCAGCCCAAAGTTTGCAGGCTATTACAGTAGGATCGGTTTCTTCAACTGATTTTGAAACGGATGATGTGATTGCGTTAGGTAAGAAAATGGAGATATCTTCTTTTTCGCGTTCGGGACCTGGCATTTGGGATGTTTTAAAACCAGAAGTTGTTGAGTATGGTGGCACACATTTATATAACAAAGGAAGCATGCCCCCTCAACTTACTACACCACCTGAGGTATGCCCTGAATTAATTCGCAAATCTCCGGAAGGTCCAGCCTTCGCCAAAGATGAGGTTGGTACATCTTTTTCGGCTCCGAAAGTAACTTTTATTGCATCAAAAATCCAAAAAGTTTTTCCAGAATCACCAGCTTTACTTTATAGAGCATTGATAGCCCAATCTGCTCGTTGGCCTAAAAGTATTAACGAAATAGATAAGGATGAGTGTGTCTCGACTTTAAGACATATTGGATATGGCATACCTGATGTTGAACGTGCTACTCATAATGATGAATATAGGATTACATTAGTAACACCGGAACTTATGGAACTCGGAGATGACGAAGCGCATATTTTTCAGATTCCAATACCTGAGGAATTATCATCTATTGGTGAGGATTATGATATTTTGGTTGAAATTACTTTATCGTATGCAGCAAATCCTCGTCGAACACGTCGCTATGTGAAAGGGTATTTGTCAACGTGGCTAGATTGGTGCTGTAGCAGAATGGGCGAAAATGCAGAGACATTTGCAAGACGTATTTTTGAGACTGGTGCGGTAATTGAAGATGACGGAGATTTTAGTTGGGTGCTAGGTGAGGCCACTAATAGAGGTGTAGCAGAAGGATATTCAAGGAAAAATGGTACATTACAAAAAGATTGGTGTATTATAAAATCTAATCAATTAAGTGATGCTTTCTGTGTTGCAGTGCGTGGACACAAAGGTTGGGGTGGATTATTTAAAGCAAAGTATTCGTTAGCGGTTAGTTTTGAGGCTATTAATCAAGATGTAGCAATTTATGAACCGATTAGAGCGGAAATTGAGTCCTTTATTGAAAATCACGAAATTGAGATTGAAATGAATAGTAGATAGTTGTTAAGTGGGGAGTTTTGTTTGGGTACAATTTGGGTACAGTAGTTTTAAAACCACATTAACAAGGTACAAAACCATATCAAAATGATACGGTTTGCAATGAAATAACATCAGATTAAGATGAAACATTAAACTTGAAAAAGAGTTTGAATAACGGATTAAAATGCCGAAAGCCTGTATTTATACGGGTTTCCGGCATTTGCTTTATCAAATGGCTCTGGTTTGGCTCTATTTGTGGGTGGAATAATGAGTTGGAGGAGAATACTATAATGTCATTAGGATTAAAAAGAGGAATAGTGCAACTTGAATCACATAATAAACGATGGGATGATATTGCCATTCAAACAATAAAAAACTTAAATCTATATTAGGTGATGATGTTATTGATATATAGCATATTGGGAGTACAGCAATACCGGAAATTAAAGCCAAAACGATTATTGATATTGTCATTGGAGTAACTGATTTTGAGAAAATAATATCATATAATGAGCAATTGCAACGAGAGGGAATATTTTATCGAAGCTCAGATGTAGAATGTCAGTTGCTATATGTAATTGGTGATAAGGAGGCGAATATTATGATACATAATATTCATATTGTGAAGTGGAATGGAACTGAGTTGAAGAATTATATTCATTTTAGAGATTATCTAAATGCTAATGAGAATATGGCTTTGCAGTATCAGAAGTTAAGGGAAGAAATGGAAAGTAAGTATGCAGATGATAGGGGCATATACTAATGGAAAGCAAGATATGATAGATGTTATTCTTGGTAACCAATGATGATGCATTGATAGAGAAAATTATATTTTTATGATATAATAAACTTATATTAGGAGTGGCTTTGGTTGCGGATAAATAAGAGCGGTAGGAATGTTACCAGTTTATTTATATCACTATTATTAAAGGATGGGGATTGTGTGAAACAGTTTAATTCAGATAAAGAGATTAAGGAGTATATTGAAAAAAGTATTGATTCTATTAAAGTTTTAGATGAGTGTCGATTATATAGAGAAGAACAATTACAGATTACAGAAGAAGTAATGAGAGCAAGAAATTCAACAGAATGGCTTATTAGAATTAACAAAGTCATTAATAATTTTATCTATGCAATATCCTGGTCTTATGCATATGCAGTTAAAATGAATTCGCCATTGGAAGAAACGGAAAATTCTCAGATGTATGCTTATTATTTGGAGGATGCTGTATATAGAGATATTGTATTATGGGACTTACTTCGGCAGTTTATAAATGAGTTTTTTAAGTGTGGATATGATAAGGATAGGGAAATAAGTATATTTTCTTTTTTGAATGATGCTACTGTTAGAAGAAAACTTGGTAATTCTGAAGTGAAAAAAATAAGAAAGTATTTAAACTGCACAGACCATCAAGAAGTTAGGACAAAGTTAAGAAATCAATTTACGCATTCGTTGGATGGAACATCTTCATATTTTTTTCATAGGAATAATAATGGAAAAATACAAGCGGATATGGGAAATGTATTTCCAAAACATCCATATGAAAATATTGTATATGTATTGGATGACATAAAGAAATATTTAAGGTTTGCGGAGTTGTATGTAAGTAAATTAGAAAATTTTTTGATTGAAAATATTATGATGGTTACAGTTGAGTGTAATATGAAGTGTGGTAAGGTGGCAGAAGATACAGAACCATGGAGCATAAATATTTTAAAAGATAAGGCGGAGCAGATTTTAGTTCCATGTGAAAATTCATGTGAATATGCAATAGATTATAAGGCGTGTAAAGTATGTAAACCTATGTTTGTTAAATATTGTAGGATAAATGAAGAAGATAAAAAGTATAAAGGGAAAATAGAATTGCAGATGAGTTATGAAAAAATGAGGGAAAAGTTTGGAGAAGATGCAACTATTTCTTGATGATTACATAGTTGGGTATTAAGAACTAATGGGTGACAAAAACAGATATTGTTATAAAGAAAGGGTGTATAATAATGGAAAGTTTTATAATGATTAATAATGAAACTGGAGACGAATTAAATCCATATACGTTGAGTAAGACTCAGAAGGAATCTGCATATAAGAAGGAGACAATTTATATATGTAAATGTTGTTATCCTGAGAAACAATTGAAATATCATTTTTCGGCAGATTTAAGACTAATACCATGTCATCCGGAATTTACTAGACAACATGATGAGACCTGTAGGAAAAATGAGGACTATCAAAGAAGAATAGCATATGCTAATCCATTGCAGCAGGACACAGATGGAAAATTAGTTGCAAGAGTTTATGAAAATTTATTTGATAGACCCCAAAGAAGAGCAGTAGAAGCAGGAGAAGAACATAAAAAAAGAAGAGATACTGTACATACAGAGCAACAAAAGATGAGATTGTCTGCTTTAGTAAAGAAGATTAACTTAGAAGTTTCGTATCGCCAAGCATGTAGATTTACTTTGAAAGAAGGCGATGCAGATGAAACGAAAATACAGTTAAAATTGGAAAAAGAGTTTAGCAAAGAAGTCTATGGACAAGCAAAGGATGTAAGGATTTCCAATAGAGGAGGAACTGTTGCAGGATGTTCATTGGACAAAAATGGAGTTCAATTTTTTTATAATAGACTAACAAGTATTAAAATTGTATCTTATTCTATTAATGAAAAAAAATCTAATTATAAAGAATATAAAAGTATATCATATCAAGAACTAGTAAATATAAAGACTAACAATGACAATAATGATATAAGGAGTTATTTTTCAGTAAAAATTAATGGTTACTATGTTAAAATAACATATGATGCGTTAAGAGTTGCTATACATCAATATGAAAGCACTTATAATAATAGAATCCTTGATTTGGAGAATGATATTATCATTGGAGCCGGATATCAATATGAAAATGAAAAAACGTATAAAGATAAAAACGATAATATACGAAAAGAGGGAGAAATAGATAGGTTCACGTTGTTGCTTGTTAATAAATATGGCATTTTTTGTGAAAGTTCATATGAAGTAAAGTGTTTTGATATAATTATGGATTATATTATGAATGGAAAACTATACCAAGAAGTTAAATTTTATAAACCATATTCATTTACTAAAAATGCATATGGTGATGCTGAATGGTTGGAAGATGGAATCATAACTGTTAAAGGATGTAAAAAAGTTGGCATTGTTGAAGTTTTTGGCATGATGGGAAATGAGGAATATCAAGAGAAAACAAGATTGAAAGAACAATATGCAAAAGAAAATGAAGATAAGTTTGTTTTTTTAACATGGAAACCACAAACTGAATCGGAGGAAGACCTGTTAAATAGGCTTGTTAGATGTATTGCAGATATTAGAAAATCAGCATATGCATAATTTTATAACGCGACAAAACATAGTGAACATGTTATAATACCAATACAAGGTCAAATTCTCCATATCTCAAGGCAACCACAATTATTCTGAAAAAGGCAAAAACGATTATTCTACGACAGCAGCAAACAAAGCTGACAGGGTTATACCCTACAGCGGCGTTTGCTGCTGTTTTTTGTGCTCTAAATTTATTGGTGTTTTTTTATTCATGTGCTGCCGGAAAGTACTTAAATACGTGGCTGTGACGCGTTAGGGTATGGGGATACTCATAGATTGTGTCATGGTATTTACGCTACGGATTACACTGCATGATCTTCTGTGAGGTTACGCTGTAGTATCGGTGTAATGCTACAGCGAAATTTCACAGAAGATGGGGGTAGCGTAGGGGGAAGGGGAATGGTATAATATTTGTAATAAATAGAAAATGTCGTTGTAATTTCATAACATCAAAAATGGGAAGTAATCTGAGGCTATTGAATTTTGCCCTTTTGAGGATAATGGGGGCTCCGTAACAGATTAAAATGCTGAAAGCCTGTATTTATGCGGACTTCCGGCATTTGTTTTATCAAATGGCTCTAGTTTGGCTCTATTTGTGGGCGGAGTAATTGATGCAAATGTAATTATTGAGATGAATGAAAAGGAAAAAATGATATGAAGAAATGCAAACTTCTTTTACTTGATTTAGACGGAACTTTATTACAGAGTGAAAAAACAATATCAACTAGAACGTTAGCAGCTCTAAAAAAATGCAGGGAAAATGATATATTGATAGGTGTTTCCACCTCCAGAAGTGAGCAAAACTCTTTGGTATTTTTAAATGAATTGATGCCCGATATTTTAATATCGAGTGGAGGGGCATTAGTAAAATACAAAACAGAATATATTTATAGGGCAGAATTTTCCGAAGAAGAAACGAATGTGATGATTGACATGGCAAGAAATATTTGTGGAAATGATTGCGAAATTACGATAGATACAATAGATGCACATTATTGGAACTATAAAATAGATCCTAAGAAGTTAGATAAGAGTTGGGGAGATAGTATTTATACAGATTTTTCAGATTTTAACGAATGTTCATTAAAAATGTGTGTTGAGATATTTAATCAAGATAAGGCAGATAAGCTGGCTCGAAGTCTCTCTGATTGTGATTGTATTCGTTTCTCTGATGGATTTTGGTACAAGTTTACAAAAAAGAATGTGACGAAGGAAAACGCAATTATGAAGATTACGGAAGTATGTGGATTTAGTACAGATTCAATTATTGCATTTGGAGATGATTATGCAGATATCGGAATGCTTGAATTATGTGTAACAGGTGTTGCAATGGGGAATGCGATTGATGAGGTAAAAGAGAGAGCGGATATTGTAATTGGTTCAAATGATGAAGAAGGAATTGCGGATTTTATTGAGAATGAAATATTATAGATATGTACATGGAGAGGAAATATGGTGGAAGTAAGATTTTATGATACAGTTAATGACGAACTATTGAAATTTGCAGTAATTATCTCACAGAGTAACGGCAAGTGGGTATTTTGCAAGCATAAAGAAAGAGATACATATGAAGTGCCGGGAGGGCATAGAGAAACTGGAGAGGATATTTTGGAAACTGCTAAGAGAGAACTTCAGGAAGAAACAGGTGCCATACAGTTTGATATTAAGCCAATATGCGTTTATTCCGTCAAGGGTAAGAATAGTGTAAATGAGACCGGTGAGGAAACATTTGGATTATTATGTTTTGCGGAAATAACGGAATTTTCAGGCCAGCTGGAAAGTGAGATAGAGAAGGTTGAGCTTATGGATGAGTTGCCCCAAAACTGGACGTATCCGTTGATTCAGCCTAAATTGATTGAAAAGTATCTGCAGATAGAAAGGCAGTCTTACAGTCGGATACAGCTGGTAGCGAAACAGACTATAGAATACATTAAAAAAATTATCAAGCCGGGAATGAATTTACTTGAGATCCGAAAGTTTTGTGAGGAAAAACTGTTAGAGTTGGGTGCAGATTCGTTCTGGTATTGGGATGTTGGTGCATTTGTATTTGCAGGAGATGAAACAACTGTTTCTGTATCTGGTAAGTAGTATGTAACTTCGAATAGAGTTATAGGAAACAACGATATAATAACCATTGATTTAAGTCCGCAGATGGGGAATATCTGGGGAGATTATGCGAGAACTATTATTGTGGGAAATGGTAAGGTTGTAGAGGATATAGGGCTGATTGAAAATCCGGAATGGAAAAGCGGTCTGCAGATGGAAGAAAAATTACATATAGAATTATTGCGTTTTGCCACGAAGGAAACAACCTTTGAGGAATTGTACTATCATATGAATAGGTACATCGTAGAAAATGGATTTGTGAATCTTGATTTTATGGGCAATCTGGGGCATTCCATTGTAAAAACCAAAGGTGATAGAGTTTACATTGAAAAAGGTAATATGACCAAACTTGCTGATGTAAAATATTTTACATTTGAACCGCACATAGCATTTCCAGATTCAAAGTATGGACATAAGAAAGAGAATATTTATTACTTTGACGAAAACGGGTTGATGGAACTTTAAGATATAGATTGGATGAAAAAATGATTAGAGAGGATGCTATAGAAAAGGATATTAAAAATGGTTATGTAAGTGTACTAAAAATAGATGGAACAATCGTAGCAACAGGTTGTTTTGTGGATGATCACATTACAAGAGTTTATGTCCTTCCGGAACACCAGAAAAAGGGATATGGCACTTTTATTATGAAAAATATTGAAGAACAGATTGGCGAAAAATTTGATAAGACATATCTGGATGCGTCACTTCCGGTGGCAGCCCTTTATGAAAAGCTCGGATTTGTGACTGTAATGCATGAGCGTTATCCTGTAGAAAATGGAGTAATACTTGCGTATGAGGTTATGGAAAAGGAACTTCATAAAATCTCGACAGATATAAATTATGATGGAAGAAAATTTATTCCCAAAATGAATTCTGAAAACGGTGAGGTTGGTGAACAGACCAACTTTACATATCATCAGAATGGAAATCTATTGTGGACTGAATATAGCGGTGGAGATATATTAAAAGGTTCGTTGATTGGATCGGTTTTATGTAATGGGGAACTTGATTTTGTGTATCACCACATGAATCAGAATATGCAAATAAAGACAGGTAAGTGCCATAGTGTGCCAACTGTACAAGAAAACGAGAAAATAGAACTTTCTGAACAATGGCAATGGATAAGTGGAGATTATTCAAAAGGAGAGTCTTTGCTGGTAGAGGTGTAGGATGGTAGAAAGATTTAAATGTAAAAGAGCAACAATGGAAGATATAGATGAATTGGTAAGAACAAGAATAATTGTCCTTCGTGCAGCAAATAAGTTGTCAGATGATGAGGATATGTCTGTTGTTGAGGAAGAATCATATGCCTATTATAGGCGTGCGTTGGAAAGCGGTGAGCATATTGCATATTTGGTGTATGATAACGGAAAGTTTATCGGAGCTGGTGGATTGAGTTTTTATCAGGTTATGCCGACCTACCATAATCCAACAGGTAAAAAGGCTTATATTATGAATATGTATACAGCATCGGAATATCGGAGACAGGGGATTGCATTTCATACATTGGATTTACTGGTAAATGATGCGAGGGAACAGGGCGTGTCGCAGATAGCCTTAGAGGCAACAGATATGGGGCGGCCATTGTATGAAAAATATGGATTTGTAAAAATGGAAGATGAAATGGAGCTGGTATGATGCATAAAGTAACAGACCTGAAGAAAGTGCCTCATCACTTCCTGCCCGTGGAAAAGGAACAAGATTCCCAGAGTACACAGCTCCCGGCAACCTGATTCATCTGACTGCAATGACTCCAGCTAAACCTTCCGAGGATGCCAGACCAACTTACAATGAAGATGATTATGAAAGTGCAGGCTCACCTGTCGCATTAACTTTTGAATATGGATTGGTAAATGATTTCCTTTCGGAATGGTGTGAAATAAAAACGAAATTAAATAACGGAGAGATTTCTCCAAATGAATATTTTGAATGGAAAATTACATGGCCTCAGGCATAAGAAAGGAGATTTAACTATGCTCTACAAAGTACTAAATTTTGAGAAAAAAACGCCTTCAAACATTACTTTTGAACCGATAATATTATCATGTGGTGAATCAATTAACATCTACACTATCGAAACTGTTCATGACTTAACACAATTTATTGGCTATGGCAAGTATATGAATAATTTGGAACACAATGTATTCTTACGTGGACAAACAGACCTTTTCAATGGTTCGCTCACACCTTCCTTATACAGAGGTCGCACACGTTTTGATTCAATCACCGCAAGCTATAACCAAAAGATGAATTTCATTCAAAGAAACATTAAATCTTTTAAACAATATGATCGCAAAATTTTAGAACCTCTACTACAGCATTACGGAATCAAAACATCTCATATTGACGTAGTGGATAATGTTTGGGTTGCCCTATGGTTTGCACTTCACCAAGCTAAATCTGAAGTAATAAATTCTCATGAGTATGTTTATTTTTACAAAACCCCAAATGAGTACTCATATATTCTTCTTGTAGCCACAGACGCAATAACTGTTTCTGAATACAAAGGAGTATACGAAGGCAAAAAGTCGCGTTTAGTTGATTTAAGAAAATCTCTTCCATCATATTTCTTACGACCTCATGCACAACATGCATATATGCTTCGTAAAACCAATACATATCCCATTGATTATAGTGATCTTATAATTGGCATTGCGAAAATACCTTCAAAATTAGGATTTAAATGGCTTGGTACAAATGAATTTCTAACAGTTAGTAGTCTATTCCCTGCAGCCTATTTTGATTCTGGCTACAAAATACTGTTAAAAGAATATCCAGAAGAAAATCCCAGTATCGTTCGTCAATTTGGATCAATCCAAATATTGACTGACTAATCTAATAATTACTGTTTAGTACCAAAATAGTACCACAAGGCAAAAATCAGGCTCGCAAATGCCAATTTTACTAGGCTTTGCGAGCTTTTAAAAATTATTCAAACTCGTCCCGGGGGTTTAGTCATCCCGTAATATTCTTTCGTATTTTGCGGTAAATGTTCTGATTTTTGTTGCATATTCCTGCTGTTACACACTATTTTGCAGATTTTTAGTAGCAAAATAGTAGCAATTTCTGCTACTGGCTATTCGATATGATCTACTTGTTTTACTATTCACGACGAGTTGTATCTGGTCATGAACAGACAACACGCAAAATGATAAATCACACCATTTGATTCAGGATGAATGACTATGAGCAATGTGCATAAAAACCAAACAATCAGTTTTCGCCCATCACCATATGAGCGCAAAGAAATCGAAGCCCGTATCAAAGCAAGCGGACTTCCTAAGAAAATCTTTTATACAAGAAGCTGCTTATACGACCGTATCTGTGTTGTCGGGAAAAAGGAGACGATCCTTCCTTTAGTTGATGAAGTCGAATTACTGTACCAGCGACTTCTTGATCTGGAGCAAAACATCTTCTCTTTCGACAGTCAGGAGATTATACCCAAAGACGTCGCTTTATTTCAAGATGAGATCAACGAATTGCAGGAAGATTTCACAGCTATGCTAAAAGCACTTATTACACTGTTAGATGGCGCAAAATATCTCTGGGAATCCAAAGAAATGTAATGTTCCATCTCCCCTTGCATTTTGGAATTGTGCAGATCGTGCGGATTTTAAAAGTATAATTGAAAAAAGCGATACGATATGTTAGAATTTTATTGGATGCCACCATAACGGTAGGCGGTTGGCCCTCTCCGGAGGGACTGTGACCCTCCGATTACATAGAAACCCATTTGGGAATCTGACGAAAGGAGGGCTGAGCCAATGAGTATTATTGATTTTATCGCAGTGGTAAGCTTTGGATTAGGATATTCCCTTGGTAAGGATACTGATAAGACACAGAAATAGCCGCCCCGGTCTGGTAAACTGAGCGGCTATTTTCACTTATAATTTACTGGGCCAACCGTCTATCGGTGGCATCTTTTCTACTAATAATATAACACGATTGTTTCATGATTTCAAGAAAAACCTTTTCCTTTCCCCTTATCTCCATTATTAAAATATGCAATTATCCAGTTTCTTATACCTTCGCCGGATAATTATAACCTTCATTCATTGTACTCATCTTTCGTGATCGCACCAATTTCTAACGGGTTCCTTCTCATTACATTTTATAAAATTGTTCTGCTGCCCCACTCAAATCATTTATTTATGCCACTTTTAAGTTATTAAAAAGCCCCCCCCCCACAATATTTCTACTATTTCAGATTGCTAGTATTATAAACAATAAAATTCTCTTTTAGCATAAGAACATGCATGATAAAAAGCATTTAAAGATTTCTTAGTTATTCCAGATAAAAAATGCTGATACAGGAATCTTATTGAATGAACTGATTCCAAAGCCAATATTGAAAGTACCAGTAAAAACAGTGTATCTGCGGTAGGTGCAGAAAAAGTTTTAAAATAAATAAAAAAATCCATATAAAATATGGGAAACTATATCTTGTGACTGTGGATAAAGGCATGAAATCAATGTGGAAATGTTGAAATAGAAAAATATTGTAAAAAAATGAGATATTGTAGATGATTACAAAAATTTATTCTTCACTGCTGATAGAGAATGGTATAGGCTTGCTGAAATAAAGAATACATGGTAATATTATAAAGAATAATTCAGTAAAAAATGTTATTCAATACAATTATAAGAACAGTATTTGAACATCAGAAGAGGTAGAAAATGAAATACGAAGATATGAACTTTAAAGTACCTGTAGAGTCAGAATCATATAAAGAAGATAGTGAATTTGTTATTGAACAGATAACACAAATTTTGGATAGGCAGAGACAAAAGGGAGATAATCGAATTGTTATTAACACAAATCTTAGAATGGGATTGCCATTAGAAAATATAAACAAAATTGCAGGCCCAATGATTGAAGCATGGGCGGGGGAAGTATTTGCAGGTATTCGTGATGATATGAATAATCCATTTCAGCTTATAAATGTTGAGGCACAAGAACGTTTAGGAATGGCAGATATCATATTGCAGTTCAAGAAATGTAATAGAGTTATTACTGGAAATGTTGATGTTAAGGCTACAGCAGATGATATTCCTAATAGCGGAAAGGGACCTAATATTACAAGTTTTAGTAGAATTAGAACTGCATATGTAAAAGATCCAGATTTTATGTTTGTAATTCTTTCAATTAAACATAAAGTATATGTTCAAAGAAACGAAAAAACAAAATTAATGGATGGAATCATGGAAATTGTTGATTATAACGCATATGATTTGAAATTTATTAGTGATGCAGATATTAACTATAATCCAGCATTAGGAACTGGACAAATACAGATAAAAGATATCCATTATATTACATATCAATACAGAACAACATGGGAAATGTGTCAATTGTTGGATAGTAAATATTTACATAGTTCAAAAAGAACTATAGAAGATTTTTATAATGAGGCAAAGAAAAATAAATGGATAAAAGAATAGAAGCAATCTGTGGAGATGCCATTGCAGAACTCCAGAAAATGGAAAATGAGTCTGTAAATCTTATAGTAACAGATCCTCCGTATAATTTAAATAAAGATTATGGAACTAGCCAGGATAAACTAAAGTTTGAAGATTATCTTGAGTTTAGTCGCCTTTGGCTAAAAGAGGCGAAGAGGGTTTTAAAGCCTGATGGTACAATATATATATTCATGGGAATGAAATATATTTCTTATATATATATTATCTTGGAACAAGAATTGGGCATGACATTTAATAGCTGGATTACATGGTATTATACACAAGGAATTGGTAAAACAAAGGGGTTTAGTCCGAGACATGATGATATTTTAATGTTTACAAAAAATGCAAAAAAGTTTGTATTTGATTTAGATGCAATACGAGTTCCGCAAAAATATTATCGATCGGTAAATAATATGCGAGGTGCGAATCCTGGAAATGTTTGGGAATTTTCTCATATGCATTATTGTAACAAAAATCGAAAAAAACATCCTACACAGAAGCCAGAAGGATTGTATGAACGAATGATATTGGCTTCAAGTAAAGAAAATGATGTAGTTGTGGATCCTTTTGTCGGTTCAGGGACATGTTTAAGAGTATGTCAGCAGACGAATCGTAGGGGTGTTGGCATAGATATAAATCCAGAATATATAGAGATGACGGAAGAACGCCTACTTGAAGAGTTTAAAGGATTTGATAGTATTGATGAGAAAATGAAAAGATGTCCAAATGATTTAAATGATGCAAATGTTAGAATAGAGTATATTGAAAATCATATACAATTGTTTTTGAAAAATCATCCGGATGCTATTACTGAGTTTTTAGAGGAAGTAAAGCAAAAATATTTAACAAAAATGATTGAAACTGGTCAAATATGGATTTTTGATCAATATGGTGTAGCTATATAATAGTAAAGTTGCGAAAGGAGGCAATTAAATGATTAGAATACTAAATTTACTTGTATTAATTCTAAATACTTTTGTATTAATAGCAGGACAATTTCCAAATGATGTTACAGATACACAAGAATACAGAAATCTTGTGTATATACTTATTATTGCACTTATCTTATTGATTCTAACTGATATTTTTCAGGGTATTTCTGAATTCATACTCTCATTTACACGCTATGAAGAAAACAAAACCTTGATTTCTTCTGCAGTAGGTATTTTTCTAGCCCTTATTACTTCATATATTCTATTCAATCTGCCAATGATACAGACCATATTGAATGCAATAAAATAATTCCATATATGAATTTCATAAAAAAATCAGTTTAATGAATGGAATAAATAGGATGCGTAGACAAGATTTTCTAAACAATTTTTGGGGATACTACTTAATGCTTGAGAAAAAATTAATGACTACATTTAATTATGTAGAGTTATCTACTTCAAATTTTTCTACATTTTCAAATGAATATGCCTTATTAATACAAAGTATTGGTGCAGAATTAGACTCTTTCTTTAAGCTATACTGCTCATTTGATTTCAATGAAAGAAAAAACATTTCTCACTATGCTAATGTAATATTAGATAATGAACCTGATATTGTTAATATTGAGCTTAATATCTTATCAAAACAGCTTTCAATTAAGCCATTTGAATCATGGTCGCTGAATCATCGTAAGCGCAAAAAACTCAGGCGTACATTATAAAATAACTTAGCATA
>OOAC01001175.1_pt1 | contig 19161 bp, 18 predicted proteins | sample 1671041 | NCBI WGS metagenome assembly OOAC01 (sample SAMN06348116, study PRJEB24527) | human gut metagenome | biome: human gut; feature: ankylosing spondylitis patient; material: feces | host: Homo sapiens | place: China | collected 2015-10 | reverse complement strand
TAAGCATTTTCAGCACGTAGACGAATCAACTCTTCGTATTCGGATTCTTCTAATTCGTGAGGATTATTAATGTTCATTTTTTCCATTGTGGGCTCCTTTGGTTTCCGACCTTTCTTTCGGTCTACAAGTCCATTATAACCCCATATTTTATATTTGCGAATCCATTGAGCAAGTAATCCTGTGTTTATACCTACGTCATAAGCAACTGAGGAAATAGTAGCCCCGGCGATAACCTGTGCAACAAGTTCATATTTTTCTTCTGGAGCCCATTTTTTATTTTTGCCGTGATGTTTTAAACAATCAGGAGAGTTTGCTTTTTCCAAATGGTGCCATTTAACAATCATGTCATGAAAATTCTTTAGGTTTGTGATGTCTGCTGGTGGTTCAATCCATTTCCCTTGCCTGTATAGTTCGACTGCCTTTCGTTTGAATTCGTAACTGTAACGCATAAAAATACCCCTTTCACTGGATGTCCAGTAAAAGGGGTACATATCAGAGCTGGACGGTTATTTTTTATTGTTAAAAAAAGAAAATATGTTCGATTTTACTGTTCATAAGCAGGGATAATGTGTTACAATAGATGGGAATATGATATTGTAATAAAAAAGGGATTGAATATTACAAACAACAACGGAAATGGAGATGTCTATGAGCATTTATGATACATTGAACGAACAGCAGAGAGAAGCGGTATTTCACACGGAGGGACCGGTTCTGATCTTAGCGGGGGCGGGTTCCGGAAAAACACGTGTCCTGACACATCGCACTGCCTATTTGATCGAAGAAAAGGGCGTGAATCCATACAATATTATGGCGATCACCTTTACGAATAAAGCGGCAGGTGAGATGCGTGAGAGAATCGACCAGCTTGTGGGATATGGCTCTGAGAGCATCTGGGTATCAACGTTCCATTCTACCTGTGTGCGCATTTTAAGACGTCATATTGACCGCATCGGGTTTGACACTAATTTTACAATCTATGATTCCGATGACCAGAAAACACTGATGAAGGATATCTGTAAACGTCTGAATGTGGATACTAAGATTTACAAAGAGCGAAGTCTGCTTGCTGTGATTTCCAAAGCAAAAGATGAACTGGTAGATCCACAGGAATTTTCTCTCCGTGCGGCTGCTTCCGGGGATTTTGCGAAACGGAAACAGGCAGAGATCTACAGAGAGTATCAGGATGCACTGCGGCGGAATAATGCACTTGATTTTGACGATCTGATCGTAAAGACGGTTGAATTGTTTAAAACGGATGATCAAGTGTTAGACTACTATCAGGAACGCTTCCGCTATATTATGGTGGACGAGTATCAGGATACGAATACGGCACAGTTTGAACTGATCAGTATTCTTGCCAGAAAGTATAAGAACCTGTGTGTCGTTGGTGATGATGACCAGTCTATCTATAAGTTCCGCGGTGCGAATATTTATAATATCCTGAACTTTGAAAAACATTTTCCGGAGGCAGTGACGATAAAACTGGAACAGAATTACCGTTCTACGCAGAATATTTTAAATGCTGCAAACGGAGTGATCTCCAACAATATGGGACGAAAAAGAAAGACACTCTGGACAGACAATGAAGAGGGGAAAAAGATCGGTTTCAAGCAGTTTGAGACAGGCTATGAAGAGGCAGAGTATGTCGCAAAGGACATCAATGCCTGCGTGAAGGACGGCAGATATCATTACGGTGACTGCGCTGTTCTCTACCGCACAAACGCACAGTCCCGTCTTTTTGAGGAAAAATTTATCGTATCCAATATTCCATATAAGATTGTCGGCGGCGTGAACTTCTATGCAAGAAAAGAGATCAAAGACCTGCTTGCCTATTTGAAAACGATCGATAATGCAAGAGATGATCTTGCTGTCCGCAGGATCATTAATGTGCCAAAACGTGGAATCGGTGCAACAACCTTAAACCGTGTGGCAGATTATGCGGCTGCGGCAGACATCAGTTTTTATAATGCATTGAAAATGGCAGACGATATTCCGACACTCGGTAAGAGTGCAGCAAAGATCAGGCCATTTGTGAATTTTGTTCAGGTGATGCGCAGTAAAGTAGAGATTATCAGCGTTTCTGAACTTTTGCAGGAGATTATAGACGAAACCGGGTATGTGAAAGAATTGGAAGCGGAAGATACCGAAGAGGCAAAGGCGCGTATTGAGAATATCGATGAGTTGATCAGTAAAGTGGTTGCTTACGAGGAAGGCGAGGAACATCCGACACTCAGTGGCTTTTTAGAGGAAGTGGCACTGGTTGCAGACATCGACAGTCTCGATGAGGGCAGTGATTATGTTGTTTTAATGACATTACATAGCGCGAAAGGTCTGGAGTTCCCGAAAGTTTACCTTGCCGGAATGGAGGATGGATTGTTCCCGAGTTATATGTCCATCACTTCGGACAGTTCTTCTGAGGATCTCGAAGAGGAGCGGCGTCTGGCTTATGTGGGTATCACAAGAGCCAAAGAAGAACTTACAATTACCTGCGCAAGACAACGTATGATTCGTGGCGAAACGCAATATAATAAAGTATCGCGGTTTGTTCGGGAGATTCCGTCTGAACTGTTGGACAGTGAACTGAGAAAGCCGGCATCTGCAAGAGAATCTTCTTTTGGAAAAGAGAGCAGTTTCCCATCTTTTTTACAGAACCAGACAACAGCAAGACCGAAAAGAACAACACTGCGCCAGCAGCCTTCCGGACAGAGCATGCAGGCAAAGGCACTTGTCACAAAGGGTGTTGTAAAGTCAGAGCTTGACTATGGCATCGGGGACGCCGTATCGCATATCAAGTTTGGCAAAGGAGTTGTGAAAAACATCATGGATGGCGGAAGAGATTACGAGGTGACCGTGGATTTCGAAGGATATGGTGTGAAAAAAATGTTTGCCTCTTTTGCAAAATTAAAGCGTATCTGATTCTATTTGTAAGCAGGGACGTTTGTGTATCCGAAACTCTAAAAAATATATAAAATTTTTGAAAAATGTAAATTTTTTATATTCGAAAAGTAAAGGATATGATATAATGAGCGTAAGCAATGAGCGGTGCACGTAGATTTTTTTGGTGTGTATTGCGTTTAGGTTTTGCATATCCTAAAAAGTATAAATTAGAGAAGGAGCGGAACACTATGAACAAGGTGGAAGATTTCATCAATACGACAAAGTTAAACGACTTACTCAATAAGAAAGAGGAGCTGATCAATATGACAAAGTTGAATGAATTATTAAACAAAAAAGAAGCAGAAGAAAAGAAAACATCAAAGGTTGTATGGATTTTTGCAATCATCGGTATTATTGCAGCAGTTGCAGCAGCAGTATATGGCGTATATCGTTTCTTTACACCAGATTATCTGGAAGATTTTGAAGACGATTTTGAAGATGATTATGATGACGATTTCTTCGAAGATGAAGAGGACGAAGAAGAGCCGGCAAAACCAGCAGAGAAAAAAGAAGAAGAATAAAAATAATCTGGAGGGCTGCAGATGCAGCCCTTTTTTCTTGTGTAACAGATAAAAGAAATAGAAAACTGTGAAGTTAATAAAATGTCAATGGAATCATGGACTATTTTATAGTTGATGAAATAAAAATGTGAGGAATTTATGAAAAAAGGACAAATCATAGAAGGCGTGATCGAGCGCGTAGACTTTCCAAATAAGGGAATTATCAGAACAGAGGATGGCAGACAGGTTATTGTAAAAAATACGATACCGGGACAGAAAGTGTCTGCTTCCATCAATAAAATCCGCAAGGGAAAAGCAGAGGGCAGACTTTTAGAGGTATTGGAAAAGTCACCGCTGGAAGGGGACAAAACAGGATGTGTCCATGCCGGGGAATGTGGAGGATGTACTTACCAGACACTTCCATACGACAGGCAGCTTGAGATGAAAGCAGAACAGGTAAAAAAATTAATGGATGATGTGATCGATCAGGAAAACCGGGATTACCAGTTTCTGGGAATCAAGGAAAGTCCAAGGAAGACCGGATACCGTAATAAAATGGAATTTTCCTTTGGGGATGAATTTAAGGATGGACCTTTAGCACTTGGAATGCATAAGCGTGGAAGCTTTTATGATATTGTGACAGTGGAAAACTGCCAGATCGTGGATGAGGATTTCAGAACGATCCTGTCTGTCACACTTGCTTATTTTCGTGAAAAAAATATCACCTATTACCATAAACTGCGTCACACCGGATATTTGAGACATCTGCTTGTCCGTAAGGCAGTCAAAACAGGGGAAATATTAGTAGATCTGGTGACTACAACGCAGACGGATTTTCCGGGAATTGCCGCAGCACAGATGGATGAAGTTGAAAGTACGTTGAATAATGCACAGGAAAACGCATTTGCAGGAACGGAAGAGGAATTATTAGAGGGCTGGAAAGCTGCTCTTCTTGCAGCAGATTACAAAGGTATCATGACAGGTATTCTGCATACGAGAAATGACAATGTGGCAGATACCGTGACGAATGAAGGCACGGATGTTTTATATGGACAGGATTTCTTTTACGAGGAATTGTTAGGGCTTCGCTTTAAGATCACACCATTTTCTTTTTTCCAGACAAATTCCCTGGGCGCAGAGGTGCTATATCAGACTGCCAGAGAGTTTATCGGAGATGCACTTCCAAGCGGAACAGACGCAGATATTGCGGAGCATGGTAAAATTGTATTCGATCTGTATTCCGGAACTGGAACGATCGCACAGATGCTTTCTCCGGTAGCTAAAAAAGTGATCGGTGTGGAGATCATTGAGGAAGCAGTGGAAGCTGCCAAAGAGAATGCACAGTTAAATGGTTTACATAACTGCGAGTTTATCGCAGGGGATGTACTCAAAGTCATTGACAGCATTGAAGAAAAGCCGGATTATATTGTACTTGATCCGCCAAGGGACGGAATCAATCCAAAAGCTTTGGAAAAAATCATTCGTTACAATGTGCCTCAGATGGTTTATATTTCCTGCAAGCCGACCAGTCTGGCGAGAGATCTGGAAGTTTTACAGGCGAGAGGTTATGAAGTGAAAAAGATCTGTTGTGTCGATATGTTTCCTTCGACGTTTCATGTGGAGACGGTTGTCTTACTTTCCAAGGGAGAAATCGACTCGAAGAAGGTGCGGGTGGAGTTCTCGCTGGAAGATATGGATATGTCCGGCTTCCAGAAGGGCGCGACTTATGAGCAGATCAAGGCGTATGTGTTGGAGCATACCGGTTTGAAGGTATCTTCCCTGTACATCTCACAGATAAAGCGCAAGTGCGGGCTGGATGTGGGGCAAAATTATAACCTGTCAAAGAAGGAAGATGCCAAAGTGCCAAAATGTCCGCCGGAGAAGGAAGCGGCGATCAGGGATGCGTTGAAATATTTTCAGATGATTTAAGAGTCTATTGAGCAAAAAAGCAGTAAATCAATTTCAGATTTACTGCTTTTGCTGGCCGGGCCGGTGAGCTACGAGCATTCATGACTTTTTGGTAACTTGCTCCATGCTGATATATTAAGCGGAAAGTTGTGGCTCTGTATTTTCAGATGAAAACGAATGTTCCTTGAATATATCCCACAAAATATGCAATCGCTATACTCAGTGCAATGCAACATATACATAGTATTTCAGCAATTACCTTTTTTTCGATTATTTCATTTATGGACTTTCCGTAATCAATAGTAGACCATACCATTGAAAGCAAAAATAGAATTGAAATCCATTGAGTATGAAACGATAGGCCCATGCTAACAAATACATAGTTTGAGATGATGTAAAAAGCGCTTCTGACTACAACTTCTGTCACTTTTACAATCTGATTTCTCATAAAATTCTCCCTCTCTGATAATACTGTGGGCGGCAGCACTCCTTGCTGTCGCCCCTTGATTGCCTATCTGCAAAGGCGGGCGGGGCTGTCAACGGCGGCGCTTGCGCCGTTCATCTTGACCGTTGACTGGCTCGGCTGGCTTTGCTATTCCGTTATCTCTTTCAGTTATTGTCAAAGGAAATGTAGATAGTTAGACTATTGGGTATGTAGCTGATACTTAACCACTTTTCGTCGTTTGATAAAAGTGTCCCGATAGAAACATAGTTTTCTCCCTCGATTTCCTCTGACACATTTTCAATTACGGAAAAGCCTTCTTGGTTCAAAAGCTCCATATACTCGTTATAGTCGTTTTCGCTAATGCCGGTAAGGTTGATATTACAATTCTCATGTTCTGTATCAAGTGTAGCCCATGCAACCGTACCAGGCGCAACAGGAAGCCCCTCTGTGTACTCATTCGCAGGCCAAACACCCTCATCCAATTTTGTAACACGATTAGATTGCGTATTGTTCTCATTGCTTGTCGGTGTAGATGAGGTATTTTGATTAGAACACGCAGCCAAAAAAATCATAATCATGATTGTAAATACAGAAATATATTTCTTCATTGGTTACCTCCTGTTTTTGTGTATGGTTCGGATAATTAACAAAAGAGCAATAGCTGTTGCTGCAAACCCAATAGCCAAAAGGATTTGCGAAATATCAAAGGCAAACGCGCCCTCAATCTGTATATTTGTTGTCGCGTCTGCTTGTCCGATTGCTCCTTCTGGTACTTTTCCTGATTGTGTAACAGCATATACCGAAAAGGCAGCAGCCGCGATAACAAGCGCAGCAAGAGTAGAAATGATACCGTTCCTTTTTTTCGATTTGGTGTTATCAATGCCAAACTGTTCTGCGGTGCTGTCTGCAAATTCTTTTGGCGTCCCCAAACGCTGGATAATCTGCTGCTCTGTTTCTCCATGCTCCATAGCAGACGCAAAAACTTCATTCAAGTCACGCACAACCTCTTTTTTCATTTTGCGTGGTAAAGATAGTTCCTTTTCAACCTGTTTGATATATTGTTCTTTCATTTGGACACCCTCGCTTGTTGATAACTTTCTATAAAGCCGTTTACGCAGTTTTCATAGCTTGACCAAAATAAGATTAGTTCATCAAGTACATTCCTGCCTTTATCAGTTAAAGAATAATACTTTTTTGAGCCGCCATTTGCCGCAGCCGGAGCCAATCGGCATTTGATTAGTTCTGCTTCCTGCAAACGATACAAAATGGGGTAAATGGTTCCCTCTTTCGCATATCCCAAAACAGACGCACTATTGTTCAATTCGGTTATAATTTCATATCCATAAGTTTCCTTGCGTCCGATTAGGCATAAGAGTATCATTTCCAGAGAGCCTTTTTTGAATTGCTGGACATATTTGTTATTCATATCGTCGCCTCTCTTTAGCTTTGCTATTTAGGTACGCTAAGTAGCAACTATATTATATCTCTTCCGAAGTATCAGAGTCAATAGGCTTAACGAAAAAGTTACAAGATGTCTGTGTAAGGTAATGACAGAATAGCGGTGTGCTGGCGAACTATGCTTTATTTTGTTTTTTATCTAAATCATTCAATAGGGCGGTAGCATCCCTATTGGCAAGGAGATTCCAAAAGGGAACAGCGTTCTCCTTTGTCTGGGGTGTTCAGAGGGGATAGTGTTCCCCTTTGACCGGAAGAATCCAAAGAAACCGGCGGTTTCGTGGCACACGATTTTCCGTAGGAAAGTCTAGTGTGTTATACCTTTGTGGAGCAGATGGCAGCCGGAATTGTAGCACACCCTGAAAAGTGTGGCCACAGTTGCGGCGTTCTGGCGGGAAAGGTTGCCCCTTGCGGGGCAGCATAAGCGACAGAAAAAGGCTGGCAGGCGGTGCGGGCAAGCACTGTCTGTCAGCCATGTCATTTGCGGAACAAAGGTATATCAAAGCCCCCGTCAGCCGCTGCTTCCCATCGTATCAGAACCACCACGGCAGCTTTCCGCGCAGGCTGTCCATCGCCTCGCCCTCCACCTTCTTTGTCCAGCTCTCGCTGAGATGGAAATGGAGCGCCGCGCCGATCAGCGGGTGCTCGATTCCATCGGTAAAGCCATAGCGGTACAGCAGATAGGTCTGCTCTCTGGCCGTCAGCTTGTCCAGCGCCGCATACAATTCTATCAGCTGCTCTTTTTGGATATAGATTTGCTCCGGCGTTTGGGTGTGAGGGTCGGCTATGGCTTCGATCCGCAGCATCCGTTCATCCTCTGAGAGAACGTCATCCAGATATACTCTCTGGAAGCCGGGGCCGTCTTTCTTATCCACCATCCGTTGCTCAAATAAACCGAGGGCGGCGCGGATGCAGTCCGTCATGGCGTTGCGGAGCGCCGGTGCTGCATAGGTCAGAAATTTCATGCCCCGTCCGGCATCAAACAAAGGGATCGCGTTCAGCAGGCCGATACTTCCCTCCTGCATCAAATCATCCAAATCAATTCCAATATCATTTTCATCCAGCCCCATGTTTCGGTATTGCTCCAGCGCAATTTTTCGGATGAATCCCAGATTCTTTTCCAGCAGAATGTCACGGGCAGCCGTATCCCCTTTCTGTGCCAGTCTGCACAGCTGCTCATTGCTCCGGGTCGGCATTTTGCTTCTCCTGCGCGTGGTCTAAGGTGGATTGGAGAAATTCCGTCAGCGCCTGACCGAACTTGTCTAATGCTTCCTTTTGCACACCGTCCATCCCCGCTGCGCTCTGGGTGACGGCGGCGGAAATCATTTCGGGCGTGATGGTCGGAGTATGAACATCCGCCCCTTTGGTGAGTTCGGTAAACATCTGCTGAGTGATGCCCTTGGTCAAGGACTGCGCTGCTGTGAAATCGTTGCCGATCTCTTTCTTCACTTCCCGCAGCGCCGCCATAAATGTGTTCTGTATCATCGTCAGGTCTGCCTGATATACGGGAACTTTCTGCCGGTTGACAGTTCTGGCCGCCTGCACCGCAGCATCCGTTTTCACATTCCGGCGCAGCATGGCGCTGAGGGTGGTAAGCATCTGGTTCTGTCCGGCGAAACCGGCGGCCAGCGTATCGTCAAAATATTGCTCAATCATATAGGTGACTTCTGCAAAGCGAGGGCTTTCCAAAAGGCGGTTGACGATCTCTGCATTGGCTTTTCCGGTGTACAGATTCCGCGCCGCCTGCACCGACAGGCCCAGTTCTTCAATATCAAAATTTGTCCGGTCGGGCGTGTTGACTTCCCCCAGCAGGAAATCTGTGGAGACTTCAAACACTTTCGCAATGCGGAGCAAATGTTCTGTGCTGATCTTATCAGTCTTACCGCTGACAAACCGGCTGATGGCGCTCTCGGTGCTGCCGATGCGGGTCGCCAGCTGTGCCTGGGTAATTTTATGTTCCTTCATAAGCTCCTGCATCCGCTGCCGGATATTGCCGGGCAGATAGGCTCCCTCCATGTGACGCACCTCTCTTCTGAAAACTCTCTTTATCCATTATACCTGATAAAACCAGCGCGGGCAAATGCTTTCCGCTGGCTTCGCCGCTCTGAGGTCTTGCATTTTTGCAAGATTTCAGGGCGGCGTTTTTTCATTTCTTGCACTTTTAGCGGATTTTTCGGTTTATAGGCTTTTTCCCCGTATATTCAGGCAGACGGGCAGATACCGTCAATAAATAATGGAGGACAAAGCCTATGAATTTATTTGAAACTGTAAAATCCGCTGTCACCGTGAAGCAGGCCGCCGAATACTACGGCTGTAAGGTCAACCGGGGCGATATGATCTGCTGCCCCTTCCACGATGACCGGCATCCCAGCATGAAGCTGAACAGGGATTATTTCTATTGCTTTGGCTGCGGGGCTACCGGGGATGTGATAGATTTTGTGGCGCGACTGTTCGGCCTGAGCAGCTACGAGGCTGCAAAGAAGCTGGCCTATGACTTTGGCATCGACCCGGACAAGCCCCCGGCAGCGATGGCTTTGAAAAAGCCCTATCCGCTGGCGCGGGCTTTCCGCAACGATGAGATACACTGCCAGCGGGTGCTCTGCGATTATCTGCATCTGCTGGAACGCTGGAAGGTCGAATATGCCCCGCAATCGCCGGAGGATGAACTGGATGACCGCTTTGTGGAAGCCTGTCATATGATCGAGTATGTAAATGATTTGTTGGACGTTCTCATGTTTGCGGAACTGAAGCAGCGTGTGAAAGCGGTGGATATGCTGCTGAAGGACGGCACTATCACCGCGCTGGAGCAGCGGCTCAGACGTCTGGAAAAGGAGGTGCAGCACCGTGGCGAAGAACGAGCAATCGCGTGAGGCCAACCAGCCCATCTGGTTTGACGGCAAGAGTATCAATGAAGCCCTGTTTTGTGATGATTTTCTCGGCAGACACAAAATCATCTACACAAACGGGGCTTTTTTCACGCCTGATGGCCGCGTGACCGATGAGCTGCCACTGCGTGGAGAAATTTTTGAGGAACTGAAATGCTGTGCGGTCAGCAATATCCCCCGCAAAATCAGCAATATCGTGGAGCTGATGAAGCTGGCGGCGCTGGTAGAGGATTTCCCGCCGGAGGCTGACCGCATTCATCTGGCAAACGGCACGTTGTTTCTGGATGGCTCCTTTACGGAGGGAAAACCGGACATCGTGCGTTGCCGCCTGCCGGTGGCCTATAATCCCGATGCGCCCACGCCGACCCGCTGGCTGGCTTTTCTGGATGGGCTTCTTTACCCGGAGGACATTCCCACTTTGCAGGAATATATCGGCTACTGCCTGATCCCCAGCAACAAGGGACAGCGCATGATGGTCATTAAGGGCAATGGCGGCGAGGGTAAGAGCCAGATCGGCGCGGTGCTGTCCGCCCTGTTCGGCAACAACATGAAGGACGGCAGCATCGGCAAAATTTCCGAGAATCGTTTTGCCCGCGCCGACCTGGAACACATTCTGCTGTGTGTGGACGATGATATGCGGATGGAGGCACTGCGGCAGACCAACTATGTCAAATCCATCGTCACCGCACAGGGTAAAATGGATTTGGAGCGTAAAGGCAAGCAGAGCTATCAGGGATGGATGTGCGCCCGGCTGCTGGCATTCAGCAATGGCGACTTGCAGGCTCTCTTTGACCGCAGTGATGGCTTTTATCGGCGGCAGTTGGTGCTGACCGCCAAAGAGAAACCTGCCGACCGTGTGGATGATCCCGACCTGGCAGAGAAGATGAAGGCCGAGGTGGAGGGCATTCTGCTGTGGGCTTTTGCGGGATTGCAGCGGTTGGTAGCGAACAACTTCAAGTTCACCGAGAGCCAGCGCACCAAAGAGAACCGGGAGGCCGTCAAGCGGGACAACAATAACGTGTTTGATTTTCTGGAATCCGAGGGCTATATCCGGCTGAAAGCGGATGCGTCCATCAGTTCAAAGGATTGCTACGACATTTACCGGATGTGGTGCGAGGAAAATAGCCTGACTGCACTCAAACGCCGCAGCTTCAGCGATGCGCTGGTGGCAGCCTGCGGTAAGTACAATCTGGAACACTGCAACACGATTACCAATTCGGCAGGACGCCGGGTATGGGGCTTTATGGGGATCGAGGCAGTGGCAAGGCCGCATATAAACGAGTTTACGGACGCTTCACAGTGTACGTACGTACCGGAAGACTGGCGGGATTGATTTCCGATCTGGTCGCCGGTACGTATGTACGCAGCGATTGACCCTGTTACCTCATATATTGTAGAGGCGCTTCATTTGGATAAAGTGGTCGTGCCCATTTTGGGTACACCTATTTTGATGTGTAAAAGTGGTTATGGATATTTTGTCCACCACCAGAACCGTGAAATTCTTCGCGCTTTTGTGCTGTGAAGTAGGTGTGGTCATTTTGACCACACCTGAAGCGGTCAGTAAAAGCGGTGATTTTGCAGGCATATTTTAGAGCAATCTCAAAACAGCGAAATGTTTCTCTTTTATCCGTATACAGTTCGCCGGATGGTGGCTCACGGAACGACGTACAGATTGCAGCATTTTGTGACAATACAGCCCGAACAGTGAAAAGTCCCGCATTTCTGTGAAGTCGAATATTCCGCCGTTGACCAACGATACGCAGGGAATCATTTCTATCGCAAAACAGCATTTGCACAAATTTCACCATTGACCAAAGCCGGTGCGCTCCCCAGCGTAGCCGGTTCTTTTTATGACGCAACCGAAAATCATGTTTTATCTATCAAGTGACAAAGGGCTTCACTTGCGAAAATGGAGGAATATATTTTATGAAGTCAAGTATCCGAAACGAAATCAAGGCGCAGATCATCCGCGCCGGTTACACCATGCAGGAAGTCGTTGACCAGCTGCACGATGAGTATGGGTGGAGCGACAGCGTATCCAATCTTTCCGGAAAATTGCAGCGGGAATCGCTGCGGTATCGGGAGGCCGTGGAGTTGGCTGACGTGCTGGGATATGACATTGTCTGGCAGAAACGGAGGGATTGAGTATGGAAAAAGCACAATACGCGATTATGCGATTTGCCAAATATAAGGGGCCTGAAATCGGCAATATCGAGGCCCATAACGAGCGCACAAAGGAAAAGTACGCCAGTAATCCCGATGTGGATACCAGCCGAAGCAAGTACAACTTCCATCTGGTCAAACCGCCCGGCAAGTACCGGGCCGAGTCAGAGAGGCAAATTGCCGCTGCCGGATGCCGTACCCGGAAAGACAGTATCCGTATGATCGAGACGCTGTTCACAGCCAGCCCGGAGTTCTTTAAGGGAAAGAAACGGGCGGAAATTCGGGTATTTTTCGAGGAAGCTCTGCACTTTCTGGAACAGCATCAGTCCAAAGAGACAATTATATCCGCCGTGGTGCATATGGACGAGAAAACGCCCCATATGCACCTTTGTTTTGTCCCTTTGACGGAGGATGGCAGGCTCAGCGCCAAAGACATCATGGGCAATAAAAAGAAGCTGACCTGGTGGCAGGATGAGTTTTGGAAACACATGGTCAAGAAGTTTCCAGATTTGGAGCGTGGCGAGAGCGCCAGCCTGACCGGGCGCGACCATATCCCGCCCCGCGTATTTAAGGAGATGACCAGACTGACCAAACAGAAAAGCAAACTGGAGGATCTGCTCACTGGAATCAATCCCTTTAACGCCAAAAGCCGGGCGGAGGAAATCTGCAAGATTCTGGATAGCTATATTCCCAGCGTGGAGAAGATGGACACGCTGCTGCGGAAATATGGCGTGGCTTTTACGAAAACAGCATCCGAAAACAAAAAGTTGAAAACGAAAAATGCCGAACTGGAAGAATCTCTTGCATCGGCGCAGAAGGTCAGCACCCTAAAGCAGATCGAAGACCTCAAGCTGCGGCGTGACTATGACAGTGCCGTGGCGATTTTGGAACAGATACCGGCAGAAGTTTTGAACATCTATGCGCAGAGCAGCCATAGAGGAAAGGAGCGGCCTATTGAGCAAAGTTTATGATGATCCAAAATATAATGCGGCATTTGACCGCTGTGTTGATGTGATGGCGCGGCTGTTGCAGAAGTACGGGCCGCAGCTGTTGGAGCAGATGCAGGAGACTGCGAAGGATGGCTGTACACAGTCTGCGGTATCAGGAAAGCAACCCGTTCCTGTGTATCAGGAATTTGACAAAGCCGCTTGATATAAATTGAATTTACACGTTGCGTATTTGCTTGGCGTATGCTATAATAAATACGCAACGTGTATTTTGCTTTATGGGGTAAATGAAATGGACTGCAAAACCAAAATAAAAGAACTGCGGGAAAGCACCGGCATGAACCGCAAGGAATTTTGTAAATATTTTCGGATTCCCTATCGGACTGTGACAGAGTGGGAACTGGATAACCGCCATGCGCCGGAATATGTACTCCGTTTGTTGGAGTATTACATTCAGAATGAAGGTCTGGCGATGAAGAAAGTAACGGATGAATGTTCAGAGCTGGAAGAAAGGAGCGGCCTGCATGAAGAAAACTAAAACAAAATGTTATCTCTACACACGGGTATCTACATCCATGCAGGTGGACGGATATAGTCTGGATGCTCAGCGAGACAAGCTGCGGAAATACGCTGAATACGAAGATATGGTAGTGGCCGGTGAATATTCTGACGAAGGCTTTTCCGGCAAGAATATTCAGGGCAGACATGAATTTCAGCGGATGCTGCAAGACATTCAGGACTGCAAAGACGGCGTGGAATATGTGCTGGTATTCAAGCTGTCCCGGTTCGGCAGGAATGCCGCTGATGTGCTGAATTCCTTGCAGCTGATGCAGGATTTCGGCGTCAATCTGATTTGTGTGGAAGACGGCATTGACAGTTCCAAAGATTCCGGCAAGCTGATGATTTCTGTCCTTTCTGCGGTGGCAGAGATTGAGCGTGAGAATATCCGGACACAGACGATGGCTGGACGAGAGCAGAAAGCCCGTGAGGGAAAATGGAATGGCGGCTTTGCTCCTTATGGATACCGCCTTGAAAAAGGCGAATTACTGATTGCCGAGGATGAAGTGGATGTGATCCGTACTATCTTTGACCGTTATATTCACACCAACGATGGTGTCAGCGGTGTGGCGAAATATCTGAACCGGCAGGGCTTTGTGAAGAAGTTGCGGCAGAACGGCACCATTCCCGGTTTTTCTGCCAGCTTTGTGAAAAGTATCATTGATAATCCGGTATATATGGGGAAAATTGCCTATGGCAGACGCCGGACAGAGAAGAAGATCGGCACACGGAATGAGATGCACGTGGTTGAGCAATCGGAGTTCCCTGTGTACGAGGGGAAGCATGAGGCTATCATTTCAGAAGAAGATTGGAACCTCGCGCAGGAAAAACGGAAAATCAATGCTTACCGGCGTGAGAAAGTCAATGACCCTACCCACGCACATATCTTGTCCGGTATTCTGAAATGCCCCTGCTGCGGCAAAAGCCTGTACGGGAATATTGCCAAAGCCCACAGCAAGGACAAAAAGACCCGCTATTACTATTACTGCAAGAATACGGTTACGCCGACTGGTCATGAGTGTACTTTCCGGCTGAACATTGAACAGACAGAGATGAACCGCATGGTAGCGTCAATTATCTCCGCTATGGTCAGTGACCCACGGTTTGCGGATGCAATCAAGGCGAAAATTGGCTCCGCTGTCGATACGAACGACTTAGAGAAACAGCTGGAAGCGTTGCAAGCGCAGCTTCGGCAGACGTTAGGCACAAAAGCCCGCCTGGAACGGCAGATGGACGGTTTGGATGTGAATGACCCGTATTATGACCGGAAAATTTCTGATTTGCAGCGTCGCTATGACGAGCAATATGGTAGAATAGATGAGATTGAAGTCCAGATTGACGATGTGCAAAGCCAGATACGGAGCATCCGGCAGGAGAAAATTTCGGGTGATAATATCTACCGCCTGTTGCTGGCATTCGATCAGGTCTATGAAGCAGCCTCCGAAGTGGAGCGGAAGGAGTTCATGCGGGCGTTTATTGAGCGGATTGAGTTATTCCCGGAAAAGCAGCCGGATGGCAACTGGATTAGGAAGATTATCTTCAACTTCCCTGTCCCGGTGAATGGAACAGAAGTGACAGAATTGCCCTTGGAAAATGAAACAATGGTCGAGACGGTAGTTCTTTTGTCCCAACAAAAACCAGATGACACGATAGAGATCGACTTAGACTTAGATGAGCTGGATGCAACCAGTGCAGAGACGAAAGCGACCTATCAGGAAATCAAAGATTATGTGCTGAAAGAATTTGGATTTAAGGTTTCAAATTTATATATTTCTCAAATCAAAAGGAAATGTGGAATCGAAGTAGGAGAGAACTATAATCTGCCAAAGACAGAAAATCCAAAAGTGCCACAGTGTCCGAAAGAGAAAGAAGATGCTATCAAGGCTGCCCTGAAATATTTTGCGATGATCTAAGGATATCGCTGATTTCAAGGAGGAATAACACATGAAAAGCACATTTGAAAAAATGGGTGGAACCTACACACTGGGAGCAGATGGAATTTACTATCCGAACCTTGTTAGTACAGATGAAGAACCGCATTATGGGAAATATGGGATGTTACGGAGAACATATCTGAAAGAGCATCGTCCGACAATGTATTCTCTGTATATGTTGGAAGACAGGCTGACAGCACATCTGAATGCTGTGGATGATGAAGAACAGGAAAGAATGGATGTTCTGGTGCGTCAGATGATGGAGAAGCAAGGCATTACAGAGGATTTAAAAGCTCGTGATCAGATGGTGTGGGTTGGAGTTGTAAATAACATCCGGAATGCAGCAGAAGAGATTGTGTTAAAAGAATTGATTTATAGGTAGTAGAATAAGAGCTGAACAAGTAGGACGAAAAATCCTGTTTGTTCAGCTTTTATGTTTATAAGGGGTCAAAGAAGAAGCAAATTACAATTCTATAGCAAGTGATCTTTTCTAAGTTTCGGAAGGCTGGTTTTTTCCGTCATAGTTATAAGTTGCCGATTTAATTATTCCATAGTATGGCTTAAAAAATATTCGAATATAACTTTATAGAAATAATCATGATGGGGAGATTATTTGATGAATTATGTGCTAATATTCTGCAATTCTACTGCTAGTCGATTGATTTATGCACGCTCTCATTATAATATGTGTGCAGGAGGTGGATATATGTATCAGATTAGTAATGAAAAATTTGGTTTATTTGTAACCGAATTAAGAAAGGAAAAGAATTTAACTCAAAAGGATTTGGCTGAAAAATTATATGTATCAGATAAAACAGTTAGCAAATGGGAACGTGGTCTTAGTATGCCCAATGTCGTATTACTCATACCAATAGCTGATATATTAGATGTTACCGTTACAGAATTGTTACGTGGAGAAAAAATAGATACACAGAAAAATATTGATACAAAAGAAGTCGAGGAATTGGTAGTAGGCTCTCTCGATATGGCTGTTAGGAATTCTATTCATCAGCATAGAAAAAACTGGATATTAGCATATTTGTTATGTTTTTTTATATCTATTACAGAAATTATTATGTTAGTTGTATCTGGAAGTTCATTAGCTGAGATGAAAGGGGATATATTGCTGGTTACCGGGGGAATGCTTTTATTTGGTGCATGGTTTTGTTTCTTTGCAAAAGACATATTACCAACATATTATGATGCCAACAAGATAAATTATGTTTCACAAGGAATTTTTAGAATACATCTAGTTGGTTTATCTTTTAACAATGGAAATTGGATATACATCTGCACAACTTTAAAAATATGGACACTTGCAACGGTTGTTCTATATCCTCTTGCAGGTATTATAATAATCAATTGTTTCAATATAGCTTTATGGGATATTTTGAATAAAATTTTCTTAATTATGATATTAGGTGGTATGGTAGTTTCGATTTACATTATCGGGAAAAAATACGAATAATTAAATTACCTGTTATCGTTGTGGATAGTACTAATTTACAACATTCTTCATGGGAAATATGGAATGATGCAGAAGAGGTTGTGTTAAGAGAATTAGTGTACATTTAAAACGTGGAAAGCTCCTTCGAGGCTTTTGGCTGATTATAAAGAAAGTATATAGAAAATGCATTAATCATATGGTATGATTTGAACAGAAGATAGAATCTTAGGAAGCAAGAAGATTTTTGAGGAATGTAACTTAGAAGTTATAGAATTAAGTTAATCGTGCCATATGGCTTGATTATAAACGCAAAGATAAAAACGCAACGTACATCTTTGATGTGCCAGAGCCGGTAGGTAGCCCGGCCGTCCTATATAAATAGGGTAAGTAACCTGCCCCTCCGGGTTGTCCATTCTTTGTTCAATCAATTTTAGGAGGGATTCTTATGGACAAAGTAAATGGAAAGCTGACAGTATTTTTTGAAGAGCCGTTTTGGGTGGGAATCTTTGAACGCATCGAAGATGGTAAACTATCTGTGGCAAAGGTAACATTTGGTGCAGAGCCAAAAGATTATGAAGTACAGGAATATATTCAAAAGTGCTATTTCAGTTTGAAATTCAGTCCGGTTGTTGAAACTGTTGTAAAGGATATCAAAAGAAATCCGAAACGGATGCAGCGGGAAGCAAAGAAGCAGATGCTGGAAATAGGCATTGGTACAAAATCGCAACAGGCGTTGAAATTACAGCAGGAACAGAACAAGCAGGAACGCAAAGAGAAAAGACGCAAGAAAAAAGAGGCAGAAGAGCAGCGAATGTTTGAACTGAAACAGCGAAAGAAAAGAGAAAAGCATAAGGGACATTAAAGTCCCTTGGCCTTTTACTCAAATCGAAAAGTGTTGAATAAAGCTTTCGGGAGGTGTTTCTATGAAGAAAAAAGTACTTGCAATTATGTTAGTCGCCATGTCAATCATGTTGATTTCAGCGTGCGGAAAAAAAGAAAAATTGTACGAAATTCCTGATTTATCGCAGTATAAGACAGATTATGTAGGAGATTCTTCAAATGTTATAAATATTGTAAGCGGTCAAGAGTATCCAGAGGGATACTCATATGACAGTATAGAGATACAGTCTGAAACAGAGCCTTATGGATTAACAGTTTTTCTAAAAGATGAGCCGTCGGCAGTCAAACTTGAAGATCAATTGCAGGTTAATGCAGATATGACATTTGACTTGATTGGTAATTTGGGAACAATTGATTATAAAACAGCAGATAGCAAAGAAATTATTGCATCGTATGAACGGTGATATATTTTTAGTCAACTTTTAGATAATTTGAAGAGTAGAATATAAAAAGGCGTATGGAAGTTTTAAATCCATACGCTTTTTTGAAAAAAACTCATTTTTGAACAAGAGATTTGTAAGAACATATTATCTATTCAAAGACGGTTACAATTCCATATCATATGACTTTTTCTTAGTTCGAGCAGGCTGATTTCGCCGCATCTCCTGTTTCCTCTGATATTCAAGTTCCCAGGCACGATGGGAAAAAACATCAGGATCTTCCACATTGAGATAATCCACCTCATTGGCGGTGATAGTCATAATACTTACCAAAAGTACCTTTGAGCTGCTCGATCAGCTTATCCCGGAAATCAGGACGTATCTGGATTCTGGTATCCAGTAACTCGGTATATTGTTCTGGTTCAGGATGAAATTTTTCTTCCCGGAAAGCGGCGGCATCTTTTTCAAGCTGTTTTTTGAGCGAGATGTCCTGAGAATCTAGGATATCAAGATTGTTATTCATCTGGTCGTATTTCTTGGATAGATTCGTCATATCTTTATCGGTAGAGCATTCTGCCTGGAAGATTAGCTGCTCTTTCCTTGATTTCAGTTCTTCGATTTCTTCGGTAATAGTGGTAAGCTGTTGATTCAATTTTATATGCTGGATGGGATTCAAAATACTGGTTTTCTCTTTTTTCA
>OOAC01001161.1_pt1 | contig 19379 bp, 21 predicted proteins | sample 1671041 | NCBI WGS metagenome assembly OOAC01 (sample SAMN06348116, study PRJEB24527) | human gut metagenome | biome: human gut; feature: ankylosing spondylitis patient; material: feces | host: Homo sapiens | place: China | collected 2015-10 | reverse complement strand
ATGCTTATAAAAGCAATTTTCCATGACCAGAAACTCATCTGGCCCTGCTCCACAGCGCTTAACGGTGAATACGGGCAAAAAGATGTTGCCGCCGGTGTGCCCTGCGTTATCGGCAAAAACGGCCTTGAACAAATTTTAGAAATAGAACTTGACGCAAGCGAAAAAGAAAAGTTCGCCAAATCCTGCGATATTATCCGCGGCTTTTTGGAAAGAGCCGAAAGCGTAAAATAAAACTAAACCAACGTAAACGCAAACAGCACTTCAAAAGTAATTTTACTTTCGGAGTGCTGTTTTACTATTTACGCTGTTAAATTACAGTTCAGCTTTTTTGGCGATAATGGCAGCACAGGCAGTGCAGGCCGGGCAATCGCAGAATTTTGCACCGTTCTTTTTAATTTCTTCGGCATGAGCAAGTACGTTTTTAGCCATTTCTTCGCCAAAAACTTTAACGCCTGCTTCGCTGCCTGCAAAAGCAATTAAACCGTCAACAGGCATAATGTCTGCTTCAACTTCGGCAAATAACTTTTTAGTTGTTTCCGCTTCTTTATCAGTGCCAACAGCATCAAGCCATTCACGGCAAACTGCTTTAGCTTCTGCACAGCATGTTGGGGCTTCCATCAATGCCGTTACCTTTTCAATCATATAAGCTGTTAATTCTTTGGTCATTTATTATCATCCATTCATCACTCTATGCTTGTGCCATCCGGCAAAATTATATCGCCGTCGCCGCTGGCATCAAAAAAGCCAACGCCATGTTTTTGTGCAAGGGTGCGGACTTTTTCGTACGCTTCATCGGCAACTGACCAGCTAAAAGCAGCATAAATAACATTATAGCCTATGCTGTAGTCTGTTAAACGGCTTTCTAAATCTTCGTCATTTGCAATAGCTTCTTCCTCCGGTGCAAATTTGCCGTTCATCGGCGGAAAAGTATCTTTCATTTCCATAAACCATTTTTGCAAAGCCGGAGAAGTTACACCGACAGTTTCATAATCATGTTCTTCCGCCCATTCAGTTTGCCTGTCATACCAATCCATAAATTCTTTTTTTGTTTTGGGCGCTTTGGTTATTTCAAAAACCATTAAATCATAACTCATAAATCCCCCTCCTTACCAATCGCGTTCGCGGATAGCTTCTTCTTCATCAATGGGAATATTAAACCAGTTTAAAACATAGTATACCGTTTCACCAATACAATCTCTGGCAACAGTTTCAATTTCGCTGTCATTAGCATCAAATTCATCTTGCAAATCGTTAATGGCACATGTCATTTCATCAAGTTTTTCCTGAATAATTTCAACGTCATTTTCTCCGCTTTCCAGTAATTCTATTACTTTTTGTATTTCTGCCTTTACTTTATCAACTAAAAAAGCAGGGTAATATTCATCATTATACATTTCTTTCAAAAGAACATAATTGGGGTCAAATTTTTTCATGGCAACCATCCTTTATAAATCAATACTCAACTTTAAGAGTCATGCCCGGCAAAGAAACCCCTTCACTGTAAGTTATGGCGTGTTTATCTTCGGCGCTGAAACCTATTGTTTCTCCGTCTTTAAGGGTTACATCATAGGCAAGTACATAATCTGCAAGGCTGTAAATAAAATCGCGTAAATCGTTAGGGTCTGCATCGGCATCTAAAACTTCCATTTCGTCTTTGCCAAATTCAACCATGCCGTAGGTATACCCGCTAAAACCTTTCTCGCTGCGGTAAAGGCCAATCCAAATCCAGTTATAAATAGGCAGTTCGCCTTCTTTCATTATGTTGGCAAATTTTGCATAAAACCATGGCGCAAATACTACACCGCTGGTATATACGCCCAAAGCGCCGGGCAGCGCGCAGCAGCAGGCTAAAATTTTAGTAAACAGTTTGCCGCATTCCAGTAAATTTTCTTCCTTACCGATAATTGCCACCATAATATGTGCTTTATGCGCTTTGGCTGCGTCTACAGCTTCCGGCCACATATAGTTATTTGCGGCATTGGCTTCGGCTTCTCCATCAGGTATTGGTGACGGCATTAAACTTACGGCAGCAATCACATTGCCAACATCAAATACCAGCGAATCTTCTCGTTTATCATCGTTATCCTCAACGGCTTCAATTTCCCATTCTTCTTTCAAATCATTAATAAGCCGCTCTTTATCCCATTTAGCTTCTGCCATCAGCACAAAACCTACAAAACTTCCTGCCCTGTTTTTACGTTCTTCAATCTGTTTTGCCTGTTCCATCCAATAATTACGCACTAACTCTACCATTGCTGTGGCTTTTTCAACGGCAGTTTCTTCTTCATACGGTTCCATTTCACTGAATACATGCCCGCAATGTTCAATGCCGTCATCTTCATAGCCGCCGCATACGCCAAGCAGCCATAAGCTATCAGCTTCTGGCTGATATTTAAAGAGATAATATAACATATCGTGCAGTTCAAACGTGCCTGCACATTCAATTGCAGCAGGTTTATGCCCAAGCTCCTGCGGATGAGCCAGCCATTCTGCCATTGCTTCTTTTGCTGCCTGCATTTGTTTCATATTCATAATCATTCCTCCTCATCTTCATCACTGTAATCGCGTTCTATATCAATAAACTGAATTATAAGCTGGCAAACTGCGCCACTTTCATCAAATCCCCAATAAACCGGGTATGTGCCGTCCCCAAAACCGGCTTGGAAAAACGGAACGTGATAATCCGTACCGGGAACCTGCCAGTTAATCCAGTCTCCGCCATCACGCTGATACTGCGGATTTTGCTTATAACTTTCTTTAAACAACTCATAAAAATAATCGTTATAAATTTCTCCATCTGGGTTTTGTTTTTCCCAGTTTTCACGCCAGTCCGTGATAATTTTATTTACCTGGGCATCACAGATACATCCCAAACCTGCATCTACATTAAAGCCAAAATATTCTCCTTCTTCAAAATTTTCCAAATCTTCACTGCCGATAAGAGCCTCATAAAATTTCACTGCGCGGTTTTGGTTAAACCGCAGGCGGACAACAGCATACCGCGCACAATCACCATCATACGGCTTAATAACGCATACTTCCGTTTTATAGCTTCCGGCAGGAGCCTTCACTAAATACGGAGTACAATTTTTATCAAGGTAAACCAAAGGGTCGGCAACTATTACTTTGCCGCTTGGCAAATCGCATAAACCAATATTCATAACATCCAAAGCCATTCCGGCAATTTCTTTTTCCTCAAAATACTTATTAAAATCTACCGCACTTTTAGTTTTTTCTTTTACTTTTTCATATAAAGCAAGCCATTCTTTAGTAGGTTCCATAAAAAGACCTCCTTTTAAAACATCAGCGTTAAGCTGCAAACAATAAGTATTAAACCAAGCGCGCCAAAGATAAGCCGGTACATGCCGCGGCTTAAAAGCTGTGCGTCCGGCTTACCGACCGGGTTACACAGCCAGTTCCAGTTTTTTACCGCTCCAACAACAAGCACAATGCCTGTAAAAAGTGTTATGTAATCACGGTATTCGGTTATAAAATCCGTCAAAGCCTTATCCATTTTATTCATCTTCGTCCTTTATCTGTACCAGTCTGCCCTTTTTATTGCGCTCAAAAGCAGTACCATAAGAGCTGTTTAACAAAGGCAAAAGCTCTGGATACAAATTGCAGATAGTATTTAAATCGTAAATGCCATACTCTGCATCTTCACCGGCATAAACTTCATCCTCGTCGCCTGCTTCAAAATACCAGCCGCTGTCCCAGCCGGTATCGTCGCTGTCAGGCTCCTCCCGACAGCAAAAACCTACGGTACAGCCGTCTTTTATAATCCGTTTGCTTATACGGCAATGCCGTGCTCCCTGCCAGTCTGGCAGCAGTTCTTTAAAATTGCTTTCATCAATAAACGGCTGCACAGCATTTTCTTCGCCGCACAGTTTTTGCCATTCAGCAAAACGTCCTTCAATAATTTTTTCAACAGCCCAGCAATATTCGTCGCCCCATGGCAAAAGCAGGTATATCGCTTCTTCTTCGCAAGGCCTTTGCCCTTTAAAATATTCTCTTGCGTATGCTTTTAAATCTTTAATAAAAGCATAGGGCATGCTGCGGTTGCCGGTGTTGTACCAGTTGGCAAAACATACCCCTTTATAGTTGTAATCAATTATCATAAGCCTGCCGCCAAGTTTATCACGCACAAAAGCACGCAAATCCTTAAGGCTGCCGTTTTTTACATTTATAGCCACGTCACCGTGCTGCTGCAAAAAAACGTCGCCCATTAAATTATGGTTTATGCACCAGCGCAGGTATGCCGCAATGTGATTATATGCGGCAAGTTCATCCACCTGCAAATTATACTTCTTAATTAATTCTATATGCTCTGATGCACAATCCATCTCACGCTCATCATAATTAAGCGTTTCTGCATCAGTAATGGCGTTTAACCGCACAGGGTTAATAACTTCAAGTATTTCATCCGGGCATTTTTGCAATAATTTATCCATCCCGCATTCCACTTTATAGTCAAGTTCTTCTTTATAAAGCGGTATTGCCTGATAAAAATTTACTGCATCACCGTTTGGCAGCGTGCAGGCATAACTTGCTTCACCAAAAACACCAGGGCTTAAAACAACAGCCGAACACAGCTTTGTACTGTCATCAAAGCTGGTAATATCGTCAAATTCAAGCGTTGATCCCCAATCATAATACATTCCGTTATTAACAGGGCTGCGCGCCATAAATTTCAAAAATCGTATAGGCCAGTACCACTTTTCGTCCTTTAGTGATTCTTCGTCAAGCCGCCAACCGGCCGGCAGGTTAATTAAAAGCTCGGCACGTTCCAGCTGTTCGTTTTTCAGCTCATCAGGCACTTCCATTTTATGCGCACCCATGCCGCAGGTTACCAGCGTATAATATTCGTGTTCCGCCCGTGGCGGAATAACATAAATATCCACGTGAATATCAGGCGATGCCAATTCGTGCATTACGCTGCCGTACTTACCGAAATATTTTTCAATATGGTTTCCAACGCTCTGCATTTCTTCAAAACTGTAAACTTCCGGTTCGCGGTAATTTTCTTCAATATATTCTTCGATGGTTTTAATTAAATTTGCCGCGTCCTCGTCATCAGGCTTTAACTGCTGCCATTTGCGTGCATAGGCCAGCGCTTCCAGCTCGCGCCCGGATGTCATCCACAGGACGTAAGCCATACGGCAGTTCCAATACCAGTCATCCAACCCTTGCAGGCGCACGCTTTCAAAAATATTTACGGCTTTTTCCAGCAAAAATATATCTACGCCGTCCTCGTTTGCCTTGGAATTATTATCGCCAAGCACGCCCAAATTGCTGTAAGCCCTGCCCAAAAGCACGGTCAGTTCATAGCCGCGTTCTTCTTCCGGTATGGCTTCAATGGCATCAACACATTTTTGATATTCATTTGCTTCATTCCACTCCACAATCTTTTTAAGTAAATCGTTCATAAGGCCTTCCCCTTTCAACCAGCCTGCGCCAAAATACAAAAGGACGCCCCGCTGTCTGCGTTAAGCGTAAACAGCAAAGCGTCCGTTAATTTTATTATTAATATTAAGTGCATAACAAAGTTCCGGCCTTAAGTTATAACGCCGCTTCGCCTGCCTGATTGCCTGCCTGTTGATTACACAGCCCATAATCTTTGCCGCTCCTTGTTATACTTTATTTAATTATACTAAACTTTAAAGTTTTAAACAATGTTCTAACCCATTTTGGCAAAGTAATATTTAACAGCCACGGCCTGAGCGGCAAGCAAAACTGCCAGCAGATAAAATACCTGCGTTATGCCGAAACCGTGTGCAACAAAGCCTAAAACTGCCGGGCCTAAAATTACGCCGGTGTAACCCATGCTGGTTATTGCCGTTACAGCTGCGTTAATGGGCATAACTTTCTGGTATTTTGTCAGCGAATAAATTGTGGGCACTATGTTGGCAAGCCCTAGTCCCATAAGTACAAACCCAAGCTGAATGGCATAAAAGTTTTCCAAAAAGATAACACTTAAAAAGCCAATGGCGCCGATAACACTGCCAAAAACCAGTGTTTTTTCTTCGCCAAGCACGGCTACAATTTTATCGCCCAAAATGCGCATACACAGCATTGCTACCGAAAAAACAGCATAGCCTACGCCTGCAAGCGAAAGTTCGGTATTTTTTACTTCTGTAAGCAAAACGCCGCTCCAGTCCATAACTGCACCTTCGCCTAAAAATGTTATACACGCCAGCAAACCGAAAAACACTACTATGCCTTTGGGTATGGCAATCGGTTTTTCGTTGCCCGCGCCTTTAAAATTTAAAAAATGGCGGCTGTAAATTGCCGTAAACACCATTACTATAAGGCTGTGTATGGCGGCAATAACCGTTATGCCAAGCCCTGCTTTTGCCAAAAGGCTGAACAACCCGGCTCCGGCAAAGCAGCCTACGCTCCATAAAGCGTGCATGCTGCTCATCATACGTTTTTTGCTGGCATTTTCAACGATAACGGCATTAAGGTTCATATTAACATCTATGCAGCCCATTGCCGCGCCAAAAACCGCAAGAAATACCAGAAAGCCCCAAATATTGCCAAGCAGCGATAAAATTATTAAATCCGCTGCCATAACGGCAATAGCGGTACGCAGAACTTTTTTGCAGCCATAACTGCGGCTTAACATACCTGCCAGCGGCATAAAAATAAAAGCGCTGATGCCGATGCTTAATAACAGCATGCCTAATACATCGGCGCCAATTTGCAGTTTATCTTTAACTGCCGGTATCATTGGCGCCCATGTGGCAACCGCAAACCCGCTGATAAAAAACGCCATGCGCGCCGCCATCTGCTCTTTTTTGCCTACTTTATAGGCCGATAAATAATCATCTACTAATCCCATTAATTAACCTCCGGTTAAGGCTTGCAAATTCCGCACGGGCTGTAGCCTTTGCTGATTAATTCGGCACGCCGCCCTTTAAAGTTTTCCTTATTTTTAGCACTTATTTTTTCTGCGCCGCTGCAATCAGGTTTATGGAATTTTTTGCTGCCGTTATTTAACACATAGCTTTGTACTGCGTAATCATCGGCAGTTGGGCATACTTTTGGCTTATTGCCGGCATTTTTTGCCGTTTGCTGCCCTTCTGCCAGTTTGCTTTTGCCGTCTGCATAGTTAATTTCCACGCCCGGCTGTACATTATAACAGAAAACATTAAAGCTTATGCCTGCACCCTTATCCTCTACGGACATTGCCTCCATCTGTACGCCTGACGCCACAAGGTTATTGCCGTTAAACACCGGCGTTACACGGTATAAAACGTGGTTGCCTGTTTCTTTAATGTAGTCGGCCACCATATTTTCAAACGGCAGCATGCCATCCACATTCATATAGCGCGTTCCGGTTATTAAATTGCGTTCGTTTGCATTTTCAGCCGTAAGCTGATAGCCGATTAAATGGCAGCGGTTATAAAGATACTTACCGTCTACAAAATCGTATTTTGCCGTCTGCCAGCCGCTCGGCTTAACCTGGCCAATGCTGCCGCGCTTTTCCTTGGGCATAGTTTCTTTTGATACATTGGCAAACGCCGTGCCGCAGCGTTTTAAACTATCCAGCGAGCTGTATTTTTCAAATGATTTTTCGGTTAAATCAGCCTCGGTAAAATTTGGTTTATTGCCGTTAATTGCAATAAAGGGTTTGCCGCTGTACGCAGGTACAGAAGCAATACCGGCGGCGTTAACGGAACTTCCTGCCGGTGCGGCGGCATTGCTGCCTTTTTGCCCGCAGCCGCTTAAAACAAGGCTTACAGCCAGCATTAAAGAACAAATTACAGCAAATATTTTTCTCATTTTACGTAAATTTCCTCCGTAATTTTATCGTGGGATGAACCGGCAAAATCATTGCTCTCTTTAAGATGCCAGTTTTTTAAATCAATGTCAAAATATAAATCAGCCGGATAAACCCGGTTCCACCTGTACAAAATAATTTTCTGCATTTCTTTTTCATAAGGCTTAACGCTGATGTTTTCGGCAAAGCAATAATCATCACTGCCTGCTTTTGCCATAAAATCCTCATCAACGGTTATGCCTTCAGCAGTTTCATCAAACTGCCCGCGGCTGTATGCGTTCATCCACAGTTTATGCGCGCCGCAAAGTTCCAGCAGCCACGCACGCAAACCCCTGTCCATGCTCTGGCGGCGGTTATTAAAAAGCATGCCTAAATTATCATCAACGCAAGCAATTAAAATCATTTTTATACCCTTCCGTGCTGTTTATTATATTCATCATAACTTTTTAAACGCTCTGACAGCGTACCTGTATGCAGTTCAAAAAGATGATTGTCATAATCATAAAACAAACCATTTTCATCATAGCATTATAAAAAACACTTTGCAAGTTAAGTTTTTAAAAGAATACAAAAATCCCCGGCAGGATTTTCCCACCGGGGACTGGTTATTTACTGTTCAGATATTAGTAGTTTACTTTGCGCAGTTCAAAATATGCTTTCGGATGGTCGCAAACAGGGCAAACTTCCGGAGCTTTTTCAGCAATTACAATATGGCCGCAGTTGCCGCAAATCCAAACCTGTTTTTCTTCGCGTTTAAATACACGGTCATTTTCAATGTTGGCAACCAGTGCATTGTAGCGTTCTTCGTGTTCTTTTTCAATTTTGCCAACTTCTTCAAACAGCATGGCAATATAATCAAAGCCTTCTTCTTTTGCTACTTTGGCAAATTCGGCATACATTTCGGTCCATTCATAGTTTTCGCCGGCTGCTGCGTCTTTAAGGTTGGTTAAAGTATCGGGCAGGCTGCTGTGTGCTACGCCGCCGCTGGTTAAAAGTTTAAACCAGATTTTGGCATGTTCTTTTTCGTTGCCTGCGGTTTCTTCAAAAATATTGGCAATCTGGTTATAGCCTTCTTTTTTTGCAATGCCTGCATAATAGGTATATTTGTTTCTTGCCTGAGATTCACCGGCAAATGCTGCCTGCAAGTTTGCTTCGGTTCTGCTTCCTTTAAATTCCATTGTTCATACCTCCATAAAATAAATTTTATTTGTGCTGCTGCACTTATTATGCTTCTTTTGCCTCAAGCTTCTGGCAATCGGGGCACAATCCATTAAAGACAATATCATGGCTCTGCATTTTAAAGCCGGTTACTGCGGCAACCTTTTCATCAAGGTCTTCCATGTAATCCATATTCTCTACATTCATAAATTTTCCGCAATGGGAACATTTAATGTGGTAATGCTTGGTAAGCATATGGTCAAACCTGTCTGCGCCGCTGGGTACGGAAACCTTGTTTAAAAGCCCGCTTTCCACAAGCGAGTTAAGGTTGCGGTACACTGTTCCCTTACTGATATCGGGATATTCCATGGTTATGCGTTCATAAACCTCGTCAGCCGTGGGATGGTCCGCCAGGAAGCGTACTGCAGCAATAACAAGCTGTCTTTGAATAGTATTACGTTTCATTCTGCCTCTCCCTTCTAACAAAACCTATTCTCAATTACAATTATATACCCAAAAGAAATCTTGTCAAGCAAGTTTACTATTTTTTCACGTATGAGCTGTTTTTCCTTTAAAATTACAGCCTTTTTCAGTAAGCGCCCGCTTATCATTCACGCGTGTTTTTAATAAATAATGTTTTTCGTTTATCAGCTTTAGTTATTTAAAAATTTTAAAAACTTTTATTTGATTGCTAATGAGTTTTGGTAGTGATATAATAAATTTGCAGTTAGTCATAAGTAATCAAAGGAGAAAATTAAATATGGAAGCTATTACTTTAAATAATCTGGCTATCGGGCAAAAAGCCACGATTATTACAGTTGGCGGTGAAGGCATTTTGCGCCGCCGCTTTTTAGATATGGGGCTGACCCCCAAAACAAGGGTTATGGTGCGTAAAAGAGCACCCTTAGGCGACCCTATTGAAATTTTTCTGCGCGGCTACGAGCTGACCCTGAGGCTGGATGACGCTAAAAAAATTACCGTGCAGCCGGAGGAAGCATGAAACTTACATTTGCACTTGTAGGAAACCAGAACTGCGGCAAAAGCACGCTTTTTAACTATCTTACCGGCAGCAACCAGCATGTGGGCAACTTTCCCGGCGTAACGGTGCAGAAAAAAGAAGGCATTTTGCTGAAGGATAAGGACATTACCGTTATTGACCTTCCCGGTATTTATTCTCTTTCGCCTTATACCTCCGAGGAAATTGTTACGCGTGATTTACTTTTGCGCAACAAGCCGGATGTTATTGTAAACGTTCTTGATGCTACCAATATTGAACGCAGCCTGTATTTATCATTGCAGCTTATAGAGCTTAATACGCCTATGGTAATTGCCCTTAATATGATGGACGAATTGCAGGCAAGCGGCGGCAGTATTGATATTAAAACACTTGAAAAAAAACTCACCATACCGGTAATTCCAATAACGGCCAATTCAGGTGCTGGTGTTGATGAACTTATCCGCCGCGCCAAAAACGCCGCTGAAACTCATCAGCTGCCTGAGCGCCTTGACTTTTGTTCCGGCCCGGCACATGTGGCAATTCATTCCATTGCCCATTTAATTGAACCCAAAGTACGCAAAAAAGGCTTGCCGCTGCGTTTTTCGGCAACAAAGCTCATTGAAGGCGATGACCTGTTAACCAAAGAACTGGAATTAACGGAAAACGAACAGGATATTATAGGCCACTTTGTTACAGAGCTTGAATCGGCAGCCGATACGGATAAAGAAGCCGCTTTGGCGGATATGCGCTACACCTATATTGAAGAACTGTGCAGCCAGACTGTGCATAAGCCCGATGAAAGCGTTGCCCAGAAGCGTTCTGTAAAAATGGACCGCTACTTAACAAATAAATACCTGGCGATACCTATCTTCCTTTTAACAATGTTTACGGTGTTCTGGCTTACATTTGACGTTATAGGCGCAGAATTAAGCAACTTGCTGGAGCTTGGCATTGCCGCCGTAACAGACGCGGCGGACGCTGGTTTAACAGCAGCCAACGTCAGCGCGCCTATTCACTCGCTTATTATCGACGGCGTATTTACCGGCGTTGGCAGCGTGCTTTCGTTCTTGCCAACTATCGTAACGCTGTTCTTCTTCCTCTCTCTTTTGGAAGATACTGGTTATATGGCGCGCATTGCCTTTGTAATGGATATGCTGCTGCGTAAAATCGGGCTTTCCGGTTCATCTTTTGTGCCGATGCTTATCGGCTTCGGCTGCAGCGTACCGGCAATTATGGCAACACGCACTCTTGCCAGTGAGCGTGACCGCAAAATAACAATTATTTTAACTCCTTTCATGTCATGCAGCGCCAAACTTCCTGTTTACGGTGTTTTTATCGCGGCTTTCTTTGCCGAAAACCGTGCACAGGTTATGATGTACCTGTACCTGACAGGCATTTTAATTGCTATTTTATCCGGCCTGCTTTTAAAAGCCTTTGTATTTAACGGCCAGCCTGTTCCGTTTGTAATGGAACTGCCTGCTTACCGCCTGCCTACCGCAAGAAGCATAGGCCTGCATATGTGGAGCAAAGCCAAAGACTTCCTGCACAGGGCTTTTACCATTATCTTCCTTGCAAGCATTGTTATCTGGCTGCTGCAAAGTTTTGACACGCGCTTTTACATGGTAGAAAACCCCGCCAACAGCATGCTTGCCCAAATCGGTTCTTTTATAGCGCCTGTGTTTGCTCCGCTTGGCTTTGGCGACTGGCGTGCGGCAACGGCATTAATTACCGGCATTACGGCTAAAGAAGTTGTTATAAGCACGCTTTCCGTTCTTACCGGCAGCGGCGATGAACTTACCGGAAGCGCATTGCAGAACCTTTTCTCCCCGCTTACGGCGCTCAGCTTTTTAACCTTTGCCCTGCTCTACCCACCCTGCGTGGCAGCGCTTGCAGCAATAAAGCGTGAAATGAACTCCGGCATTGCCACTATTGCCATTATGGCTTACGAAATATGCGTTGCCTGGCTGGCAGCCTTTACGGTTTACCATATTGGTTTGATGCTCGGTTTTAACTGATTTTAATAACTGTCAATTCCTAATGTAAGTTTTAAGGCTTGCATTAGGAATTTTTTATTTTAAAAATTATAAAACAAAAACCGCCATACATATTTGTACGACGGTTTTGTAACAAAATTTTGTAACTGATATATGTTTTATTCTTCAATCATGGGCACGGTGTTGGCCGCATGCTGCATTACGTTAATGGTGTAATTGGTTTTGCCTTCGGCTTTTAATTTTTCCTGCGCCAGCTGCCATGCTTCTTCAATGGTTGCAACCGGAATCTGCCCTGTTTTTCTTGCAGCTTCAAAGTTTTCTGGTTTGGTTACAAGGTAAACAGTATTTTCGTGGCACAGGCTTGCCAGTACAAAAGCTACATAGAAAGGAATGGAAAATTCTTCACGCAAGGCTTTTTCCATATCCGTTAAATTATCAAAGCGGAAGCTTTCCATATATGCGGGCGGGTCATTAATTTCACGTGCTTCAAGCGCAGCAATTAAAATACCGCCTTTTTTAAGTGCAAGTGCGGAAGTATCATAAGTTTTGCTGCCCTGATATAGGTTAATATCTTTCGGAAAACCGCCCGGAGAAGCAATTACCACATCTGCTTTTCCTTTAGCTTTAACGCCCTGAATTTTTAATACTTCTTTAGTGCCTTCCAGCCATGCATCATACCAGTGGCCGCCAACTATTTTGGCAAAATCACCGTCATTATCAAGCACGTTGTTTACCAAAAAGCACGGGTTGATAAATTCGCAGGCAGCACAAAGTTCTTCATGGAAGCGGTTGCCTTCGATATTTGCAGTGCAAACGCCGGGATACACGCCGCCGCCAAATTCATCGGCAAGTGCCAGAGAATGGTGTTTTTGAATGGTTTCTTCACTGGCAACGCCCGGAAGAATGCTTTTGCGGCCGCCGCCGTAACCTGCAAGCAGATGTACGGTAATACCGCCGGTTAAAATTACTTTATCGGCATCGGTTACATGCTTGTCAATCCATACAGGCACGCCGCGCGGAGTATCGCCTACATGCACGCATACAGATTCTTTGCTGCTGTGCTGATAAATTTTAATGCGGTCTACTACTTCCTGCCCACAGACAATTACGTCTTCTTCGTGTGTTTGCGGACGATGCGTGCCCTGCGCAACCACGATGCTGATATCTTCATCGGGAATGCCTGCAAGATTCAGTTCATTAACAATATGAATGAGAATTTGGTCTGTATGCACAAGGCGGGTAATATCACTTACAACAATTGCTACTTTTTCGCCCTTGTTAACGCACTGCTGCAAAGGTTTGCTGTTAATAGGCTCGCGCATTGCTTTTAAAACTGCCGCTTTTACATCAGTAATTTTTTCGCTTTGATTGCCTTCAATTACCTGCAAAATGTGTTCTTCCGGCAGTGCAACTTCCTGAAAGCCGTCACCAAAACCAAATTTAAAATTTTTTAATGCCATAATCATCTTCCTTTCCCCTAAAAAGCATTTATATTAAAAAATTTGCAAACATTAATCAAAAAACGGAATGGTTGCCATGCCGTGCGGAATAATATTGACGGTATAATCTTCCCTTCCGACAATTTTTTCAGCCATTGCCATTGCTTCCTGCAAGGTTGCTACCGGTACGGCGCGCGTTTTGCGTGCTTTTTCAAAGTTTTCCGGCCTAGTTACCAAAATTATGGTAAAACGTTCAGCAAGGCAGCAGGTATAAAAAGCTACATAAAACGGAATGCTGAAACCGTCACGCACATCCTGCTCCATCTGTGTCAAATCGTCATAATGGAAGCAGTTGAAAAATACCGGCGGTTCGGCAATATCTTCGCATTCCAGCACCGCAATAATAACGCCGCCTTCTTTTAATGCCATTGCCGCAGGCACATAAGCCTTCATTCCCTGATAAAGGTTCATGTCACGCGGAAAACCGCCGCCGCTGCTGATTGCAATATCGGCCTTGGCTTTGGCTTTTACGCCCTGCTGCTTAGTTACAATGCGTGTACCTTCCAGCCATGCTTCATGCCAGTGGCCGGCTGCAACAGCGTAAAAATCGCCGTCAGCATCCATAATGGCATTTACCAGAAAACAGGGATTCAAAAGCGCCGTCGCATCGCACATATCGTCGCTTACGCGGTTATCCCATGTCTTGGCAAGGCAGGTATCAGGGTTTATGCCGCCGCCAATCGTATCGCTTAACGCCATAACATGGTTATGGTTAATTGTTTCGGCAGTTGCAATACCAGGCAGCACACTTTTGCGCCCGCCGCCGAAACCGGCAAACAAATGCGGTGTAATACCACCTGTTAAAATTACCTTGTCTGCTTCAACGGCGCGCTTGTCAAGGTACACCGGCGTACCGCGCCTTGTTGTGCCAAGATACACGTTTTTCTCCATGTCGTAAGCATCATGGTCATAAATTTTCAAGCGGTTGTACAAATCTTCGCCAACAATAATTTTCTTTTCTTCGTCTGTATTGGCCCTGTGCGTTCCTGCCGCAACAATAACGGAAATATCCGCATCCGGTATGCCGCTGTTGTTAAGTTCTTCCACCACAATGGGCAGATACTCGCTTGTTCTCGTCCACGCGCGTGTTATGTCGCTTACCAGAATTACTACCTTATCGCCCGGTTTTACCACTTCGCGCAGCGGCGCAGAACCGACAGGATTGCGGACGGCATCCAGCACAGCCTTTTTTAAATCGGTTATTTTTTCACCCGGCGCGGCGTCGATAATCTGCAAAACTTTGCTTTCATCAAGCATTACGCTTTGTTCGCCTTTGCCGTATTTCAGCTTATATTCCTTCATGCTTCCTCACTTGTCCAAAATAGGGAGCGTTGCCGAGGCATGCCCCATAACGGTAATTGTATAGTCTTTTTTATTTTTTTCAGCAAGGTCAGCCTGCACCATATTCCACGCTTCTTCAAGCGAAGCCACGGGAATCTGCCCGGTAGCACGTACAAATTCAAAGTTTTCCGGCCTTGTTACAAGATAAGTATGCAGCGAATTTACAATGCATCTTGTTTTAAACGCCACAAACGCCGGAATGGAAAAATCGGCGCGTACTTCTTTTTCAAAGCTGAGAATATCGGATTTGGAGAACCAGTCTGTAAAAATAGCAGGTTCTTTAATATCGGGGCAATCCAGCGTTAAAATTAAATAGCCGCCGGGTTTTACCGCAAAAACAGCGTTCATATGGGCTTTGCAGCTCTGGTACAGGTTTATATCTTTCGGGCTGCCGCCTGCCGAAGCGATAACAACATCTGCCTGCTCTTTAATATGCACGCCTGCCATTGCCAAAAGGTCATGGCAGCCTTTTTCCCACGCTTTATACCAGTGCCCGGCAACAACTTCATGCAGGTCGCCTTCCGGGCTGAACACCATGTTTACCAAAAACGCAGGGTTAATTTTTGCGCATACTTCTGTCATATCTTCATGCAGCGGGTTATTTTCCAAAACGCCTGTTTCGCACAGCGGATTGCAGCCTGCACCAACTTCATCTGCCAGTGCCATAGCATGGTTGTGCATAATGGTAGCGTGGCCGCTTACGCCCGGCATAACAGCTTTGCGCCCGCCGCCAAAGCCTGCCATCGGGTGCAGCGACACGGCGCCGGTAATAATAATTTTATCGTCTTCTGCCACTGTTTTATCAATTAAAACAGGCGTACCGCGGCTGGTAACGCCAAGGTCAACGAGTTCTGCGTTATTGCGGCAGTCATGCTGATGAATTTTAATGCGGTTTACAATTTCCTGCCCGCAAACCAGCACATCTTCTTCAGGCGTATGGGCACGGTGCGTGCCTGTTGCAACAACAATGGTGATATCTTCATCAGGCACGCCGCCTGCATTAATTTCATCAATAACAACAGGCAGAAAATCGGCAGTACGCACAAGGCGTGTAATATCGCTTACAATAACGGCAACCTTATCGCCTTTTTGCACAACGTCCTTCAGCGGAGCGCTTTCAACCGGACTGCGCAGCGCATTAAGCGTAGCCTCTTTAATATCACTGGCAACGGACGCCTTATTGCCATGAATATCGTACAATATATGTTCTTCCGGCAGCATTACCTTCTGACAGGCGCTGCCATACGGGAGAGTGTATTCCTTCATTGTTCATTCTCCTTGTATTATAGAGTCATAGCTTAAATTTTGATTTTTTCTTAATTTTAAGCTATGCTGTTTTAGATACTGTGGATTAGTTTCATTCTCCTACCACTTAGATGGTTTTAAAAAGGCTCTAACCACAGTCTCTTTGTTAATTTGTTAATCAGTTAGATACCGCATGACGGTTTATGTAGAGCAAGGTTACAATCGCAGAGAGTACCCGTGGTTCTAAAACAGTATCAAAATCTATTTTAAAGAGGTGTTCTTCCATGATTTTAGTTGGTATTGATGTAGCCAAAGATAAGCACGACTGCTTTATCATGAATTCAGATGGTGAGATTTTAGCTAAGGCTTTTACTTTTTCTAATAACCTTGAAGGTTTTAATTTTCTTTACGAGAAAATCAAATCCGTATCTAAACCAAAAGATAAAATAAAAGTAGGGCTCGAGGCTACAGGACATTATGGCTATAACCTTCTTGGATTTCTACTTAACAAAGGTCTGCCCACCTTCGTTATTAATCCACTTCATACAAATCTCTTTCGAAAAAGCCTAACCCTTAGAAAGACTAAAACAGATAAAGTAGATTCCAAAACTATAGCTATGATGTTAATGTCTGATGTAGCTTTAAAACCCTACACAGACACATCTTACCACAACGAAGAACTAAAGTCACTATCTCGTTATAGATTTACTAAAGTTCAGGAACGCGCTAAGCTTAAAACTTCTGTTTCACGTTTAGTCCAGATTCTTTTCCCTGAGCTTGAAAAATTAGTTTCTACTCTTCATATGATTTCTATTTATAGTCTTTTAGAGGAATATCCTGGGGCTTCTTATATTGCTTCGACTCATCTTACTAAACTTACTAATCTTCTGAACGAAGCTTCTCATGGCCATTATGACCGTAATACAGCTATCAAATTTAGAGAAGCTGCCAAAAATTCCATAGGTTCAGTTATGCCGGCTAAATCCCTTGAACTTAAACATACTATTAAACTCATCAGGGAATTAACCATCGAAATTAACGAGATAGACGATGAAATAAAGAAGATAATGGATAGCATGGCTTCACCTATTACTACTATTCCAGGTATTGGTTACAGCATGGGAGCTATGATTATTTCTGAAATAGGTGATTTCAACCGTTTTTCTTCTCCGGATAAGGTATTAGCTTATGCCGGGTTATCTCCATCTACTTATCAGTCCGGCAAACTAGATAACTGTCACTCTCATATGGAAAAACGTGGCTCAAGGTATCTAAGATATGCCTTATTTACTGTTACCCAGAAAGTATGTATTTGGGATAATACGTTTGCAGAGTATTTATCTAAGAAACGGGCCGAAGGTAAACATTATTATGTAGCCATATCTCACGCTGTTAAGAAGCTCGTAAGAGTTATATTCCATTTAGAAAGAACAAGACAGGCTTATCTAAAAGCCGCATAAAAATAGAATAATTAAATACTGTTTTTTTGAGAGCACCGGCAACGATGCTCTATTTGTCATGCAATTTTTAAGCTAACTACAAAAAAATTTAGAATTATTCATATTCTTTTAGATATAGCCGATTTATATCTTGATTCTTTATAGTTAGTCTTTTTATCTTTCATAATCGTCATCTCGATTACGTAAATTTACATCTAATCCTTTATTGGTTGTTCCTGCATTATCATAACGTGATAAATTTTTGATTGCAGATGTAATATTTGTTAGATTGGTAATGTTGGTTGGTCTATTAGGTGTTTTTACATAATCGCGCCAGTTTTCCATAGTACAAACATGCATTATATTGGCAGTGCTTAATATATCGTTGTTAAACTTTTTTGCCAAAGTGTTTGCGCGTACTTTTTTATTTTTATCCTGAATATTAACGAAAGTTATATTTTTGCCGCGCATTTGCGTATGCCAACCACTTTGCTGCATTTGACGTTCAAAATCATCCAAACTTTTCGGTTTGCTTTTTAAACTTTGATTTACAGCTACCGCACATTGAGCCAGCCAGCTATCTCTTGTTTTACTAACAAAAATGTAGTAAGCACGCTGGTCATACATTTGTGCCCTACCGCGTGTTTGAACTGCCTCGCAGCTCCTATCAATAATTTTTAGACTATATTGCTTTGCTATGCTGTCATTTATATCTTTAAAATTATCTAAGTCTTGGTTACTAAAATGCAACTTTTTACCGTCAACAAATGACACACTATTAACAATAATATGAGCGTGAATTTTACCGCCTTTACTATTGACATGGATTCCTACCGCTACTTCAAAACGTTCGCCAAAACATTGTTCTGCAAAGGTTTTAGCATATGTTTTTGCATCGTCTTTTGTTATTTCACCAGATGCAAATGATAGTACATAATGTTTATACTGCCGTCCGTCTATTTTGCCGTACAATTCCTTTGTTTTTTGCATTTGATACGCAACTATTACGGGATTATCAGCACAGTTAACACCGAAAAATAAGGTATCATCTTTTTCTATTTTACTGTCTTTGGCTGCATAATTAACAACAGTTTTAATATTTTTGCCTGGGCGTTTTATTGCTTTTAAAATTGCCATTTCTTCACTTCACTTTTTTTAATTCGTTGAATATAGCAATTAATATATCTCGTTGCGGAGCTTCTTTTATACTATTACAGTGCCTCGCAAGTTGATTTATATTGTTTGCAATGTTCGACAGAAGTTTTATTTTTTGTTTTTGTATGCTTTCAATATTATTTAATTGCTCTGCATACCCAAAATTCCACCAATATAATCGTTTAGCGTTTTGTTATTTTCAGCCGCTTTAAGCACCAAATGATTTTTAAGTTGGTTTGTCATGCGAAGTTGCACTCGCGTATTTTTGCCTAATTTTTTTGCTGCCATCAAAATATCATCTCCATTCGGATAACATATATAGGCCAGCTCCCCGTCTTGCCGTCATGTTGCCGTCAAGCACAGCTGGCAAATGGGTAAAGCCCCCTTGAACCCCCTCAATAATTACTCCCCATTTTGAGCATTAAACTCACGCTCAAAAATTAAAAATTCATATTGTTTCTCGGCAATTTTTTCAGTTAAATTAACAAATTTTATCTCTGCCGATGCAAGGGATTTTTTATTTTTAGTTTTAATTTTGCCTATAACTTTTATATCTGTTTTGTTATCAAAACTTTTATGTTGCCGCAATATAGAAGTCGGGTCTGAAATAGCAATTGCTATTTCGTCTAATTTGCATTTACGTGCATTCCTGTTAAAATCCAACATGCTGTCAATAGCGTCATCATCGCCATCACAAATGCGAAACTCTATATCGTCCTTTATTCTCTTTGCCTCAAATACAGATTTAAAAATACCTTTTTCTTTTGC
>OOAC01001148.1_pt1 | contig 19492 bp, 19 predicted proteins | sample 1671041 | NCBI WGS metagenome assembly OOAC01 (sample SAMN06348116, study PRJEB24527) | human gut metagenome | biome: human gut; feature: ankylosing spondylitis patient; material: feces | host: Homo sapiens | place: China | collected 2015-10 | reverse complement strand
AGGGCATCGACGACCTGCTGCCCTTCACCCCGGAGGGCTTTGTGGAAGAGCTGCTGCCGCGTGAGTGGAAGCACTGACCCTCTCACCGTCCCGTCCGCATCCTGCGGCGCGGGGACGGAACTCCCCCCGAACGGGGAGCTTTGAAAAAAAGGAGAAACCAATGAAAATTTGTGCAGCCACCGGCAATGCCGGAAAGCTCCGCGAACTGCGCCGCATCCTGGAAGCGCAGGGCCACGAGGTGGTGAGCCAGAAGGAACTGGGCATCACCATCGAGCCGGACGAGACGGGCACCACCTTTGCAGAGAATGCCCTCATCAAGGCTGAAACGATCTGCAAGGCCAGCGGTCTGCCCACCATCGCCGATGATTCCGGCCTGTGTGTGGACGCACTGGGCGGTGCACCCGGCGTCTACAGTGCCCGTTACTGCGGCCACCACGGCGATGACGAGGCTAACAACGACAAGCTCCTGGATGCCATGAAGGAGGTCCCGGAGGAAAAGCGCGGGGCAAAGTTTGTTTCAGCGGTGTGCTTCATCCTGCCGGACGGCCGACACCTGACCTGCATGGGCGAGTGTCCGGGCAGCATCGCCTTCGAGCGGCTGAACGGAGACTACGGTTTCGGGTACGACCCGCTGTTCATCCCCGCAGACTGCGGCGTGGGCAAGCGGGACAAGCGCCCCAACACCGAGCACCGCAGCTATGCCCAGCTGACCCCGGACGAAAAGGACGCCATCAGCCACCGCGGCAACGCGCTGGCTGTGCTGGAAAAGCAGCTGCCGGAGTTTTTGGGTGCAGTCACGGAAGAAGGCATCATCGCACAGGTATCTGGAACGGTAGAGATCGAGTTGAAATAATTATAAGACTGAAACAGGCTCGCCCTCTCCGCCTCACCTTGTTCGGCACCTCTCCCGAAGGGAGAGGCCTTGGCAAAACCACAAACTTTATCTCTTCGCCAGAGGCTCTCCCTTTGGGAGAGCTGGCGCGAAAGTGCCTGAGAGGGCGAGGCCGCTGACAGATACGCCTCATCCCGTGAAAAAGTAAAATTGAAAGATCCGTAATATCAACCTCAAAATAAAGGAGAAAAAACTATGTTGACGAGCAAACAGCGCGCCATTCTGCGTGGCAAGGCAAACACCATGGACCCCGTTTACATTGTGGGCAAGGGTGAGATCGACGACACCATGGTCCAGGGCGTGAAGGACTGCCTGGACGCCCGGGAACTCATCAAGCTCAAGGTGCTGGAAAACAGCATGTACAACGCCCGCGAGGCTTCCCAGCTGCTGGCCGAGGCCACCGGTGCAGACTGCGTGCAGGTGATCGGCTCCAAGTTCGTGCTGTACCTGCAGAAGAAAAAGGACAGCGCCTACGCCGACCTACTGAAGTAAGATGAAAACGCTGCTCTATGGCGGCAGCTTCGACCCGCCCCACAACGGCCACCTGAACAACCTGCGGGCCGCTGCTGCCTGTGTCCGCCCGGACCGGGTGGTGGTGATGCCGGCAGGGCTTTCGCCCTTCAAACAGCACACGGCTGCCCCGGCGGCGCTGCGGCTGGAGATGTGCGGCTGCTTCCGGCAGCTGGCACAGGGGGAGGAGGCCGTGACCCCGCAGCTGGAAGTCAGCAGCTGGGAGATCGCCCAGGCCGAGGCGGGCCGCCGCAACTACACGGTGCTCACGGTGGAGATGCTGGCCGCGCAGGACCCGGAAGGGGAATTGTATCTGGCCGTCGGCAGCGATATGCTGCTCAGCTTTGACGGCTGGCACCGCTGGCAGGACATCCTGCGGCTGGCCCATCTGGTGGTGACCAGCCGCAATGCAGGCGACGCCCCGGAGCTGTGCGCCAAGGCCCGGCAGCTGGACCCGGCGGGGCAGCGCATTTTGTTTGCCCCGGTCACGGCCCTGCCCATGGCGTCCAGTGCCCTCCGCCAGCGCCTTGCCGCCGGGGAGGACTGCGCGGAGGAACTGCCGGAAGCGGTGCGCGCCGTCATCCGGCGGGAGCATCTGTACCAAACGTAAAGGAAGTACCACGCAATGAACCTCAAACAGGCAAAGGAGCTTGTGCGCAGCCGCCTGAGCGACAAGCGCTACGAGCATACCATCAATGTGAAAAAAATGGCCGTCAAGCTGGCAAAGCACTACGGTGCCGACGAGGAGCAGGCGGCGCTGGCCGCCCTGCTGCACGACGCGGCCAAGGAGATCGGCAAGGACGAGATGCGCGCCATCATGCAGGCGCACCCGGAATATGCCGAGGGCGGGGAAGCGCGCCCCACGCCGGTGTGGCACGGCGTGTGCGCGTCCATTCTGGCCCGCACCGAATGGGGCGTGACCGACGAAGCCGTGCTCAGCGCCATTGCCTGCCATACGGCGGGCAAGCCGGGCATGACCCAGCTGGACAAGATCCTGTATCTGGCCGATATGACCAGCGCCGAGCGGGACTGGCCCGGTGTGGAAAAGCTGCGCAAGCTGGAGCTGAAGAATCTGGACGCGGCCATGCTGGCGGCCCTGAAGCAGACCAACGATTTTGTGCTCTCCCAGGGCAAACCGCTGGACCCCATGTCAAAAGCTGCCTACGAGGATATTCTGGCCCACAGTGCACAGAATGGAGAAAACGCTTAAAAACCGTTGCAGGGGCAGGGCTGCAAAACCGATTGCAGATTCTGCCGGACGATGCTATACTATGACGTATGACAGGTTTTTGCAGAGAACTGCGTTTTTCTGCAGCACCGTGAAAGCTGAAGGAGCCTAGAAACATGAGTCAAGCGCCACGCCGCATTAACACAGACCGCTCGCTGCACCGGCCGGATCAGGCCGCAAAGGCCGCCCCGCGCCCGGCTGCCGGAACGACCGGAACATCCGGCAGACCGGCTGCAGGCAGCACGTCCGGCAGCGGACGCAGTGCGCCGCCGCGCCATTCGGCACAGCCGGCCCGGCAGGTTGAACCGCCCCGCCGCCGCAAGAAAAAGAAAAAAACTCCGCTCTGGCTGCCGTTTGCGGTGGTCATGGCGGTGATCGCCGTGGTGTCGGGCGTCGTAGTGTACGGTGTGAGCATGTTGAACAAGGTGGAGGACAGCCTCCGCCCGGACGACAGCACCCCCACCATTCAGGAAGAGGTCAAGACCGCCGAGGAGTACAAGGGCGATGTGGTGAACATCCTGGTCTGCGGCATCGACTACGAGGAAGGCCGCAACTACAGCGATGCCAGCTCCAACGACGGCATGACGGATATGATCCTGTACTGCCAGTTCGACATCAAGAACGGGGCGCTGCACATGCTGCAGATCCCCCGCAATAGTCTGGTGGCCACTCAGAACCGGAAGATCACCCTGTCCAACGGCAAGACCTACGCCGCCTCCAACTACCAGATCAACTCGGTGGCTCTGTCCAACGGCGGCAGCATCGCCGCGCTGGCTGATGTGATCTACGACCAGTACCGCCTGCCCGTGGACTACTACGTCAGCGTGGACATGCAGGCACTGGTGGAAATGGTGGACAACTTCGGCGGCATCGAGGTGTATATCCCCCACGATATGTCCTACGGCGGCAGCAAGCTGATCAAGGGCTACCGCAATCTGGACGGTGCCTCGGCTGAGTTCTTCGTGCGCTGCCGCCACGGCGACGGCTACGCCAACTCGGACATCGACCGCCTGAACATGCAGCGCTATTTCTACGCCGGCCTGTTCAAGCGTGCCCGCTCCATGGGCGTGACCGACATCCTGAACCAGCTGCCGCTGGTGTTCAAGAACTATATCAAGACGGATATGGACATCTCCACCATCGCAAAGCTGGTGGTGTCCTTCCTGAAGATCGACAGTTCCAACATCATCCTGGCCCAGACGCCGGTGTTCATGGGCGTGCCCAACGTGGGCAAGACCGACAGCTTTAACGGCTACTCCTGCGTGGTGCCGGATGCCGGTTCCATTGCAGCGCTGCTCAACCAGTATTTCTGCACCTACACCGGCCCCATCGACGTGAGCGAGATGCACCTCGTCACCGACCAGTGGCCCCACGGCACCGCTTCCACGGACGCCAACGTGCAGTATATGGGCCGCATCGACAAGGAGTCGGACGATGCCATCCTGAACGGCAACACCGATCTTTCCGGCGCTGTGACCACCGACGGTCAGGCTGCCGGTTCCGCAAACTGAACCTGACAGGCGCTTTCCGCGTGCCGGAAAGCCCTTTTACAGAAGGGAGAAACCTATGGAAAATTTCAACGACAGCAAGGCCCTTGCCATTGAGATCGCCAAGATCCTGGACAAGAAAAAGGCCCACGATGTGCGGGTGCTCAAGGTGGAGAGCCTGACCGTCCTCACCGATTACTTTGTCATCGCCTCCGGCACCTCCACCACCCAGGTGGCTTCTCTGGCCGATGAGGTGGAGTTCGAGCTCTCGCAGAAGGGTCTGGAGCCCTACAGCACGGAGGGCTACGACTCCAAGAACTGGGTGCTGCTGGACTACTCCAACGTCATCGTGCACGTCTTTGTGCCCAACACCCGCACCTATTACGATCTGGAACATCTGTGGGCCGACGGCGAGCCGGTGGATATATCGGAGTATCTGACCCCGGACAGCACCATCGAGTAAAAAAGGGATTAAGGCAGCTGCCTTAAACATAAATCATTCCGATCGCGGTATTTGCAAAAGAAAAGTCTGGAGCTGATTACAAACATGAAATACGATTACAAGGCTGTTGAAGCCAAGTGGCAGAAGGTGTGGGAGGACGAAAAGACTTTCCATGCCGAGATCGACCACACCAAACCCAAGTTCTATGCCCTGGTGGAGTTCCCGTACCCCTCGGGTGCCGGCCTGCATGTGGGCCACCCCCGCAGCTACACCGCCCTGGATGTGGTGAGCCGCAAGCGCCGTCAGAACGGCTACAACGTGCTGTACCCCATGGGCTGGGATGCCTTCGGTCTGCCCACCGAGAACTTCGCCATGAAGAACCACATCCACCCGGCCATCGTCACCAAGAACAATGTGGACCACTTCCGCAGCCAGCTGAAGGCCCTGGGCTTCTCCTTTGACTGGGACCGCGAGATCAACACCACCGACCCGGAATACTACAAGTGGACCCAGTGGATCTTCCTGCAGCTGTACAAGCACGGTCTGGCCTACAAGAAGGAAATGAACGTCAACTGGTGCACCGGCTGCAAGTGCGTGCTGGCCAACGAGGAAGTGGTCAACGGCGTGTGCGAGCGCTGCGGCAGCGAGGTCGTCCACCGCGTCAAGAGCCAGTGGATGCTGAAGATCACCGCCTATGCCGATAAGCTCATCGACGGTCTGGACGGTCTGGATTACATCGAGCGCGTCGCCACCCAGCAGAAGAACTGGATCGGCCGCAGCCACGGCGCAGAGGTCAACTTCGGCACCACTGCCGGGGACAGCCTGACCGTGTACACCACCCGCTGCGACACCCTGTTCGGTGCCACCTATATGGTCGTCTCCCCGGAGCACGCCATGGTCAAGCAGTGGCTGGACAAGGGCATCATCAAGAACGTGGATGCCGTCAAGGCCTATCAGGCCGAGGCCGCCCGCAAGAGCGACTTTGAGCGCAGCGAGCTGAACAAGGAAAAGACCGGCGTCAAGCTGGAAGGCGTCATGGGCATCAACCCGGTCAACGACACCGAGATCCCCATCTTCATTTCCGACTACGTCCTGTCCACCTACGGCACCGGCGCCATCATGGCTGTGCCTGCCCACGATACCCGTGACTGGGAGTTTGCCAAGAAGTTCGGCCTGCCCATCATCGAAGTGGTCCAGGGCAGCACCCCCTCCAACCTGGACGAGGCTGCCTTTACCGATGTGGCCACCGGCACGCTGGTCAACTCCGGCTTCCTGAACGGTCTGTCTGTGGCCGACGCCCAGAAGAAGATGATCGCCTGGCTGGAGGAGACCGGCAAGGGCCGCGACAAGGTCAACTACAAGCTGCGCGACTGGGTGTTCAGCCGTCAGCGTTACTGGGGTGAGCCCATCCCCATGGTGCACTGCGACAAGTGCGGCTGGCAGCCCCTGCCCGAGAGCAGCCTGCCCCTGACCCTGCCGGACATCACCGACTTTGAGCCGGGCCCGGACGGCGAGTCCCCGCTGGCCCGCCACAAGGACTGGGTCAAGACCACCTGCCCCTGCTGCGGCGGCCCCGCTACCCGCGAGACCGACACCATGCCCCAGTGGGCTGGTTCTTCCTGGTACTTCCTGCGCTACATGGACCCCCACTGCAAGGACGCCATTGCCTCCAAGGAGGCTCTGGAGTACTGGTCTCCGGTGGACTGGTACAACGGCGGCATGGAGCACACCACCCTGCATCTGCTGTACAGCCGTTTCTGGCATAAGTTCCTGTACGACATCGGCGCAGTGCCCACTGCCGAGCCCTACAACAAGCGTACCGCTCACGGCATGATCCTGGGCCTGAACCCCCACAGCTTCGTCAACCTGCCCGCTGAGGAGCAGGAGAAGCTGCTGAAGGAGTACGGCAGCCAGAAGGCCGCCGAGAAGGCGCTGGAGGAGAAGTACGGCGAGATGGCCCGCCACCCCATCGTCAAGATGTCCAAGAGCCTGGGCAACGTCATCAACCCGGACGAGGTGGTGGACCAGTACGGTGCCGACACCATGCGTCTGTACGAGATGTTCATGGGCGACTTTGAGCAGGCTGCCCCCTGGCAGACCTCTGCCATTGCCGGCTGCAACCGCTTCCTGGACCGCGTGTGGGCCCTCAGCGACAAGCTGGTGGAGGGCGAGGGCTACCGTCCCCAGATCGAGACCCTGATGCACCAGACCATCAAGAAGGTGGGCGCGGACATCGAGACCCTGAAGATGAACACCGCCATCGCCCAGCTGATGACCCTGGTCAACGCCCTGTACGACAACGGCGGCGCCACCAAGGCTGAGCTGGAGACGGTCGTCCAGCTGCTGAACCCGTTTGCTCCCCACATGACCGAGGAGCTGTGGGAGAAGCTGGGCCACGGCCACAACGAGCAGCTGGCTTACTACCCCTGGCCCAAGTACGAGGAGGCCAAGTGCGTGGAGAGCACGGTGGAGATCGCCGTGCAGGTGAACGGCAAGGTGAAGGCCCGCCTGAAGGTGGCTGCCGACATCGACGCCGCTGCTGCCATCGCCGCGGCCAAGGCCGACCCCGCAGTGGCTGCTGCGCTGGAAGGCAAGCAGCTGGTCAAGGAGATCTACGTCAAGGGCCGTCTGGTCAACCTGGCCGTCAAGGGCTGAGAACTGCTGCTCCGCTGAAAAAGCGTGAACATATCATCACCCGCGGAGGCGGACCGGCGCGCAGAACACCCGGGAACGGTTGTTCAAAATCTTTTCAAAAGTTTTGAGCAAAAAACTTTCAAAAAAAGGTTGACGAACCGGATAAAATGCGCTATACTGTCTACTGTTAGTTACCATGTAACAACGAAATTCCTGCCTCACGGTCCAAGGGAGGGAATAAGATGTCGGAAATTCGTGTTAAAGAGGGCGAGTCGCTGGAGAGCGCACTGCGTCGCTTCAAGCGTAGCACTGCCCGCAGCGGTGTGCTCGCAGAGGTCCGTAAGCGCGAGGCTTACGAGAAGCCGTCTGTTAAGCGCAAGAAGAAGTCCGAAGCAGCCCGCAAGCGCAAGTTCAAGTAATTAACTGCTTGAAATCGCACGTTGCTTTTGATTTCAAACGCGTTGCTAACGCCGATGTAGGAGAGCCTGTTCTGCAGGCTCTCCTATTTTCATTTCAGGGAGAACTACTATGCTCATCACCCCCGAATACGTTTTCAAGGACGTGACCCACATCACGCCGGAATGGCTGGCACAAAAGGGCATCCGGGCCCTGGTGCTGGACATCGACAACACCCTCACCGCCGACCGCAGCCAGGAGCTGCCGGACGAGGTGGCCGGGTGGCTGGACACCATGCGCAAAGCCGGGGTCCGGCTGACCATCGTGTCCAACGGGGCCGAAAAGCGGGTGCGTCCCTTTGCGCAGAAGCTGGGCCTTGCCTATCTGTACCGCTCGGCCAAGCCCCTGCCCTTTGCGCTGATGGCGGCACAGCACCGCATGGGCGTGAAGCACAGCCAGATGGCCATGGTGGGCGACCAGCTTTATGCCGACCGGATGGCTGCCGCCCTGTACGGCATCCCCGGCCTGATGGTGATCCCCCGCGGCCCAGACCTGGGCGCGCAGGTCATCCTCAAGCGCAAGTGGGAGAAAAAACACTGGCAGGAATATTACGACCGGGGAGGGAAGACCCTGTGAGCGACGATTGGAAGATCCGGTTCGGCACGGCCGGCACCAGCGACAGCTTTGCCGCCCAGGGGTACAAGACCAGCCTGGAGGTGCCGGAGTACACCGCAAAGATGGGCCTGAACGCCTTTGAGTACCAGTGCGGGCGTGGGGTGCGCCTGGGGCTGGACAAGGCCGCGAAGATGGCCGCCCTTGCCGCCCCGAAGGACATTCTGTTCAGTGTGCACGCGCCCTATTACATCAGCATGTCCAGCCTGGAAGAGGACAAGCGGCTGAACAGCATCCAGTACCTGCTGCAGAGCGCGGCGGTGTGCCGGGCGCTGGGCGGAAAACGCATCATCTTCCATTCCGGCAGCTGCGGCAAGCAGAGCCGGGAAGCGGCCCTTGAAAAAGCGCTGGACACCATGCGCCGTGCCGTGGAAGCACTGGATGAGGCGGGCTTTGCCGACATGACCCTCTGCCCGGAGACGATGGGCAAGGTGGGCCAGCTGGGCACGCTGGACGAGGTGCTGGCCCTGTGCGGTGTGGATGAGCGCATCACGCCCTGCATCGACTTCGGGCACCTGAACGCCCGCACCCTGGGCGGCATCCAGTCCAAGGCCGATTATGCCGCCATCCTCGACCGCATGGCCGAGGCACTGGGGGATGAGCGTGCCCGGCGGTTCCATGTGCATTTTTCCCGCATCGAGTATTCCAAGGGCGGCGAAAAACGGCACTGGACCTTTGCCGAAACCCAGTTCGGCCCGGAGCCGCAGCCGCTGATGGAGCTGCTGGCAGAGCGCGGGCTGGCCCCGGTGGTCATTTGCGAGAGCGCGGGCACCCAGGCCGAGGACGCCTGCACCATGCAGCAGATGTACCGTGCAGCGCGGGATTTGAGAAAAATTTTGTGATTTCATCGTGTTTTTTGCCGAAACCCCTTGCCAAACGGCAGCGGATTGGGTAAAATAAATAAAGATATGCGATAAGCATTTGAGATTAAATTTATGGAGGAATTCCTATGATTTCTGCAGGCGAGTTTCGCAACGGCGTGACCTTTGAGCAGGACGGCCAGGTTCTTCAGGTCGTTGAGTTCCAGCACGTCAAGCCCGGCAAGGGCGCTGCCTTTGTCCGCACCAAGACCAAGAACGTGATCACCGGCTCTGTGGTTGAGACCAGCTACAACCCCACCGCCAAGTTCCCGCAGGCTTTCATCGAGCGCAAGGACGTGACCTACAGCTATGAGGATGGCGATCTGTACCACTTCATGGACAACGAGACTTACGATGACATCCCCGTCAACGCAAGCGATGTGCCCGATAACTTCAAGTTCTGCAAGGAGAACGAGCTGTGCAAGCTGCTGAGCTACAAGGGCAAGGTGTTCAGCGTCGAGATCCCCAACTTCATCGAGCTGGAAGTCACCCAGACCGAGCCGGGTGTCAAGGGCAACACTGCCACCAACACCCTGAAGCCCGCTACCGTCGAGACCGGTGCTGAGATCCGTGTGCCCCTGTTCATCAACGAGGGCGACCACATCCGCATTGATACCCGCACGGGCGAGTATATGGAGCGCGTCTGATTTTTTCAGAAGTTACCGGGCAGCGGGCAACCGTTTGCCCGGTTTTTTTCAAACAACAAGGAGGGCAATCGTATGGAACTGAGCAAGAGAGCAGCCTATCTGCAGGGCCTTGTGGACGGCCTGGGCGTGGATGAGTCCACCAAGGAAGGCAAAATCATCAAGGCCATGAGCGCACTGCTGGCGGAGATGGCCGAGGCCCTGGAGGGCATGGACGAGGATCTTTCCCGCGCATACGACCAGATCAACGACCTGAGCGATGAGCTGGAGGATCTGGAAGCCGACCTGTACGAGGACGAAGACGACGACGAGGACGAAGGCGACGAGGACGAAGACGACGAGGACGACGAGGACGACGAAGAGGATGCGGATGACGCCAACGACGATGACATCGCCAGCGAGCCCTTCTATGAGGTGGCCTGCCCCAACTGCGGCGAGACCGTGTATGTGAGCGAGGACGACCTGGACGCCGGTGAAGCCAACTGTGCCCACTGCGGCGTGACCTTTGAGGTGGCGCTGGAAGGCGACGAGGAAGAGCCCGACGAGGATGCTCCCGTGCAGTACGAGGTGACCTGCCCGGACTGCGGCACCACTGCCGTGTTTGAGGAAGAGGAGCTGCTGGAAGGTGAGCCCAAGTGCCCCAACTGCGGCAAGCCCCTGGACTTTGAGGTGACGGAGGAGTAATCTTCCGGTTGCCTGCCCGTGCATAAAACAAAAAGCATCTGCATTTGCGTGCAGATGCTTTTGTTTTTGTGGAAACCCTCTCAGTCATCGCTGCGCGATGCCAGCTCTCCCGAAAGGGAGAGCTTTATTAGCATTTTACGGCGGGATAAGAAGCTCCCCCCTCGGGGGAGCTGGCGCGTCAGCGCCTGAGAGGGTTCTATCTTACTGAGCGTTTGCCTTCTGCAGCCAGATGCTGCCGATGTCCAGCGCGTTGTACAGGCCATGCTTGGTGGTCTGCCGTGCCACACGCTCCTGCGGAGCCTTGGTGGTGTCGGTGGAGAGCAGCATCAGATGCACCTTATCGGCCACCTGCTGGTCCCCGACGGGGGTCGTGGTCAGGATCTGGAGATAAAGCACATAAGGGTCGGTCATGCGGCCGTAATACAGCTCGTTGTCCTTGCGGACGAGGGGCTTGCCTTTGTAAGTCAGTTTCGGAGTAAATGCCATCGTGAAAGCCTCCCTGTCGTTTGATTTCACTCCAGTATAACACATTTGCAATAGAGGATGCAAGTATTTGCCGGAGGTTTTGCACACATCGACGGAGCAGCGTACAAAACCGTCCGGTGCTTTTAGCCGGAACCGGCAATGGATTTTTGCGCGTTTTGCCCCTTGCAGGCCCGGCCCGGTATGGTATACTAAGAGTGGAAAACGGTGCATCACGCACCAGAAAAAGGAGCGAACAGGATGGCTGATTATCAGGAATACCGGCGGCGGGTGCTGCACCGGCGGTGGCGTCGGCGCTTTATGGCGGCAGGGCTGCTGTTTCTGCTGGTGCTGCTGGGGGCGGTGGGCGTGATGTGGAAGCACCTGCACCGTGACCCGGCCCAGACACGGCAGGACACCATCCTGCAGGAGATCACGGAGGACAACACCTGGAACACGCTGCAATATGCGTCCACCCGCCCGCTCACGGTGCAGACGCTGTCTACCGGCACCACGACGGCGCTGGACTTCCGCATGGCGGCGCTGCCCCGCACCGCCCCGGTGGAAAAAAGCTGGTTCTCCCAGGTGAGCTTTGTGGGCGACAGCCTGACCCAGGGCATGCAGATGTACGACACCGGCCTGCCGGGTGCCATGTTCTGCGCCTACCGGGGGGTGGGCCCCAATGCCATCGTCAACGGCACCAGCTGCAAGCGGGCCGACGGCGTAGCCGAAGTGCCGCTGGACGCCCTGACCGCCCAGCAGCCCAAGGCAGTGTATCTGCTGCTGGGCACCAACGTGCTGGGCACGGACAGCGATTACACCAGCTTCCTCACCTATTACCGGCTGATGCTGGATATGATCACCCAGGCGCTGCCGGGTACGCCGGTGTATGTGCAGTCCATCACCCCGGTGCGGCCGGAGGTGGCTGCGAAAAAGGGCCACGAGGGTCTCAACCGCGACCGCCTGTGCCGCATCAACGATGAGCTGGCCGCCGTGGCGCTGGAAAAGAACTGCTATTTCCTCAACCTGTGGGAGGTGCTGGCCGACGAGAACGGCGACCTGAAGGCCGAATACGCCCAGCCGGACGGCTACCACCTCAAGCCGGAAGGCTACACGGCCTGGGTGGATTACCTGCGCAGCCACACGGCAGGGTGATGCGGTCCGGGCACTGCGGTACAGAATGATGGTGACTGGCCAAACTCTTTGTGTATCATAGGGGACATCTGGCAGGTCATGGCCGTGCCGGAACAATGAAACGAAAAAAGGCGATGCCGTACAACGTGTGCGGCATCGCCTTGCTTTTTTGATCGGATCAGAACAGGCCGGTGATCTTGCCGTCGGCGTCCACGTCGATGCCCACGGCGGCGGGCTTCTTGGGCAGGCCCGGCATGGTCATGATGCTGCCGCAGATGACCACCACGAAACCGGCACCGGCGGCCAGACGCACCTCACGCACCTCCATGGTAAAGCCGGTGGGGGCACCGGTGAGCTTGGCGTTGTCGCTGAAGCTGTACTGGGTCTTGGCAATGCACACGGGCAGGTCGCCGTAGCCCATCTCGGTCAGCTCGGCCAGCGTCTTGCTGGCGGCGGCGCTGTAGTTCACGCCGTCGGCACGGTAGATCTTGGTGGCAATGGCGTTGATCTTGTCCTTCAGGGGCATGTCCAGCGGGTAGGTGTACTGGATGGGACGGTCCTCCATCACTTCCAGTACCTTCTCGGCCAGAGCCTTGCCGCCCTCGCCGCCCTTGGCGAACACCTCGCTCAGCACGCAGGGCACGCCCTGCTCGGCGCACACCTGCTCCACATAGGCCTGCTCTTCCGGGGTATCGGTGGGGAAGGCGTTGATGGCCACCACCACCGGCAGGCCGAAGCCGTTCTTCAGGTTGTCGATGTGGCGGATCAGGTTGGCGGCACCGGCCTTGACGGCTTCCAGGTTGGGCTGGCTCAGGTCTGCCTTGGCCACGCCGCCGTGGCTCTTGAGGGCGCGCACGGTGGCCACCAGCACGCAGGCGCTGGGTGCGATGCCGGCATAGCGGCACTTGATGTCCAGGAACTTCTCCGCGCCCAGGTCGGCACCGAAACCGGCCTCGGTGATGGTGTAGTCGGCCAGCGACAGGCTCAGCTTGGTGGCCAGCACGCTGTTGCAGCCGTGGGCAATGTTGGCGAAGGGGCCGCCGTGGATGATGGCGGGGTTGTTCTCCAGTGTCTGGACGAGGTTCGGGTCCAGGGCATCCTTCAGCAGGGCGGTCATGGCACCGGCGGCACCGATCTGACCGGCGGTCACCGGCTTGCCGTCGTAGGTGTAGGCACACACGATCCTGGACAGACGCTCCTTCAGGTCGGAGATGCTGGTGGCCAGGCAGAAGATGGCCATCACTTCGCTGGCCACGGTGATATCAAAACCGTCCTCGCGGGGGGTGCCGTTCACCTTGCCGCCCAGGCCGTCCACGATGAAGCGCAGCTGGCGGTCGTTCATATCCATGCAGCGCTTCCAGGTGATGCGGCGGGGGTCGATGTTCAGCGGGTTGCCCTGCTGGATGCTGTTGTCGATCATGGCGGCCAGCAGGTTGTTGGCCGTGCCAATGGCGTGCAGGTCGCCGGTGAAGTGCAGGTTGATATCCTCCATGGGCACCACCTGTGCGTAGCCGCCGCCGGCTGCGCCGCCCTTGATGCCGAACACGGGGCCCAGGCTGGGCTCGCGCAGGCAGAGCATGGTCTTTTTGCCCAGGGCGTTCATGGCGTCGGCCAGGCCCACGCTGGTGGTGGTCTTGCCCTCACCGGCCGGGGTGGGGCTGATGGCGGTGACCAGGATCAGCTTGCCCTGCTTTTTCGCGTTGTGGATCAACCGGTGGTTGATCTTGGCCTTGTAGCGGCCGTAGGGGATCACGTCCTCGTCGGCCAGACCCAGCTGGGCGGCGATCTGGGTGATGGGCTTCATGGTGGCTTCCTGTGCGATCTCAATATCGGTTTTCATCAGACATCCTCCTTGATAGCAAAAAAGGACAGCTTTGCGCAGCAATTGCGCAAGGCTGCCCAGACGGTCGGCATTGACATCCCCGCAGCCCTGCACTGTGGTGCTCCACAACGTTCCGTCAGCAGGGATGCGGTCTCTATGCTGTAAAGATAGCACACCGGCAGGGTGTTTGTCAAGGAAAAACATATACGAACTTATCGGGGCGAGGCCCCTCCATCTTGCTGCGCTGCGCTCGCAAACGCGAATATTTTGCGTTCTACAGCTTTCTGTGCTATAATTAAACTGGATTATTATGAAAACAGAAAGCAGGAATCCCTTTATGCTGCAAAATCCTGAATTGCATTATCTGGACAATGCCGCCACCACCATCGTGGCACCGGAGGTGGCAGACGTCATCGACAAGGCCATGCGGGAGCACTGGGCCAACCCCTCCAGCCTGTACGGCCCCGGTGCCCGCAGCGAGGAAGCACTGAACGCCGCCCGTGCCGCTGTGGCCCGTACACTGGGCTGCAAGCCAAAGGAGCTGTATTTTACCTCCTGCGGCAGCGAGAGCAACAATCTGGCCCTGCTGGGGGCCGCCCGCACCCGTACCTTTGGCAAGGACATCGTGGTGTCCGGCTTCGAGCACCCCAGCGTCCAGCGCCCGCTGGAAGATCTGGCAAAGCGCGGCTACAACGTGACCGTGGTGAAGCCCCGCGCCGACGGCACGCTGGACATCAACGAGATGCTGGAGCATGTGGGCAAAAACACCATCCTCGTGGCCTGCATGATGGTGAACAACGAGGTGGGTACCCGGAACGATGTGGAGCGTCTGGCGGCCGAGGTCAAGCGCCGCAACAGCCGCACCATCGTGCATGTGGACGCCGTGCAGGCGTGGATGCGGGTGCCCGTCAAGCTGGACAACATTGACACTCTGGCGGTGAGCGGCCATAAGATCCACGCGCCCAAGGGCATCGGTGCGCTGTACCTGTCCGACCGGCTGGTGCAGGCGTTCCAGCCGCCGTATCTGGGCGGAGAGCAGGAGCGCGGGCTGCGCCCCGGCACCGAGAACCTGCCTTACGCCATGGGCCTTGCCGCCGCGGCCGCCCGCCTTGCCAAAACCATGAAGAGCCGCGACACCGCCATGCGGGCGCTGAACCAGCGCCTGCGGGACGGGCTGGCGGCCTTCCCGGAAGTGGTGCTCAACAGCCCGGCGGATGCCGTGCCGGAGGTGCTGAACTTCAGTGAAAACTGCATCAAGAGCGAGACCATGCTGGCATTCCTGGCCGAAGCGCAGATCTACGTTTCCTCGGCCAGTGCCTGCGGCCGGGGCCAGCCCAGCCACACGCTGGCGGCTATGGGCCGGGACCCGCTGGCCATCGACACCGCCATCCGGGTGTCCTTCTGCGCCGACAACACCCCGGAGGATGTGGACGCCTTCCTCAACCGCTTCGAGGACGGCATGAAGCAGCTGCAGAAAATCAAAAAATAATCAGGAGATACAACATTTATGCATGAGATCATTCTGGGCTATCAGGGCGAAATGTCCCTGAAAGGCCTCAACCGCAACCAGTTCGAGTCGGCCATGATGAAGATCCTGCGCTACCGGCTCAAGACCGTGGGCAAGTTCAAGGTGTACTGCACCCAGTCCACCTTCTACATGGAGCCGGAGGAAGAGGATGTGGACATGGACCTGGCCTTCGACCGGGTGAGCAAGGTGTTCGGTCTGGCGTCCCTCAGCCGCGCCGTGGTCTGCGACAAGGACTTTGACACCATCTGCCAGACCGCCGAGGAGTACCTCGGTGCCAGCCTGCACGGCATCCGCACCTTCAAGGTGGAGGCCTGCCGTTCCGACAAGAGCTACCCCATGACCAGCCCGGAGCTGATGCGGGAGCTGGGCGCCTACCTGCTGGGCAAGCACAACTACCTCAAGGTGGACGTGCACAACCCGCAGTTCAAGGTCATCGTGGAGATCCGTGATTACGGTGCGTATATTCACGGCCCGAAAGTACAGGGTGAGGGTGGTCTGCCCGTGGGTACCAGCGGCCGCGCCCTGAATATGCTGTCCGGCGGCATCGACAGCCCGGTGGCAGCTTACCGCATGGCAAAGCGCGGTCTGGCCCTGGACCACATTCATTTTGCGTCCCCTCCGTATACTTCGGAGCGCGCAAAACTCAAAGTTAAGGCTCTGGCCCAGCTCACCAGCATCTATACCGGCAGTTCCAACCTGTTTGTGGTGCCCTACACCAAACCGCAGGAATACATCCGGGATAACGCCCCCGATGTGCTGTTCACGGTGCTCATGCGCCGCAGCATGATGCGCATTGCCAACGTCATCGCAAAGCGGCAGGGCTGTGAAGCACTGGTCACCGGCGAGAGCCTGGCTCAGGTGGCCAGCCAGACCGTCAAGGCCCTGCAGTGCACCGATGCCGCACAGGACCTGCCCATCCTGCGCCCACTCATCGGCATGGACAAGACCGAGATCGTGGAGACGGCCCGCCACATCAATACCTTTGAGACCAGCATCCTGCCCTATGAGGACTGCTGCACCATCTTCACGCCCCCGCACCCGAAGATCCGCCCGGAGCTGGAAGAGATCCTGGAAGCCGAAGCCGCCATGCCGGGCCTTGCCGCACTGGAAGCCGAGGCCGCCGAGAACGCCGAGCGCATCCGCATCCGCATCACCGATCAGGTAGAATTCGAGGGTTGATTTGTCCATGACTGCAGAGATCATCAGTGTCGGCACCGAGCTGCTGCTCGGCAACATTCTTAACACCAATGCCCAGTACCTCAGCCGGGAGCTGGCCGCGCTGGGCATCACGGTCCAGCGGGAGAGCACCATCGGTGACAACCACAGCCGCCTGGCGGATTTTGTCAACGAGGCCAAGCAGCGCTGCGACCTGCTGGTGTTCACCGGCGGGCTGGGGCCCACGGCGGACGACCTGACCAAGGAGACCGTGGCCTCCTGCTACGGCGACACCCTGGCCTTTGACGCGGAAGAGTGGGACAAGATCGTGGCCTACTTTACCCGTACCGGCCGCACGGTCACCCCCAACAACCGCAAGCAGGCCATGGTGCCGGTGCACGGCCGCAAGGTGGTGAACCGCCATGGCACCGCCCCCGGGGCCTGGTTTGAGCAGGACGGCCGCTGCGCCGTGCTGATGCCCGGTGTGCCCCACGAGATGAAGGCCATGTGGCAGGAGGAAGTGCGCCCGCTGCTGCTGGCGCGGCAGAACTGCGTCCTGCACAGTCTGACGCTGCGGGTGCTGGGCGGCGAGAGCAACCTGGAATATCAAGTGCGGGATCTGCTGGAAAATGCAAACCCCACCGCTGCCATCTACTGCAAGACCGGCGAATGCGAGATCCGCATTACCGCCCGGGCCAAAACCGACACGGAAGCCGAAACAATGTGCCGCGCCTATGCCAAAAAGTTCTATGATCTGCTGGGCGATGCGGTGTATGATGAGGATGTGGCCGGGCTGGAAGAAACGGTGGTGCACACCCTGCAGCGCAAGGGGCTGACCCTTGCCACAGCAGAGAGCTGCACGGGCGGCATGATCGCCCAGCGCATCACCAACGTGTCCGGTGCAAGCGAGGTGTTCGGCTACGGCTTCGTGACCTACTGGGAGCAGGCTAAGGCAAAGCTGGTGGGGGTGGACCCTGCCGTGATCGAGCAGTACAACGTGGTGTCCGCTCCGGTGGCAGCACAGATGGCGCTGGGCGCGGCACAGGCTGCCGGGGCCGACATCGGCATCAGTGTCACCGGTGTGGCCGGGCCGACCGGCGGCGATGCCGTGCGGCCGGTGGGCACCGTGTATCTGGGTGCTGCCCGCGGTGATACCGTGTATGTGGAAAAGCTGTTCGTTTCCCGGCCGGACCGGGCGCTCATCCGTGCCCGCGCCGCACAGGAAGCACTGGTGCTGGCCCTGCGGCTGGCGCAGGACAAGGTGCCTGCCGCCACAAAGCCGCTGGCCACCGCCGACTGCCGCGATGCAGCCGCGCTGGAGGCCCTGAACGCCGCCTTTCTTGCAGAATAATACGGTCCCCTGCGGACCGCGGGGGTGAAGAACTTGAGCTGTGAACAAAACGAACCGGTCCGCTGTGTGCTCCGGCTGTTCGGGGCATCGGCACTGGGAGTACAGCAGGCGGCGTCTGCCTTTCCGCCGGAGTGGTGCGTGACCACCCAATGCCGCAGCCGCGGCGCGGAAACGCTGATCGCACTGCGGAGCGAAAATGCCGCCGGGCTGGACAAGGCCCGCCGCAGTCTGCACGGCTGCTTTGCGGCTGACTTGTACGGAGAAGGGGACACGAACCTTGCCGCCGCCGTGGTGCAGGCGCTGGAGCACCGCCGTCGGCTGCTGGTGTGCGCGGATGCTGCCGCCGGGGCCCTGATGGAAGCCCGGCTGGAAGCCGTGCCCGGGGCCGAAAAGGTGTTCGACTTTGGCACCCAGAGCTATGCCGACCCCAAGGTGGGGGCACAGATCGTCCGCCGGGCTGCCCGCAGGCAGGACGCTGCCGCCGCATTGGCCCGGGTACAGGCGGCACAGCACCTTGTGGGGGCAGAGCTGTCCGCTGGGTGCTGGGAGCAGGACGGGAAATTTCTGCTGCTGCTGGGCACCCGCAAGGGCTGCTGGCTGCGCACCGTGTACCGGGAGGATGGGCCGGGCCTTTGGCTGCTGGACATGATCCGCCGGGCAGCCTGCGGTCTGCCGCAGGTCCCCGGCACGAGCTGGCAGCACTACCGCGACCCGGTGCCGGAAGCTGTGTCTGCCCCGCCTGCAGCGCAGGCGGAGGCCCGCCTGGCTCCGCCCAAAAAGAAGCGCCGCTGGCTGCGCCGGATGCTGTTGCTGCTGGTGGCGCTGGCCCTGGCCGCGCTGGCGGCGGGCTGGTGGTTCACCGGCGGTGACCTGACCGCCCTGCCGCAGCTGCTGCGGGAGACCCTGTACGCCGACCGTCTGCCGCACTCCGGCGCAAAACTGATCTGAAACGAACAGGACCCCGGAAGGAAAACCTTCCGGGGTCCTGTTGTTGCAGAGAAAAATTATTCCTTATGGTCTGCCAGCCAGCGCAGGGCCATATAGGTGTAGGCGGCAGAGCCCTCGTACAGGACGCTGTCATCAAAGCGCACCTTGGGGTGGTGCTGGCCGTAGAGATAGCCCTCCTTGGCGTTGCCGGCGGAGAGGAACATGCTCACGGTGGGCACTTCGTGGCTCACAAAGGCGAAGTCCTCACTGCCGCCGCCGGGTTTGCCGCCGGTGAGGGAGGTCATGTCCATGGCACCGCGGCCCAGCAGCTCGGTCATATAGGTCAGGGCGTTCTGTGCCAGGGGCTTGTCCACCACCATGCAGGGGCAGTAATCGCTGAAGGTGACCTCAGCGGTGCAGCGGTAGGCCGTGGCCACACCCTGCGCAATTTCGGTCATGCGCTGATGGATCTGGGCGCTGACCTTCTGTTCCGGGTCGATGGTGCGGATGGTGCCCCACATATCGGCACTGTCCGGGATAACGTTGGACGCCTTGCCGGCCTCGAACCGGCCGGTGGTGAACACGCCGAACCCGGCGGGGTCCAGCTCGCGGCTGTTGATCTCCTGCAGGGCAATGTGGATGTGGGCCGCTGCGGTGATGGGGT